>TARA_R110001632_G_scaffold7669_1_pt1 | contig 157807 bp, 126 predicted proteins | sample TARA_R110001632 | Tara Oceans TARA_R110001632 (sample SAMEA4398266) | marine metagenome | biome: Polar Biome; feature: [SRF] surface water layer (ENVO:00010504); material: water (ENVO:00002006), including particulate matter (ENVO:01000060) such as... | depth 5 m
GACACATCTAAAGGATGAGTAAAAACACCATTACATCTTTGACAGATAAGTGATGTTTCACAATGAATTTTACCTTCGAAATAAGAAAGACCCTGCTCGTCTTTTAAAAACTTCATTTCGATTTCAACTTCATCGTCTATGCTAGCAACCGTACCAACCAACCGCGGCATATCAGCCGTTAACATTACACCCTGATATTCAGAGCGTTTTGTGGCACTTTTGATAGGATCGAGCTGTCTGGGTAATTTTACTTTCTGCATAGCGCGCGCATGATAAAGGCTGAAAAGGGTTTAGTCAAAGAAAATATAATCTTAAGTCCTATGTAAAGTAAGCAGTTTATGCTTTTATGTTGGCCGACAATTATAATACAGGTCGCTAATTTGATGAAACTAATTCTTGCTTCAAGCTCTTTATATCGTAAATCCTTGCTTGCTAAGCTTTGTATTCCCTTCACGTCTGAGTCGCCTGATGTGGATGAAACGCCTTTGACAAATGAAAAACCCGAACAGCTAGTTTCTCGTTTGGCGCTGGCCAAAGCTGCATACGTGGCCGCCCATCATCAAGGGATTGTGATTGGCTCTGATCAAGTTGCTTGCGTTGATGGGAAGATACTAGGTAAACCAGCTAATTTTAGCAATGCATTTAAGCAACTCACTTTTTTAAGTGGACGAACAGTGACCTTCTATACAGGGCTTGCGTTGTTCGACAGTCAAACTGGCAAGCAAGAAACAATAGTGGAAACTTTTGATGTGTCCTTTAAGCATCTTTCCCCGAAAAGCATTACCGGTTATCTGGAAGTCGAAACACCTTACGACTGTGCAGGGAGTTTTAAAAGTGAAGGACTAGGGATTTGTTTATTTTCGAGCCTTGACGGACGCGACCCAAACACGCTGGTTGGCTTGCCGTTAATCGCGCTTATTGAGCTACTGGCAAAATTCGATGTAGATATATTTGATTATATTCAAAAAGGCTAATGAGTATATGGTTTCATCAGCAATATAAAGGTTGTTGATGAAACCAGATACTTTATCACTTAGCTAATTTATCGAGCATAACTGATAATTGTTTACGCCAATGGGTTGTTTGTAAACCACTGTCTTTTTCTGCGCTTGTTTTATCAATGACAGAAAATGCGGGACGCTTAGCCGGCGTAGGATATTGCTCGGCATAAATAGGTCGAACCGGGATTTCGTTCTTAAGTATGCCTTTTTCAAGCGCCAGCTCTTGTATGGCGACCGCAAAGTCATACCAACTCGCCACGCCGGCGTCTGTCCAATGATATAAACCCTTAACATGGTTATTATCGCTAACTCGCCATAACCAATCCGCTAGCCCTGCGGCGTAAGTCGGCGTGCCTATTTGATTAGATACCACGCCCAACTGGGGCTTTTCCTGCATTAAGCGCAGCATCGTTTTAACAAAATTATTGCCATGGGAGGAATACACCCATGCGGTTCTGACGATAACGGCTTCTGGTAACACATTTTGTATACCCCGTTCCCCAGCTAATTTTGAGGCGCCATATACACCAAGTGGATTCGGTGTATCAGTGGTCAAATAGGGAGAGTGTTTAGTACCATCAAAAACAAAATCCGTAGATACGTGTAATAAGCGAGCATTGAATTTCTTGCAAGCTTGCGCAAGATTGATTGCCCCTTGCTCATTAACGAGAAAGGCGCCTTCATTATCTGATTCAGCTTTATCTACCGCTGTATACGCCGCGGTATTGATTACAACGTCAGGTTGTACCATGGTGAATTTATCTTGTACGCTTAGTGAGTCTGTTATATCTAGCTCGCCACTATCAAACGCATATACTTCTACGTCATTTGCTGGTGCGCGATTGACTAATTCCCAACCCAGCTGGCCGTTTTTCCCGGTGATCAGTATTTTCAAAATTATTACACCCTACTCAGTTTATATCAGTCGAATTTCGGTGCATTCTCAAATAAACACCCTACTTTGTCTTTTTCTGATAAGGCTGGCTCATCACCGTTTACTAAGGGCCATTTAATGCCTAATACTGGATCGTTCCATAAGATGGATACTTCAGATTGCGGATAATAATAATCACTGCATTTATATACAAACTCAGCAGTCTCACTGGTCACATAAAATCCATGGGCGAATCCGGGAGGCACCCAAAGCTGTTTATTATTTTTAGCGGATAACTCAAGGCCTAAAGTCTGACCATAAGTAGATGATGATTTCCGTAAATCGACAATCACATCGAATACACTGCCTTGAGTTACGCGCACTAACTTACCTTGGGTATGTTCTAACTGGTAGTGCAGACCACGCAGGATCCCCTGCCGAGACTTACTATGATTGTCTTGTACCAGCGATTCAACGCCAGTGGTTTGTGTGAAAACATCGGCGCGAAAGGTTTCCATAAAGAATCCTCTTTCGTCACCAAATACTTTCGGTTCGAAAATAACCACATCGTTTAAGGCTGTTTGGGTGATTTGCATATTAAAAACTCTTATTGGGTGAAACGTTATTCATAACCGGCGGCGACTTTAAGTAAATATTGGCCATAACCTGTTTTTGCTAGGCTATTACCTTGGGTTAGAAGTTGTTCCTTATTTATCCACTTATTGCGATAGGCTATCTCTTCTAAACACGCTACTTTCAAACCCTGTCTGTGCTCAACGGTTTGCACAAATTGCCCTGCTTCTAATAACGAGTCGTGGGTCCCGGTATCTAACCAAGCAAAACCACGACCCAGCAGAGACACGTTCAAATCGCCTCTGTTTAGATAGGCTAGATTAACATCGGTAATTTCTAACTCACCACGAACCGAAGGTTTGATATTTTTGGCAATTTCGATAACATCATTGTCGTAAAAATATAAACCGGTTACTGCGTAGTTTGACTTGGGCTGTAGCGGTTTCTCTTCTATGCTGATTGCTTTTTTATCGTTATTAAATTCAACCACACCGAAGCGTTCGGGGTCGGTAACATGATAACCAAAGACCGTTGCACCTTTGCTGACGTTAATCGCGTCTTTAAGCTTGTCGGAAAAATGTTGGCCGTAAAATATGTTATCACCTAACACTAAACTGACATTCGCATCCCCGATAAAATCCTCTGCGATGATAAACGCCTGCGCTAGGCCATCAGGACTTGGTTGAGTGGCATATTCAATTTTAATACCGTAAGCATCGCCATTACCGAGCAAGCGCTCAAAATTAGCGCGATCTTCTGGTGTAGTGATGATCATCACTTCTTTAATGCCTGCCAACATCAATACAGAAAGCGGATAATAAATCATCGGCTTATCATAAATCGGCAAGAGTTGTTTTGATGTACCTTGGGTAATGGGGTGTAAACGAGAGCCAGAGCCCCCTGCTAAAATAATACCTTTATATTCTGCCATGCTTATTCTCCTTCGCCTAGTCGACCTAATTTATACTTCCCTGATAATACCCGTTGCCACCAAGCCTCGTTGTTGAGGTACCATAAAACCGTTTTACGCATACCAGATACAAAATTCTCTTCAGGGGCCCATCCCAATTCCCGTTGAACTAGACTTGCATCAATAGCATATCGCGCGTCATGGCCAGGGCGGTCTTTTACAAAAGTAATTAAATCGGCGTATTGTGTAATGCCTTCGGCTCTATGTTCGGGGGCGAGCTCATCAAGCAGTTCACAGATAGTGCGCACCACATCAAGATTTCGTTTCTCGTTGTGACCACCAATGTTAAACGTTTCCCCTACTCGTTTCGATTTAACGACTAAGCATAACGCTCGAGCGTGGTCTTCCACAAATAACCAATCGCGAATTTGACTGCCATCGCCATATACTGGCAATGTTTTACCAGCCAATGCATTTAGAATAACGTGAGGCACAAGCTTTTCGGGAAAATGGTATGGTCCATAGTTATTTGAACAATTCGTGATAACGGTAGGTAAACCGTATGTACGTTGCCAACTTCTCACGAGATGATCTGAACTTGCCTTACTTGCCGAATAGGGCGAACTGGGGGCATATGGAGTTTCTTCGGTAAATAAAGGTAGCTCACTATTGGCAGGTAACTCATCAGGATGAGGTAAATCGCCATAGACTTCATCGGTAGATATATGATGAAAAATAAACTGCTTTTTACGCTGTTCTGGTAAATTCTGCCAATATTCACGAGCGGCATCTAATAAGGTATAGGTGCCAACTACATTGGTTTGAATAAACGCTCCAGGCCCATCAATTGAACGGTCAACATGTGACTCTGCTGCCAAATGCATAACCGCATCAGGCTGATGTTGATTAAAAACGCGGGTTATTTCAGCGGCATCGCAAATATCCACCTGTTCAAATATATAACGCTCGCTGCGTAGTTCAGGGGGAATGGATTCAGTATTTCCCGCGTAGGTTAATGCATCAACATTGATGACACTATCTTGGGTGTTCGCTAATAAGTGCCTTACAACCGCACTTCCAATAAATCCGGCTCCGCCGGTAACAAGTATTTTCATATTAAATTAAATTCCACTGAGCATTTTATTCGGACATCTTGTCCAAACTACTTAATTTCTTGATTCGAGTATGTTTAATGTTCTGCTTAGCTGCTGATCAAGCGGAGCTTGAAAGCTGACTCTTTCTTCTGTTTTAGGATGAATAAATGCGAGCGAGTAAGCATGCAGGAACAAGCGTTTCAAGCCTTTTTTGTTCATCTGTGCGGTAAAATCTGCATCACCGTATTTATCATCACAAGCAATGGGATGGCCTGCATGTAAACAGTGAACACGAATTTGATGGGTACGGCCTGTAATCGGTGATGCTTCCACAAGTGTCGCACCAATAAAACGATTCAAAACACGAAAACGTGTTTCAGACGGCTTTCCTTCAGTATCGATGCACACTAAACGTTCACCTGATTTAAGCGTGTTCTTTAATAAAGGCGCATTGACCTTATAATGATTTTCTGGCCATTCGCCTACCACTAACGCTTGATAACGCTTATCCATTTTTTTATCACGCAGCTGTTCATGTAATGCTTTTAAAGCTGAGCGCTTTTTGGCAATCACTAAGCAGCCTGATGTATCTCTGTCTAAGCGGTGAACTAACTCTAAAAACCGTGCTTGTGGGCGCAATGCTCTTAGGGCTTCTATTACACCGAAACTTAGTCCGCTGCCGCCATGCACTGCCATTCCTGATGGCTTATTCAGCACGATAAGTAAATCATCTTCGAATAATATATGTGATTCAAGCGATGCAACCTTATCTAGTTTTGTAGAAGGTGCTTCGTTTGGTTCGGACACCCTAATCGGAGGGATTCGCAATTGGTCATTCGCCTGAAGCTTATATTCTGGCTTCACACGTTTTTTATTTACGCGGATTTCTCCTTTGCGCACAATGCGGTAAATAAGGCTTTTAGGCACACCTTTTAATAAGGTACGCAAATAATTATCGATGCGTTGACCTTCAAGGTCTGGCTCGATATCGATAAACTGTACTTTCTGGAATGTAGTATCTGTGGTCATCAGAGTATTATAACTGGAAGCCCCCCATGTATGACCAGCACTTTATTCACTTGCCAGCATTAAGAATTTAATGTGATAATGCCTCAGTCTTGCTTTAGGCAACTGCCAAGCAAGGCAAACAGATGTAATAATCCGTTCTGGTAGCAATGCGGCACATACAAAGCCGTTAAATATTGCCCTATCGATCGCGAAGTGAGTAACTTTTCGTGGATTAGATAAAACAGAACCAAGACATCAGCGATGATAAATAACTATTTGATCGCGATCGATGTAAAGAATGTAATTGAATTGACAACATACTGGGTTTGTTATGCCCTTTTTCTCAACGCATAACCACCGAGTATTAACCGTTTTAAGAAACGAATTAAAGATGTCAGGAAAGGCCGACACTGACACCCAAGCGGGAAGTATTAATATATATATGCATTAAATAATGCATAAGGTACTTAGGCAAAAACTTAAAATTAGTTAGATACAGCCGAGAGGCTGCATGACAAAAACTTGTCGAATCACAGCGCATGTCTTTCATCCATGGCGATCGGTACACCACCGAGTCAATAAGAATGAAAAGAATGTTAATCAATGCAACTCAGCAAGAAGAATTGCGTGTTGCCCTCGTTGATGGTCAAAAGCTTTACGATTTAGATATAGAAAGCCCAGGCCATGAACAGAAAAAAGCCAATATATATAAAGGCACCATAACCCGAGTAGAGCCAAGCTTAGAAGCAGCATTTGTGGATTACGGCGCAGAGCGTCATGGTTTCCTTCCTTTAAAAGAAATTGCACGTACTTACTTCCCTCAAGGTTATAAGTTTGAAGGCCGTCCAAACATTAAAGACGTCATCAAAGAAGGCCAAGAAGTCATCATACAAATTGACAAAGAAGAGCGTGGCCAAAAAGGTGCTGCGTTAACCACTTTTGTCAGCTTAGCAGGCAGCTACCTAGTCTTAATGCCGAACAACCCGCGTGCTGGCGGTATTTCTCGTCGTATCGAAGGTGATGAACGTACCGATTTAAAGCAAGCGCTGAGCAATCTATCGTTACCAGACGGCATGGGCTTAATCGTCCGTACAGCGGGTGTCGGTAAATCAGCTGAGGAATTACAATGGGATCTTAGTGTATTGTTAACCCATTGGACCGCGATTTCTGAAGCGGCTGAGTCACGCCCTGCTCCATTTTTAATTCACCAAGAAAGCAACGTTATCGTGCGTGCTATTCGTGACTATTTACGTCGCGACATCGGTGAAATACTGATTGATAAAACCAGTATTTATGAGCAAGCGATGAAGCATATAGAGCTAGTGCGACCTGATTTTGCAAATCGCGTAAAATTATATCGCGGCGATGTGCCTTTGTTCAGCCATTATCAGATTGAAAGCCAAATTGAATCTGCATTTCAACGTGAAGTACGCCTTCCTTCAGGTGGCTCAATCGTTATTGACCCGACCGAAGCGTTAACATCAATTGATATTAACTCTGCACGCGCTACTAAAGGCAGTGATATCGAAGAAACTGCTTTTAATACTAACCTAGAAGCAGCCGATGAAGTCGCTCGTCAATTGCGCCTACGTGATTTAGGTGGCTTGGTCGTTATCGATTTCATTGATATGACACCGGTACGCCATCAGCGCGAAGTTGAAAACCGACTTAAAGATGCAGTACGCCATGATCGCGCTCGGGTTCAGCTCGGCCGTATATCACGTTTCGGTTTATTAGAAATGTCGCGCCAGCGTTTACGTCCTTCTTTAGGTGATTCAGCGCACAATGTTTGCCCACGTTGTAGTGGTCACGGCACTATCCGTGGTACTGAATCGTTGGCTCTGTCTGTTTTACGTATTATGGAAGAAGAAAGTATTAAGGATAATACGGGGCAAATTGAAGCCCAGTTACCTGTCAATGTGGCAACGTATTTATTGAATGAAAAACGTGGTGCGGTAGCAGGCGTTGAGAAACGTCACAATGTGCAATTAGTGATCATTCCTAACCCGAATATGGAAACACCACATTACAGTGTCGCGCGCCGCCGTCCTGATGATGCAGTTCATGATATGAGTTACAACGTCGAGTTGATGAAAAGCGAAGACACTGAAGCAGATAAAGCGGTTACTGCGATGCCAGTGAAAGAGCAACCTGTTTTACAAAGCTTTGTGACACCGCCTAAAGTTGTCGCTGCACCATCAGCAGTAGCCGATGCAAAAGTCGATACTGAAAGCGTTTCATTGTTATCACAAATAGCAAATTGGTTAAAATCATTACTTGCTTCTGCACCTAAGCAAGAACCAGAGCCAGAACCAAAGCCAGAACCAAAGCCTCAGCAAAGACAACAACCTCGTCGTAACCGTAATAACCCACGTCGTGGCAAGCAAAGCGATAACCGTTCTGAAGGTCGTAACGACAATCGTTCTGATAACCGTACTGATAATCACACTGATAACAGTGACGTAAAAGAGAGTTCAAGCGAGCGTAAGCCACGTCGTGATGATAATCGCAAACCGCGTCGCGATAATAAACAAGAGAAAGACGTTGCTGAAAACAGCCCTGAGCAGAAAAAAGAGCCCGTTCAAAAAGCTGCTGAGCCGCGCAAAGAAGTGAAGGAACAAAAAGTTGCTGAACGTCGCAAACGCAGAGATACCCGCCGTAGTATTCGCGTTGATGACAGCCAAGAGCAAGTATCTACCGATGCAACGGGTAACAACAAGGCTACAAATTTACCTGCAGATGACAAAGTTGCAATCGCTGTTGAACAGACAGCTAAGCAAGACACGCCTTCAAGTGTTGATGCTCAAGCACCCGTTGTAGCAAGCGCGCAAAATATCGAGTCTCCTAAAAAGCCAAAAGCTAAAGCGGAAGAAAAACGTGCGCAAGCGGCATCTCATGAAACGCATGAAGATCCAGCGAAACCTGAATCCAGCGAAAGTGATAATAACGACAAGGATGAAAATACGACTCAGCGTACACGTAGTCGTCGTTCACCTCGTCATATTCGAGCTGCTGGTCAAAAGCGTCGTAAAGATGAAGAAGCCCAAGCGACGCAGAACGTTGATGATGTACAAAGTGTCAAACAAGACGAATTACAATTTGACACGCCTCAGGTATCTGAAACCGCGCCAGTGCAAACTGAGCAAGCGATAAACGAATCTGTAGCGCCTACTGTTGACTCAGCCTCAGCAACTAATGTTAGCGCAGATGTTGCATCTCAAGCTCCGGAGCAAGGTGACTTATTGACTCAACCTGAAGACACAATTGCTACAGGCCAAGAAGTCGCACAGGCACCAGAAGTCGCCGCTATTCAGTCTATAGAAAAGCAGCCTTCTACGCCTGAAGTTAACGTTGAATCAAGTGAACAAGTAACGCCGGAAGTTGAAACTGTCGCGCTAGAAGTTGTCGCAGAAGATAGCAAGCAGCCTCGAGAGATTGAACAAGAAAAGCCTAAAGCAAAAATAGCGCCGGCTAAAGCGACCGCAGTAAGTGTTAAAATTCACAAGGCCAGTGCATCACACCCAATGGCAACCCCTGCGAGTGTTGAGCAAGTGTTTAGTGAATTGAATATTGGCTCATTAGGTGATGATTCTCGTCCAGCAGTTAATGCATCGGGTAAATCAGCAGCGATGGTTGCTGCATCAAATCGTGCTGGTGCGCCAGCGACTAGACCTGTCTCTCAAGACTAGTTTCGTCGTGCACAAGCACGTTTACCTAAGGTAAATCTAAACCGTTGTTAGCCTCGCTAGCAACGGTTTTTTATATTCTAGATTGCTAATCATGGGATATACTGTATCCTCGCGCCCTCTCTATCAAGCTTACAAAAGCAGCATAGAATTTGATAATCAATTCACGACCAGCGAGTAAAATATGAGTTTTGCCGATTTAGGCTTATCCCCCGCAATTTTGTCTGCCGTTACAGCGAAAGGCTACACCGAACCATCACCTATTCAAGCACAAGCTATTCCTGCCATCTTAGAAGGTAAGGATATAATGGCGGCCGCGCAAACAGGTACAGGCAAAACCGCAGGCTTTACTCTGCCCCTTCTTGAATTACTAAACCGTGGTACCCACGCGCGTGGAAACCAAGCTCGTGCATTGGTATTAACCCCTACTCGTGAGCTTGCTGCCCAGGTTGCAGCTAGCGTGGTTGAATATGGTAAAGATTTACCGTTACGTTCAGCTGTAGTCTTTGGCGGTGTAGGTATCAACCCGCAAATGATTAAATTGCGCAAAGGTGTTGATATTCTAGTCGCCACGCCAGGTCGTCTGCTTGATTTATATAATCAAAATGCGGTTCGATTCGACGATCTTGAAATTTTGGTATTAGATGAAGCCGACCGTATGCTCGATATGGGGTTTATTCACGATATCAAAAAAGTGCTGAAGTTATTACCAGCTAAGCGTCAAAACTTACTATTTTCAGCCACTTTTTCAGATGAAATTCGCACCTTAGCCAAAGGTTTGGTAAACAATCCAGTTGAAGTATCTGTATCACCACCAAACACTACGGTAGAAGCGGTAGAACAGTGGGTTTGTCCGGTAGATAAAAACCAGAAAACGCCAGCGTTAATCCGTATGATTAAAGATAATGATTGGCAACAAGTTCTTGTTTTCAGTCGTACTAAACATGGCGCCAACCGTATTGCCAAGCAATTGGAAGCTCGAGGGATAACCTCAGCTGCAATCCATGGTAATAAGAGTCAAGGCGCCCGTACAAAAGCGTTGGCTGAATTTAAAAGCGGTAAAGTACGTGCTCTAGTTGCTACCGATATTGCCGCTCGCGGGTTAGATATCAGTCAGCTCCCCCAGGTAGTTAACTATGACTTACCAAATGTTGCTGAAGATTATGTGCATCGCATTGGACGTACCGGTCGTGCAGGTGCAAGTGGAACAGCGTTCTCATTGGTTACAGCTGACGAGTTTTCATTACTGGCGGATATAGAGCGTTTTACTAAACAAATTATAAACCGCAAAAGTATTGAAGGGTTTGAACCTGTACATGGTTTACCAGAGTCTCGTTTGGACTCTCGCCCAATGAAGCCTAAAAAGCCTAAAAAACCTAATGTGCAACATCGAGACGGACAACGTTCTGGTGATAATGCGCGAGGTCATTTTGCCGGTAACCGCAGAGGAAATGGTCCTCAAAACGCCAGCCCTCGACGTAAATCTTCTTAAGCTAACACGTTATTCCTTCCACTTACGTTCTAAGTTGCATTAACTTATAACGTAAGTGGCATACCTGCCAGTAAAAATTTACAGATCCTTAGATTATCTACCCCAATATTTGATATTGTACCTTCCTTGATTTCGCTTTAGATGGAGCTATTTGCTGTGGGTATATTGTTATCTAAAAAGCGCTTTTATGTTCCCTGCGTTATATTTTTATTCGTTGTTATCTCACTATTTTTAGCCTATGTATTTAGACAATCTGTCGCCACCTTAGCCATTGAAACCTTTGCTAAGGAACAGAATATTCATGTTGAGTGTTTAGCATTTGATATTGGTTGGCAGTTTAATGTGACCATACAAAAAGCCTGTATCACCCTGCCTAATCTAACTATACAACTCAATAACGCACATTTTATGCGCGTAAAAAACCAATTATCCATTTCATCGCTCAGGGTTAAACATGAAATAAATGCCAATACTGCCGAAAAATCTGCATCGACCGTCAGCCATTTTGACTTAGCAAATTGGCAACTACCGAGTGCGCTCCCACTATTAAATATTCAGTCAGTACAGATTGAGTCGTCTTTGCTCTCTACTCCATTAAAATTCGAACTTAGCCAACCCTCAAGTAATTCACTTCTCATTGAAGGCGATTTCAATGCCACGCTAGAGTTACGCCATATTAAAGACACGGATCAAACACTGATTATTGCAGATGTTGATTGGTCACTTGATAAAGCGTCATCTTACTTTAAGCAAAATATTTCCAGTTTACATTCGTTGCAAACACTATTGACTCAACGCAAGTTGATGGATGCGCCCATATCCACTCATATAGAGTTTGATGGCACACAACTGCATTCTTGGCACAAACTAGATGTAAATTTCGATTATCAGTTTGATGAGTGCGAAATTAATACCCATGTCCACGGTAAAATATTTGGAGATATTTCTTTAGCGACCCAAGAATTGGTGCTTGATCTGAGCCAATCGGCTATTGTTCTTATGCCTAAGCAAGGTTGTTATACTGTAATGCCGACATTACCTTATACACTCCCCAATAAGTTTGAATTAGCCTCTCCCGCTCCCATTATCATCAATTCTGAGCAGGTTAATACGACGAAGTTTAACGTTCGCAGTTTAACAACGAACATGTCGGCGGATTTTAAGCGACTATCAATCCAATTACCTAGTGAGAAAAAGAACCTAGCCGTAAGCAGCATTGTAGCTCTGCAAACAGAATTGGTGCATTCAGCAGAAAAGTTGTTAGCAAAAGCCGACAATGCGGATATTCAGTTAAGCGCCACACAAGTACCGAATACGTTGGTCCCCGATCCACAGTCATTACTCATTAATATAGTAGGGAATTTACACTGGAACGTAGATGACTGGCGGTTCGAGAGTATAAAAGGTGGGATAGAAGTAGAACGATTTATCGATTACGGCATCAATGCCAAGTTAATTAAAGGTGAGATAACAGGTGATATATCATCAAATGCAGGGATCTCGATAAACGCCAACTTAAAGGCCCAAGGCACGAAATACACCCTACAATCCACTGCACGTAACGCTGTAATGCAAACCGAAAATGGGCTTTCTCTGGCCACTACCGTGCCCATTAAAAGTAAAGTGATAACCATTAAAGCCCTTAGCAGTTCGTTGGAAGTAACCGGAGAAAACTTCAATCAGCTTACACTTTCTGTCAATAGCGTCTTATCCCAAACCAAGCTCGATGATATTTTAATCAACAAACTAACCAATAATCTCCTTGGTTCTGTTATCGATCTGAATAAAGTATCCCTAGCAGGAGATTCAATACTAAGCGGGATGGCACTAAATCTCGAGAATGAGCAATACCTAACCCTAGCAAAAATTAATGTTTTTCATAAGATAAATGCCCAGCGCGAAGACGATATCCTAAATAGTCATCATGATGTCGTTATAGATAACTCCTTGAATTTTAGTATTGAACAAAAAGAGCAGGTTCTTGAATTAGCGCTTAACAGACAAGCATTAAGTGCATTGCAACCAGCTATTAGCCGTATTATGCCAGCACTTATTTTACAAAACGGCACGCTGGAACTTGACGGGCAGTATCAACTAAAAGATGCATCGTTCGAAGGTTCGTTTGCACTTGCTGATGTCGTACTTAAATATCAAGACTTTAATATCAATAACTTATCGACAAGTGGCTCTTTGCACCTAAATTCAGCGGGCCTTCAGCTAACTAAAACTACATTGAACATCGAAAGTGCGGATACCGGCGTTCCGCTCGAGCATGTGAGTATGCAGTATTACGTACAGAATAATGTAGCAAAGGTTGAGCAGGTAACGGGAAAGGTATTAGGTGGTTCGTTTGCACTGGATAAACTGTGGTTAGATAAACGAGATCAACAAGCACAAATTACTGTAGAGAATGTCGATTTAGCTAAGGTAGTGGATTTACAAAAACAAGCAGGAATTAATGTAACGGGCAGCGTTAACGGGATACTACCTATGATTGTGCGGGATGAACAATTTTATATAGACGGTGGTTTATTAAAAAGCCAAGGACCTGGAACCCTCAAGATCAACGGCAATCCTGCGTTCGACTCAATTGCTGAACAACAAACAGAATTAAATTATCTTAAAAATTTAAAATTTAAACAGTTAAGCAGCCAAGTGAAATTGGATCCTGATGGGTTATTGTTTTTAGATTTTTCTATATTAGGGCAGAATGCTAATCAACAGCAGGCTGTTAATTTTAATTACCATCACGAAGAAAATATTCTAACCTTGTTACGATCATTAAGATTGACGGATTCGGTGCAAAACCAAATTGAACAGAAAATCAAAAAAGGTGATAAAAAGTGAAAAAATACTGGCTATTGATAGCCTTAATCCCATTAAGTGCTTGTACACACAAAGTACAAGTAGAAACAAAAGAACCCATTACAATCAACATCAATGTTAAAATTGACCATGAAATACGCGTAAAAGTTGATAAAGAATTGGACGATATTTTCAGCGATGACAGCGAATTATTCTAAGGAGAAAATTATGAAGACTGCCCTATTACCGACTTTTTTTGCAGCGGCATCGTTGCTGTTTAGTAGCATGAGTTTTGCTATTGAACTGGACAGCGCCAAAGAGCAAGGGCTTGTTGGTGAACAAACTGATGGCTATCTTGGCGCCGTTGTTAGTCAATCGGATGTATTGGCCCTGATTAAAGAAGTGAACGCTAAGCGTAAAGACAAATATAACCAGCTTGCTAGCAAGAATAACCTGACACTTGAGCAAGTCGAAAAGCTCGCCGCTAAAAAAGCCTATGAGAAAACCACTGCTGGACATTATGTACTAGTCAATGGAAATTGGGTTAAGAAATAACATTTCATAGATAAAATGTTATTGGCATTGTAAGAGTGATAAAAAAATTCCGCTAATGTGTGAGCACGTTAGCGGTTTTTTTTACTTTTGGCGTTATGCTAAGTAACCGCCATCAACAGTGATCGTAGTACCTGTTGTGTAGGAAGACGCGTCTGATACTAGGTATAAGACAGTACCAGCCATTTCATCCGGTTGAGCTACTCGGCCAAGTGGAATGGTCAATAATGCTGTATTAAGTATCTTCTCGTTTGAGGTGAGTGCTGATGCAAACTTAGTTTCAGTCAAACCTGGTAATAAGGCATTTACCCGTATATTAAGCGGTCCGCATTCTTTGGCGAATGCTTTAGTCATACTGATTACCGCTGCTTTTGTAATGGAGTAAATTCCCTGCATAGCACCTGGAGATATACCGTTAACTGACGCCGTATTAAGCATAACGCCACCGCCCTGCTCTTTCATCATTTTGCCCGCCGCAACTGACATAAAGAAGTAACCCCGGATATTAACATCAACGGTTTTTTCATAAGCGGCTAGGTCTGTATCCAGAATATGCCCAAAGTAAGGATTAGCTGCAGCGTTGTTAACCAATATATCTAGTTGTCCGAAGTCTTTTTTAATCGTAGCGAAAGTTTGCTCAATCTGAGCCATTTCGCCCACATGGCAGGCCATCGCTGTGGCTTTTCCGCCATCATCACGAATACGTTTAGCCACGGCTTCGCAGCCATCAATCTTTCGGCTTGATACAATAACATGTGCGCCATAAGCAGCCAGCAACTTAGCGATAGACTCACCAATACCGCGACTTGCGCCAGTAACAAGTGCGACTTTTCCTGTTAAATCAAAAATATCTTTTTTCATAATATGTCCTTGTAATTCAATTGTTTACTAAGCAGTCATACCGCCGTCTAATACCACGGTATGCCCTGTCATAAAGCTAGATTCTGCTGTGCATAACCATGCAATTGCCCCAGCAATCTCTTGAGGCTCCCCTAAACGCTTCATTGGATTGGCACTGATTAGGGCTTTTTGTCCCCGTTCATTTAATTTGGATAGTACGTGTTCCACCATGGGCGTACGCACAAAACTTGGGCATACGGCATTGACACGAATGTTATACCTTGCGTATTCCACGGCAGCAGATTTAGTCAGGCCCACCACAGCGTGTTTTGCTGCACTATAAGCCGACAAAGTGGGCGCAGCTCGGATGCCAGCAACGGAAGAAATATTGATCACATGCCCCCCACCGTTTTCTAACATGTGCGCTAATGCTTGTTTCATGCAATACCAGACACCATTTACATTAACAGCGATATTTTTATGAAAAGTAGCATCTTCTATTTCGAGCATAAACTTAGGGTCATGATCGATTCCAGCATTGTTAATTAATACATCAATGTTACCCAACTCGCCGATAGCACTTGCAAAAAGAGCCTCAACTGACTGGCTAACACTGACATCAACTTTACAGAAACGCGCTTGACCGCCTTCATCATTTATACGCTCGACTAACGTCTTACCATCGACTTCGTTTAAATCGCCTATGGTGACTCTGGCTCCGCGTTTAGTCAGTAATAAAGCTGTCTCAGCACCGATACCAGATGCCCCACCAGTAATTAATATATGTTTGCCAGCAACGCTATTATCACTCATTACTCGTTGTCCACCTTCAGTACTAACTTGCCAGTATTCTCGCCTTTAAACAGCATGAGTAAGGCTTCAGGGAAATTCTCGATGCCCGTGACCACATGCTCTTTGGCTTTTAGTTTCCCTTCGCTAATCCATTGCGCCATTTCTGCAGCTGCTTCACCATAATGTTTGACGTTATCAAACACGACTATGCCTTCCATTCGCGCTCGGTTCACCAACAATGATAAATAATTAGAGGGGCCTTTAACGGGTGTTGTATTGTTGTATTGGCTTATCGCACCACACACTACGATTCGTGCGTGCAGGCGTATCTGCGTTAATACGTCATCTAAAATTTCACCACCAACGTTATCGAAATAAACATCTACACCTTTAGGGCATTGGGCTTTGAGTGCTTGTTTTACATTTTCATTTTTATAATCAATTGCACCGTCAAACCCAAGTTCATCTACAAGATACTGGCACTTATCTTTCCCCCCGGCGATACCGATAACTTTGCAGCCCTTTATTTTGGCAATTTGACCGACAACCGTGCCTACAGCACCCGCAGCTCCCGATACTACGACAGTTTCACCTTCTTTTGGCAATCCGGTATTGAGTAAGCCGAAATAGGCCGTCATACCGGGCATACCAAGTACGCTTAAATAGCGCTCTAAAGGAGCGATATTGATATCTATTTTATGGATGTCCTTACCTTCAGCGACAGCATATTGCTGCACCCCGCCATGACCGAAAACATAATCCCCTTTCTGGAAATTAGCATCATGTGAGTCTACAACTTGACCAACTGTACTTGCTCGCATCACTTCGCCTATCTGCACAGGTGCAATATACGATTTTGCATCATTCATCCAGCCACGCATCGCGGGGTCCAATGAAATATAAGCGACTTTAATAAGAACTTGATTATCATTAAGTGCTGGCACATCGACCTGCACTTGGTCCCAATTGTCACGCGTTGGTGTACCAACGGGACGTTTCGCTAACAGAAACTGTGTGTTTTTCATAACTATTCCTATGTACTAATATTTTTGACATATGATTTAATAAAGCTATTTTTTAGAACCAAGCTTCTTGCATATCGCTGCAGCTACCACTCATACTATTTAAAATTTTAAAATCACGGTCTGTTAACGTTAATTCCCAGTCAATAAAGTATTTTGCAGCTTGTAGTTTTCCACGATAAAACGATTCGTCATCAGTGGATAAGTCACCTGCATTAAGGGCTGCTTCGGCGGTAATCGCTTGACGTATCCACATCCAACTTACAACAATCTGACCGAATATTGTTAAGAAGCAACTTGCGTTGGCTAGCAACGAGTTTTGATGTTCGCCTTTAAGTTCTGCAGCTAATAAAGGCACGAGTTTTTGAAGCTTAAGCAAATAAGGCTGAAGATCGGCAATCAGTTGTTTACTCGTTGGATATTGCGCTTTGGCAAAATCACTGCTCATTACATTTTGCAACTGAACCAAACCGGCACCGTTGGCCTGCCACAATTTGCGCGTCATTAAATCTAGCGCTTGAATACCATTAGTCCCTTCATGGATAGGGTTCAAACGATTGTCACGCCAACACTGTTCAACCGGATATTCACGGGTATAACCGGCACCACCGAGTACTTGAATAGCTAAATCATTCGCTTTGGGACCGAATTCAGAAGGCCATGCTTTAACAACTGGAGTCAGTAAGTCGAGCAGTTCCGCTGTTTGTTGTTTTTCCTTACTCGACTCTACAGTGTGAAGGTCGTCTACTAGCCTAGCGGCGTAAAAACAAAGCGCCATACCACCTTCAACATAAGATTTTTGTGCCAACAACATCCGTTTAACATCGCCGTGTTGAATAATGGTGGCGGCTTTATCAGTTGGTTTGTTGTGGGGTGACACACGACCTTGAGTACGTTCCTTTGCATAGCCTAATGAATAACGATACCCAGCGTAGCCAACCATTGCAGCACCAAAGCCGACACCTAAGCGAGCTTCATTCATCATCAAGAACATGTACTTCAAGCCTTGATGTTCTTCACCCACTAGAAAACCTCGACAATCGTCTTTATCACCAAATGTCAGTGCGGTAGAGGTGGTTCCGCGGTAACCCATTTTATGAATAAGGCCCGCTAACGTAACGTCATTACGCTCGCCAGGATTGCCGTTTTCATCTAAGCGAAACTTGGGTACCACAAAAAGCGAGATACCTTTAACACCAGGAGGAGCCCCTTGGATTTTTGCTAATACTAAGTGCACAATATTTTTGGATAACTGGTGATCCCCAGCCGAGATATACAATTTACTGCCTTTAATACGATAAGTACCATCATCTGCGGGTTTGGCACTCGTTGTAATATCTGCCAAAGATGAGCCTGCATGGGGTTCGGTAAGTGCCATCGTGCCGGTAAATTCGCCGGTTAACATACGTGGCATAAATTGTTCTTTGACACTTTGACTAGCAAAGTTCTTAATAACATTCGCTGCCGCAACGGTTAAGAATGCATAGCCTGTGCTAGATGGATTTGCTGCCATAAAATAACTTGAGCAAGCCATCATGATCGTTTCAGGAAGTTGCATGCCACCGTCTTCAAAATCGAAACGACCGGCAATGAGCCCTGATTCAGCATAGGTGTCAAATGCCTCTTGTACTTCGGGGATCATATGCACGTTATGACCATCGAATGTGGGTTCGTTTATGTCAGCTTTACGGTTATGCGGGGCAAATTTTTCTCTGGCGATTTTATCAGCCGTATCCATAACTGCGTCGAAAGTGTCTTTATTATGCTCACTAAAGCGTCCGCGCTCACACAATGCTTCTGTATCTAACACTTCATACAATTGAAACGCTAATTCTTTACGACTGACTAATTCTTCACTCATATTACTTGCACCTTTTTCATTCACGAGTCGTGACACCTAAGTGATCACAGATTGATGTGAAGCCTAATTCTGGCAACATTCTTTTAACAGGCTATAGCTTCGCAGATAAAAGTAAGGTGAATAATTGTCATATATGACATAATAATGGTCATTAATGACAGTTATAACATCCCGTGATACGGTGCAAAAACATGGGTTTATAGTGAGGACGAATTTATGTTCAAAGTGACTATTTTGGGATTTGATCAAGCCTATGCGAGTGCTATTACTGGCGTTCTAGATATATTTGGTTTAGCGGGTGTTACATGGCAACGAATGCAAGGGTTACCAATACAGCCCCTGTTTGAAGTGCAAATCGCTTCGTTAAAAGGCAAATCAGTAAAGTGCATTAATCAACTCGAATTAAACAGCCATGTCTCTATTGAATCTCTTGAAAAAACAGACTTATTATTGATCCCCACGATAGGCGGCGATCCCATAGAGGTGTTGCGTAACAACGTTGCACTTTTACCGCATATTAGAAAGCATTATGCATTGGGAGCAGATATTGCTAGCAATTGCAGTGGTGCTTTTTTTTTAGCTCAAGCCGGTATTTTAGATAAAAGAATGGCGACGACACATTGGGGGTATGCAGAATTATTTAAGCAACTTTATCCGAATGTAAACTTACAGATAGATAGGATGATCACCGAACAAGATAATATCTTTTGCTCCGGCGGCGGAATGGCGTGGTTTGATTTGGCATTACTATTAATAGAGCGTTATGCAGGACATGACATTGCAACGACGACGGCCAAGGCTCATGTGATTGACTTATCCCGTGGAGAGCAATCAGCATATGCTTCACTGCGCACAAAAAAATATCATCAAGATGCAGAGGTGTTATCTATTCAGCAATGGTTAGAGCAAAATTATGCCCAAAAAATAGTGGTCAATACCCTATGTGAAAGAGTGAATCTCACATCGCGCACCTTTGTACGGCGTTTCAAACATGCAACAGAACAATCTCCTTTGGCTTATTTGCAGAGCATAAGGGTTGAAGCAGCTAAAAAGCATCTTGAGGCATCAAGTCATAGTGTTGAACGTATAGTCAATCTGGTTGGTTATGATGATCTTAGTTCTTTTACCCGCTTATTTAAAAAGCACACTGGATTATCACCAAGCCAATACGGTAAAAAATTTCGACGTTGACGTTAAGAATTTTCTACCACATCTCCATAAACTAACGCTAATAAAATTGTGGTAATTGCTAAAATGTGTACAGTTTTTGCTTTAATAGAACTCATTATCAATAAAATGTTTTGCAAACGTTTAGATTTAATAACGTATAAAATTTAAACCTTTATAAATCAATCAGGTATATAAAAATGATTTAATATTCCTACTTTTCGTTGCTCTATAAATGTTTTAATTAACTATTAAGACTACTGACATGCATCAATATTGTGCAATTGAAATCAGATATATTATAAAGTAAAGCGATGGAATAATGAATAATGAATAATGGCTAATTATTTCGTAATTTTATTACGGAATCGTTTTAAAAATAGCCGTTTTAGGTGTATAAATAAACCAAAATATGTTCTTTAATTACATTGAGAGGAAAATCATGGCTTTTAAGAAACAATATTTAAAATCGAAACCTGTTTGTAAGGTCACGTTCAAGCTCACCAAGGAAGAAGCAAAAGCAGCGGATTCAGTTAGTATTGTTGGCGATTTCAATAACTGGGACAAAAGTTCGACAGTGATGAAAAAGCTCAAAAATGGTAGTTTTTCTGCCTCTATGGATTTACCAGTAGAAACGGATTATCAATTTCGCTATTTGCTAGATGGCAAAGTATACGAAAATGATTGGCAGGCCGACGCTTACCAGACGTCTCCAATGTCAACTGAAGAAAATTCAGTTATTAAACTTTGATACTTGGCTACCTGTACCAGTTTCTATATTGATACTGGTACAGGGACCTTGCGTCATAAGTTCAACCTAACCCTTTTGAAACTCAGTGAACGATACGCTGGGGTAAGTTTCCCCAAGCCAATTAACATCCTGTTGATTAAAGTTCAGCACAAGCGTTGTATCCCCGCGCGTGCTTAATCTAAGTCCTTTGGGTAACTCGAACGTTTCAATCCCCTGTTTTACAGCGATATTTTTTAGTACCGATTTAATTAATTCGCCGGACAATGCCCCAATGACACTTACCTCTTTATGTTGAGTAACAGCGGCTACGCCTGCCATAGGACCGTCTGCGTAATAATGCGTTGCGCTTGCAGACGTTAACTCATAGCTTTCACACCATAGAGCAGCACTAAAACGCTGATTATTATTCGCACTGTTTATTTGCTGCTGAATTGTGGGGCGCAGAGAATCAAAATTCGCCAACTTAACCCCAACCAGTGCTTCAATCATTTGAAATTGCCCTTGTTCAGCAACCCGCCCAGAATTATTGCGAAAAGCCGTACGTGGGCCAAACACAATCGGGCATTTAGTAGCCGCGTGACTTAACTGAGTCGCAATTTTATCTGTCATTAATGTCAAGGCGGGTGAAACAACTAACGCGTAATCTTTGTCAGCTAGTTGGTCAGGGTGAATAATATCAACATCGATTCCTAATTCGCGAAGAGCGCTGTAGAACATCATAAATTGATGCCAGTAGCTAAGGTCTTTATTGTGTGGCTGCAAATTGTAAATCCACAAACTGTTGTAATCATGCAATAACGCAACTTTAGCGTTAACCTTTTCTAAAGCAAATTTAGTCGGATCAAATTCTTTAACTTCTTTATATCCTCTGTCAGCTCGCCCGTCTTGTTGAAGTAAGCCGGAATGCATGATTTCTTGCGCCATATGACTAGCACGCCATCTAAAGTACGTAACCGAACTTGCTCCATGGGCCCAAGCCTGTGCCGTCCATAGTTGCACCGCACCAGCCGCGGGCAATGGGTTGTATTGCGCCCAATTTGCATGTCCGCATTGTTGCTCCATGACCCAAAAATCACGGCCACCTTTAATTCCCCGGTATAAGTCATGATTAAAGCTCACTAAATCAGGATGGCCGGTACGAGCAAACTCTGTTTTGGTTTCTTCACTTTCCCACGTAGCGAAAAATTCTAACATACCAATTGGATAGCTATCCCAAGCGACAAAATCTAGATTTTGAGCCACTTTGTACAAATCGAATTCCTGCGCAAAAATAACAAAGTTATGGGTAAGAAAGCGCTTTGGAGATAAAGCTCTAAGAATATCTATTTGGACTTGTTGAAATTCGTCAATCATGTCAGAACAAAATCGTTGGTAGTCTAACGCTTGAGAGGGATTAGGTTGACGAACAGCGGTTAGATTAGGTGGGTTGATTTGCTGCCACTGTGAGTAATTTTGGCTCCAAAATGCACAACCCCACGCTTCGTTCAAAGCATCTAATGTGCCGTATCGACATTCAAGCCATTTTGGAAATCGCTGGGCACTAGCCCCGCCATACGATACAGCTGTACCTTCATGTCCCAATTCATTATCCGTTTGCCAACCAATAACATCTGGGTGCTGTCCATATCGCCTTGCCATTAGCGTGGTAATACGCTTTGATTCTTGGCGATAAATGTCACTGGCATGATCATAATGCCTACGTGAACCAAACTTCATCGTTTGTCCCTGAGCGTCAACGGCCAGTATTTGAGGATATTTTTGGATCAGCCATGCCGGTGGCGTTGCCGTAGGTGTACACATAACAATCTTTAGGTCGAAATTTGTATATGTATCAATGGCATCGTCAAGCCATTGCCAGTCCAACACACCATCTTGCGGCTCAATTTTTGCCCATGAAAATTCAGCTAAACGAACGTAACTTAAGCCTAATGCTTTTTGTTGCTCTGCATGTTTAATCCACTCATTTTGCGGTACATGCTCAGGATAATCACATACACCTAGCGTTAGTGAGTTGTTATTTAAAGCGGACATACATCGCCTCCGATTGATTAATTTGTATGATAAATACGATGCGAGGAAATTAAACATTTATGTGAGTTAACGCAAAGACTATTTTATTTCTAAGAACTGTTCGTTGCTTAATTAACCAAATCAATATTGTTATAAAAGCCTAGATACAACAATGCCGCTTAAAAGCGGCATTGTTCAAAGATACTTTACGGTTTTATAAAGCAGCTTCAAGCTCAGGCAGTATGTCGAATAAATCGCCCACTAGGCCATAATCGGCTACCTGAAAAATTGGTGCCTCTTCGTCTTTGTTGATTGCAACAATCACTTTCGAGTCTTTCATTCCAGCCAAATGCTGAATAGCGCCAGAAATGCCCACCGCGATATATAACTGAGGTGCAACGATTTTACCTGTTTGACCCACTTGCATATCATTTGGTACAAAACCAGCATCAACCGCAGCACGCGAAGCACCCATGGCGGCTCCCAACTTGTCGGCAATACCATCAAGCAGCTTAAAGTTTTCACCGTTTTGCATACCACGACCGCCAGAAATAACCACATCAGCAGCGGTAAGTTCAGGACGTTCAGATTTAGTCAATTCTGCACTAATAAATGAAGATATCGCAGACGTTTTAACCACATCAATCGTTTCTACAGGTGCGCTGTTGCCCGTACCGTTTGCATCGAACGTTGAAGTACGAACGGTCAGTACTTTTATTGTATCGCTTGATTGTACTGTTGCAATGGCATTGCCCGCATAGATAGGACGAACGAAGGTATCACTACTTTGTACACCGATAACGTCTGATATTTGTGCAACATCAAGTAATGCCGCTACACGGGGCATAAAGTTTTTGCCTGTTGTGGTCGCTGCACAAATAATGTGGCTGTAATCTTTACCTAATTCAGATACCAAATCAGCTACATTTTCAGCCAATTGATGTTCGTATGCTACATTATCAGCAAGTAAAACTTTTGTGATACCTTCGATTTCACTTGCCTGTTTTGCTACGTCAGCACACTGAGAGCCGACCACAAGAAGATGAAGCTCGTCGCCCATTTTGCATGCGGCGTTAACCAATTTATGGGTTTCGGTTTTAAGTTGGCTGTTGTCATGCTCTGCGTAAATAAGAATTGGCATTAGATCACCTTCGCTTCGTTTTTTAATTTATCGACTAATTCGGCTACGTCCGCCACTTTAATGCCACCTTTACGCTGTGCAGGTGGCTCAACTTTAAGCACCTTAACATTTGAGGTTAGTTCTACACCAAAATCAGCGGCAGATTTAACTTCAAGGGGTTTACGCTTAGCTTTCATTATATTAGGCAATGAAGCATATCGTGGCTCATTCAAGCGCAAATCAGTAGTAACGACGGCTGGAAGACTCAATTCTAACGTTTGCAGACCGCCATCAATTTCACGAGTGACTTTCACTTTGCCTGCATCAAAATTCACTTCAGATGCAAATGTTCCTTGAGGCATGCCAGTTAAGGCGGCCAACATTTGTCCCGTTTGATTATTATCTGAGTCGATTGATTGTTTGCCCAAAATAACTAAATCAGGCGATTCTTCCTCAACTACATTTTTGAGTAGCTTCGCAATCTGCAAAGAGTCTAATGTTTCACTGGTATCAATTTGCAAACCGCGGTCGGCCCCAAGCGCCAACGCAGTTCTGATTTGTTCTTGGCAAGACTTATCGCCAACAGACACAACAACAATCTCAGTTGCAATGCCTTTTTCCTTGAGCCTAACCGCTTCTTCAACCGCGATTTCACAGAAAGGATTAATAGACATTTTGGCGTTGGTCAAGTCGACAGCACTATGATCGGCTTTAACTCGTACTTTCACGTTGTAATCGATAGCACGTTTTATTGGCACTAAAATTTTCATTTTCACCTCATTTGATAGGCGTTTAAGCAAAAAAATAATGTAATTAACATTACATTTACGGAATGAGGTTAATTTACGTCTTGTTGACGTAAGCGTCAACCCGCTCTACCCTCGCTTAACTGACCAAAGGCAAAATCTAGCGAGACCGCCCGTCAAAAATGATCATGCCGGACGTGTTTAACTTGTAGAATGTAAGCAAATAAATAAGCTTTTTAACTTTACAAGACGTACTTTAAATCATCAGACCATTGCCCTCTATGTCTTTGGAGGTATAAATAAACCTGACTTATTGGGTATATATATACAAATAAGTTGCGCTTTGGCGGCGCTAAAAGTAAAACAACTGTCAAACAATTTGTAAATTTTGTGTAACCGAGTTACGCAAATATTATTTTTTTAATTAATAGATATTTATAACGAAGGAGAAACGGGTGGAACGAGAATCGATGGAGTTTGATGTAGTGATAGTCGGTGCTGGTCCAGCGGGGCTCTCAACCGCATGTCGATTGATGCAATTAGCCCAAGAAAAAGAACAAGAGCTAATGGTCTGTGTTGTAGAAAAAGGTTCGGAGGTGGGCGCACATATCTTATCTGGTGCTGTATTTGAAACCCGAGCCTTAGACGAGCTATTCCCAGATTGGCAGGCAATGGGCGCGCCGTTAAATACACCGGTAAAAGAAGACCATATCTACTATCTACGAGATGAACAAAAATCCAATAAGCTGCCTAATGCCATTACCCCTAAGACTATGCATAACGACGGAAATTATATCGTTAGCATGGGTAATGTCTGTCGTTGGTTAGCCGAACAAGCCGAAACATTAGGGGTTGAAGTGTTCCCAGGCTTTGCTGCTGCACAAGTTATTTATAACGAGGATGGAAGTGTTGGTGGTGTAATAACGGGTGATATGGGAATTGACCATAATGGCGAGCAGAAAGATAGTTATATGCCCGGCATGGAACTTCGTGCCAAATACACCGTTTTCGCAGAAGGTTGTCGTGGGCATTTAGGCAAGGAGCTTATCGCTAAGTTTGGGTTAGATGATGACAAAGCACCTCAGCATTATGGTCTTGGCTTTAAAGAAATTTGGGACATTGATCCAAGCAAGCACCAAGAAGGTTTGGTTGTTCATAGTGCTGGTTGGCCCTTAACAGAAGCCTCTGGCGGTTCTTACCTATACCATGGCGAGAACAATCAAGTTTTTGTCGGTTTAATCGTAGATCTTCATTATAGTAATCCTCACTTAAGTCCTTTTGACGAATTTCAACGCTTGAAGCACCACCCTGTATTTAAGCAATACTTAGAAGGTGGTAAGCGTGTTAGTTATGGCGCAAGAGCTATCGCTAAAGGTGGATTTAATTCATTACCTAAAATGACGTTGCCTGGCGCTATTATTGTTGGGTGTGACGCTGGAACGCTCAACTTCGCAAAAATAAAAGGTAATCATACTGCGATGAAGTCTGGCTTATTAGCGGCAGAAACACTCATTGAAGCATTAAGTAATGATGAACAGGGTGGCAAGGACTTAATCGATTATACCGATCGCTTCAAAACATCTTGGCTTTATGACGAATTATTTAAGGCTCGTAATTTTGGCGCTGCTTTACATAAGTTTGGCACATTTATGGGCGGCGCCTATAATACGCTCGAGCAAAATATATTTAATGGCAATATGTTTTTCAATCTAGCTGATAACGGTAAAGATCATGAGCAGCTAAAGTTAGCCAAAGATAGTGTGAAGATTAATTATCCGAAATACGACGGCGTACTGAGTTTTGATAAATTGTCATCTGTGTTTCTATCAAATACTAACCATGAAGAAGACCAGCCTTGCCATCTTCAATTAAAAGATAGTGCTATACCTATTACGGTTAATTTAGCTTTATATGACGAACCTGCTCAACGTTATTGTCCTGCGGGCGTATATGAAATTATTGATGCTGAAGGGGGAGAAAAAGCATTACAAATAAATGCCCAAAACTGCGTGCATTGTAAAACTTGTGATATTAAAGACCCAACCCAGAATATTCAATGGGTTGTACCTGAAGGTTCAGGCGGTCCGAATTACCCAAATATGTAATCAATTATAATTGAAAATCAAAAGGCGAAATTTATTTCGCCTTTTTTGATTTATGATGCACAAATCTGAAATTATTAATATTTAATTACCTTTAAATATAATTATTTTCAATAAACTTATTGCTAACTATCACGTAAAAATATATGTTTCACCTAATGTAAACTCTTAAAATAAAAAAGGTAAATTATGAGTGACTTTATTGGTATTTTAACTCATGGACGTCGTTTACAAGGAGCAGTAAAAGAATTATCTGTGGAAGAATTAGAAAGTGTTGCAGATAAGTTAAACACGATTATTGAAAATCGTAAAACAAAAGAACTAGAACAGCAAGAAGCAGCTAAAGAAAAGAATGAAAAACTGAATGAAATTCTAGCGCAATTAGAAGCAGCTGGTTTAGATGTCAATGATTTGCAAAAAGCTGAACCTGCTAAAAAATCCACTAAGGTTGGCAAGAAGCGTCCAGTTAAATATATCCTATCGGATAACGAAGGTAATGAGCACAAGTGGACTGGTATAGGTCGCATGCCCAAGGTATTCAAAGCTGCTCTTGATAGCGGTAAATCACTCGATTCATTCTTGATCGGTTAGTTTATCTTTGTCGTCACTTAAGGTGGCGGCAACTCTCCCCCATTTACACACTTCTCATTACCTTATTGATTAATAGGGGTATATTATTTCTATATTAGATATTAACCACAGAATTGATTCAAAAGACAAAAGTCAGCCTTGGATTATATTAATTCATGGCTTGTTTGGCAGTTTAGATAATCTTGCTATGCTTCGTCGTGAGTTAAGCGCTGACTTCAATATTGTTTCAATAGATTTACCTGATCATGGGAAATCCCAGCATTCAACTCAGTTTAGTTTTGAACATTACGCAGAATCAATTATTTATTTGTTGAACGAGTTGAGTATATCTAAGGCAAATATTGTTGGGCATTCGCTTGGTGGCAAGGTTGCCATGCAAATTGCTTTAATGAATGAAAGCCTGGTTGATTGCCTTGTTGTGCTCGATATTGCACCCGTTACTTATACTCCGCGCCACGAAAATGTATTTAATGCTTTGCTCAGTGTTGATCTAGAAAAAGTGACTGAACGAAAAGAAGCTAACGATATAATGGCCGAATATATTACTGAGCCCTCGGTAAGACAATTTTTATTGAAAAGCTTATATCAAGATAATAAAACACAAAGCTGGCATTGGCGTTTTAATCTCAATTTACTCTACCGAGACTACTCACTGCTATCTAAAGCATTGAAAATCGAGCATAGCTATGACAAATCTGTGCTGTTTTTAAAGGGTGAATTATCCGATTACCTTCAGCCTCAATACACTAAGCAAACTATTGCACTATTTCCTAATAGCCGTGTGAGGGTCATACAGGGAGTTGGCCATTGGTTACACGCAGAAAAACCAGCCGAGTGTGCGAAACATATACGCACATTTTTACGAAATTAGTTTTTTTCAACCTTGGCTCAATATGCTAAAGTAGCCCCGCAATGAAATGTAGCGAGTTCTCATGTTAAGTGAAAATTATGAACAAATTGAAGCCATCGCCTTAGATTTGGCGTTGGTGGGTTTATTCTTACTCATGGGCTTTGCGGTACATGATGTTTTGAAAAAAAATAACGTGCCTTTGATAGGCAGAGTTGTTGTTTATTTAGTCTTGTTTTTAGGCGCAGCAGGCTTCGTTTTTAAGGGTGTTGTGCAGTATTTCTGGCAAGCAAATTAATGGCACTGGTAACTTACCAGACATGTTTAACTAGATTTTGAGGTATCCCACACAATGGCGAGCGTAGGCCTATTTTTTGGTAGTGACACGGGTAACACTGAGCATATTGCGAAGATGATCCAAAAAGAATTGGGCAAAGGCCTGATCGACGTACACGATATAGCGAAAAGCAGTAAAGAAGATATTGCTGAGTTTGATTTGCTGATGTTCGGTATTCCAACTTGGTATTACGGCGAAGCGCAATGTGATTGGGATGACTTTTTTCCTGAACTTGAAGAGATAGATTTTGCCGACAAATTAGTCGCCATTTTCGGTTGCGGCGATCAAGAAGACTATGCAGAGTATTTCTTAGATGCAATGGGTATGGTCCGCGACATCGTTGAAGCGAAAGGTGCTATTCTGATAGGCCAATGGTCAACTGAAGGTTACGATTTCGAGGCGTCCAAAGGGATGGCTGATGATGATCACTTCGTGGGCTTGGGCATTGATGAAGACCGTCAACCTGAGTTGACTGAAAGTCGGGTTAAAAGTTGGTGTAAACAAATACACGAAGAGATGTGTTTGGCTGAACTACAATAAGTTCATATATTTACACCTTTAGATACTAAGGAGCGTAAGCTCCTTTTTTATGTTGAACGTCGAAAGAAGGTGGCGTAACACCGTTGGTTTAATCAAAGCCATAAGGTTAAACGCCATTTTAATGAATTGTTAATTTAGTAAGCAGTGATATGACTGGATAACCGACGTTATAATCGGTACAGTTCAAGATTATGTTGTTTACACCAAATGTTAAGTTGGATCCATGGACCAAAACAAAGAACTCAAAAAAGCGGGATTAAAAGTCACCCTGCCCCGATTAAAAATCCTTGAAATTTTACAAGATCCCAAAAATCAACATATCAGTGCTGAAGACGTCTACAAAATTCTAATTGAGCAAGACGAAGAAATTGGCCTTGCGACGGTTTATCGGGTATTAAATCAATTTGATGACGCAGGTATATTGAATCGCCATCATTTTGAAGGTGGAAAATCAGTATTTGAAATCAGCCACAAAAAACACCACGACCACTTAGTTTGTTTAAATTGCGGAAAAGTTGTTGAGTTTGAAGACGAGGTCATCGAAAAACGCCAAGAAGAAGTCGCTAAGCGTCATCGTATGACCTTAATCCACCATAGTCTATATCTCTATGGCGAGTGCCAAGATGATTGTGGTAACGACGACTAATTAAACCGTGATACTCAAGATAATGACTGTTAGCCACTTTCGCCAGTTTTTATCTTGAGAAAGTAACGACTAATTCAGCTTAAAACTTAACGGCAATTTCCCACCGACAACCTGCAATGGTGTCAGTGATCCATCGGTCACCCAAGCTGCAATGGCAAAGCGTTTCGCTTGATCATGATTGTTGTGCAATGTAATATTCAGGGATTGGCCATCAATATATTTTCCCTGTTGATGCTGCAATACAACAAAGCTTTCGGTTAGTTTTTTACCTGCATTTTCACCGCTTCTAACCTGCGTCTTCATGCCTAAACCCAACAGGGCGACATTGTAGGTAAGTGGTGTTAGATGTGATTTTTCAGTATCATTGGTATCAACCCAATAGGTAAATTCAAGTTTGTTATTGTGAACACTAACATCTAACTGACCAATATGACGCGGGGCGTTTTGCGGTAGCGATTTACCATTGAACCAACCCGTCCATTCGCGGCCCTCAACGACAAAGCCAGGCGTGTAAACCGTATTTACATTACCGTTGCGGCTATATTCCTGCTGACGCCGACTGAACGCCTTTGAAGCGAATGGGTCGTTCCAACCTAAGTCATCCCAATAATCTACGTGAAAAACTACAGGTACAACCTTTCGCCATAAATCTGGATCGCTTTCAAAGTCATTGATCCAATTTTGAGCTGGAGGGCAACTACTGCAACCTTGTGATGAGTATACTTCTAACAAGGTATTCTGTAGATTTTTAGAACTCAAATAAATTGTATTTTTAAGGGGTATTATGGCTGAATGAACAGAGGCACTTAACAATATAAAACATAGCCCTGAAATGGTTTTGCGTAACATAGATAGAATCCCTTATAAGCAAAAGACTTCATTGTTAAGCAGGACATTCACATAAGTATCACGAGAGTTTAAATTTTAACGCTGCGCCTGAGCATGCTCAGTGACAACAATACAAAAAAAGCAAACCCAACAAGCGCAAGTGCCACCTGATTAGCAGAATCCATCTGGTTTGTTTCGATTAAATCGTAGAGCAAAATGGACAACACCCGTGTTTCACTTTCAATATTGCCACCAATAAGCAACACGACGCCAAACTCTCCCACTGTGTGGGCAAAGGCAAGAATACAGCCTGTTGTAATGCCATGTTTGCTCAAAGGCAAAACAACATAGCGAAACGTTTGTATGAAACTTGCCCCTAAGGTACTGCTTGCATCGAGTAGATCGCGATCAATCTTCAAAAATGCATCACGTATAGGTTGAACCATAAATGGTAAACTATAAATAATTGAGCCAAAGAGTAAGCCATAAAACGAAAATACTAAGGAAGAATCAAATACTGATAACCAAGCGTGTCCCACTGGATTCTGCGGGGAAAACAAAACTAACAGGTAAAAACCGAGTACAGTGGGTGGTAAGATCAACGGTAATGTGATGCAAGCTTCAATGATTGGCTTGAGTCTATTTTTAGACTGGCTCATCCACCAACCTAGCGGAATGGCCATAACTAACAATATTAAGGTTGTGAACGTTGCGAGTTTTAGCGTGAGTAACGTCGCTAACCAAATTTCATTCGTTAGCAAATTATTGAACACTCAGGCTCACCGGCGGAGTTAACCGCATCTGTACACTAAGATATCCATTTTTCATTATAATATCTTGGCCTGGTGCACTGAGAATAAACCGGTAAAAGTTCATCACCTGCTGATTTGCCTGTTCATCACGGCTAGGTTGTTTAATGATAATAACCTGCTGCTCTATCGGAGAATATAAATCGCTAGGGACTAACCAATAATCCGTAACGCTAGGGTGTTGACTTAAGACTTGGCTGAGCGCAACAAATCCTGCTTGCGAAGCCCCCGTTTCGACGTATTGAGCCACTTGAGCAACACTGTTGCCCAGCACAATTTGATTTCTCAGTTGCTTAAACAATCCCAATTTCTGCAAAGTCTGTTTGGCTGCTAAGCCAAAAGGAGCTAATTTGGGATTTGCCATCGCTAATTTACCACTGAGTAAACTCAGGCTTCGGGCATTAATTGATGAACGTCCTTTCATCCATAATACCAATTGACCAAGCGCATAGGTTTTGCGCGTACCTAAGATTACTTTGCCGGTATTTTCTAATGTTTTAGGACGTAAACTATCAGCGGATAAAAATATATCAAATGGCGCTCCACGCTCTATTTGAGCATAAAGTACACCTGTTGAGGCCGTCGATAGGTGAATGTCAGCTTTTGGATGCTGTTTTTTATAAGCATCAACAAGCAACTCTAATGTGGGTCTAAAGTTAGCGGCCACGGCGACATTCACTTGGGCATTAACCGAAAAAGTCATAAAGAAGCCATATGCGATAAAAGCGATTGCACTGACTTTGCTCATTAACCCTCCCATTTTTTGCGCGCTTTACTGTCATTAGAATTTGCTTCAACCCATCTAGGGCCTTGTTCGGTTGTTTCTCTTTTCCAAAAAGGAGCTTCTGTTTTTAAAAAATCCATGATGAATTGCGCGCCGTCAAACGCATCTTTTCGATGGGCAGAGGTTACCCCTACAAAAACGATTTGATCACCTTGGGTTAATCGCCCTACTCGGTGTATTACGCTAATTCTGCCCAGAGTCCACCGTTGGCGTGCTTGGGCAACAATATTGGTTAAGCTTATAGTTGTCATCGCTGGATAATGCTCTAAAAATAACTCGCCGACGTTATGACCTTGATTGAAGTCTCGCACTAACCCAGTGAATGTAACGATTGCACCGTTGCTGGTGTTATTATGCCGAAGCGCATTGTAAAGAGCACTCATGTCAAAATCTTCGTTTTGCACTTCAATCGTATCAAGCATGCGTTATCCTCCCGTTACCGGAGGGAAAAACGCAATTTCGTCACCGTCACAAAGAGTCGTCTGATCGCTCGATATGGTTTGATTAACCGCTACTAATGTGGAATCACTGGATAAGATTTCTTGCCACATGACACCGCGCTGGGCCAGTAATATTTTCAAATCTTTGACATTAGGAACGGTATCCAAAGACAATTTATCGATTTTAAGTTGTTCTCTTAATTGACCAAAGAATAATACATTAATCATGTGTCTGCTCATCCCTGCGTTGCCAATGACCCGTTTTCCCACCTCGTTTTTCCGTTACTTTTATTCCCTCGATCACCATGCTAGGGTCAACCGCTTTACACATATCAAAAAGGGTTAGCGCTGCAACAGAAACTGCAGTTAATGCTTCCATTTCAACGCCTGTTTGTCCGGCAAGTTTACACATAGCGGTAATTTCTATACCGCTGCCGTCTTTAAGCGTCGCAAAGTCAATTTGCACTTTAGTCAGCATTAAGGGATGACACAATGGGATCAGGTCACTACATTTCTTAGCGCCTTGAATACCTGCAATACGGGCAACGGCAAAGACATCGCCCTTAGCGTGTTGTTTACTGTTTATCAACGCCAGTGTTTGCGCCGACATATTTACTCGGCCTTGAGCGTAAGCGACTCGTTGGGTGACGCTCTTGTCGGTTACATCTACCATGTTGGCTTCGCCGTGCTCATTGACATGGGATAATATATTTTTTTCAGTCATCGCTTAACCTCGACTATCGCAAGGCGCAACAGTGGTATCTTTTAAATGCACAATAAAATTACATGGCTTATGCGTCGCGTTTAGTTGTTGTTGTAAAATCCCCGTCCAGGCAGTACGACATGCGCCTGTCGACCCCGGCATACAGAAAATAGCAGTGCCATTTGCCATACCGCCTAACGCACGAGATTGAACGGTAGAGGTGCCTATCTCAGTATATGAGATATAACGGAACAGCTCTCCAAACCCTTCAATTTCTTTATCAAATAAAACGGACAACGCTTCAGGCGTGGTGTCTCTCGCCGTAAACCCGGTACCGCCTGTTACCAGTACAACCTGTACATTTGATGACGCTATCCAATTTGAGACAGTCGCTCGTAATTGATACTTATCATCTTTTACGATACGTTTTTCAACAAGACTATGCCCCTCAGACTGAAGCGCATTAACCAGATATGCGCCCGACGTGTCTGTCTCTTCATCTCGTGTATCTGAAACTGTTAATACAGCAATGTTCAACGCTACATTTTTTGAATTTGCAGAATGTGCCATAAATTTCCTAAAAGTTTGCGTCATCGATGACGCACCTAAATTATTGCCGATTGAATCAATTGCACCGAGACTAACGACGCATTCGTTTTAAATAGTAAAAGGTGATTATTGATTCAAGCCGTTCCATTGAGCAGGGTAATTAATATTATCTAACTCACAATGATTGATGCCACTAGGCACCGGAATTGTCTCGGCTAAGACAGCCGCAAATAAGCGATACAAAGATAAGGATTTTCCATCAACTAACGCGCCTTCCAAGTAGTCAAAAATGTTTTTTTGCAGTGGTATATACATTGGGAGATTCAGGTCCTTAAAATGCAATACCGTGTTTGCACTAGATGCCGCTTTTAGTAAAGTGGTCAGGGTATCTGACGTTAGATTGGGCATATCGACGGGAATGACCATTAGGCCCGTTGCTTGTGGATGATTAGTCCGTGTATAGCTAAACGCAGCATGGATCCCGCCTAATGGCCCGCTGTTAGGATAAATATCAGGTATCTGATCCAATTCCGAACCGCTTACTAATACAGAGTTAAGACCAGTTTTTTGCAGCAATTGTTTAGCATGCTCAAGCAGTGACACGCCATTATGATTAAGACGTAATTTGCTTTTATCTTGGCCCATTCTCAATGATTGCCCTCCCGCTAGCACCAAACCTACCACTTGGGTATTACCAAGGGTAACGGGTGTTGAGCAATTACTTCCGCAAACTCCAACCACGTTAAATCATCACCATGCACTGTGTATTTCAAACTTAATCGTTAATCTAGCCTCCAAGCATCGCAAGATGCTTAGTGGCTCCGGTATATCCATCATGTAAAAAGTGCGTTGACTTTTTGTCGCCCAACAAGGTAGTCAATTCGTCTTGCAAGCGTTGGGTATCGTTATTCTTGATGTACTCACGTATATCAAGTCCTTGGTCGCTGAATAAACACAAATGCAATTTACCTAACGCAGAAATACGCAGGCGATTACACGTGGCACAAAAGTCTTTGCTGTAAGGCATAATTAGACCGATACGGCCCTTATAATCAGGGTGGGAAAACTCTTGTGCCGGACCGGCGGTTTTATCGCGAACAATTTGCTGCCAATCTTCAGCAACAAGCTGTTCTTTGATAGGTTGACCCGAGGTATGGTTCTTATCAAAGAATAATTGATTGTCACCCGTTTGCATTAACTCGATAAAGCGTAACGTAATAGGCGTGTGCTCAATCCACTTTAAAAATGTCTTCAGTTCATTTTGGTTAAAATGACGCATCAATACGGCATTAACCTTAACCGTAACCCCAAGCTCGACCGCTCGATTGATGCCACGTAAAATAACATCTAACTTATCGTGACCTGTTATTGATGCAAACATACGCGGGTCTAAACTATCAATGCTGATATTAAGCGATGTGAGACCAGCCTCGACCCAACTATCTATATGGTCGGGTAATTTGTAGCCGTTACTTGTCATAGCGACATGCTTAATCCCTGGCGTACTCGCGCAGGCCCGTATTATTTGCGGCAAATCTTTGCGTAAAGACGGCTCACCACCAGTAATACGGATTTTACTGGTGCCGAGCTGTGCAAAAGCACTGGCAATGTGTTTAATTTCACTGAGGGACAGAAAATCACGGTCGGTATCGCATTGGTACCCGTCGGGTAAACAATACTCACAACTGAAATTGCACACATCTGTTATCGACAACCGCAGATAATGAAATTTACGGCCAAATTTATCTTGCAACATATTCACTAACACCTTTCCAAATTGAAGTCGCTACGCTTTATCGGCGTAACACTTGCGGGGAGGCTGTCCGATTTCTCTCGCAACCCTGGCGATATGGATCCCAATTGGATACATATCGCGGCCAACACACCTTGTCTTGTGAGTTAGGTATGAAGGCTCGGAGTTAAACCACAATGTATTTTTAACATACTTTGTATCTCACAGGCTACCTGAAGCAGCGGAAACTCTGCGAATAGTTGTCAGCAAATATAAATGCTCACCTTTATGCACAAGATTTAATTATATTCACCTAAATAGATGCCAAGATATTAAAATATAATAACAACTAATCGACTCATTACTTTTCGATTGGCATGTATGTTGATTGCAATAGGGTTATCCGAGATTATTACGCTCATAAAAGAGCAACAATATTGGTGCATAACTAGGGAGATAGCGTGATTATGTTGACCGAATTTGCTGATAAGCATCAGTTAGGTAAGGAATTTTTACAAGATGCTAGAAAATGGTACATACCTTTAGCAGATAATATCGCCACGCACCAAGATGGGGCGAACAAGCCCTATTTCTTAGGCGTTAATGGCTGTCAGGGTTCAGGAAAGTCTACCCTATCAGACTTTCTCAAAGCATACCTTAGCGAACAATATGACTTAAATGTTGTTGTCATGTCATTGGATGACTTTTACTTAGACCAATCTCAACGCTGCGCGATTGCTGAAAAGGTTCATCCTCTTTTTAAAACTCGGGGCGTACCAGGGACCCACAATATGACGCTAGCTGCGAAAGTGTTAGCGCAATTACGTGACCGACAAAATCAAATATCCATACCCCGATTTAATAAAGCCACTGATAATCCTGAACCGCTCGAACAATGGCAGAAAATTACTACAGCCGTAGATGTGGTGATTTTCGAAGGTTGGTGCTGGGGTGTAGAGCCACAAAAGGATAGCGAACTAGCTGAGCCAATTAATTCACTAGAGAAAAATAATGATCAAACCGGCGTTTGGCGTAAGTATGTAAATCTGCAGCTCAAGCAAAATTACGCGCCATTGTATCGTTTTATGAATTATTGGATCATGCTTAAGGCGCCCTCTTTTAACTGCGTATATAACTGGCGCTTAGAACAAGAGCATAAGCTTCGTAAAGCCCTTAGCGCTAACCCTGAGCATAACAAAGTGAATATAATGAACGACCAACAAGTTTTAGCATTTATTCAATATTATCAGCGGCTGACACAGCATGCGCTGGCAACACTTGAAAATAAGTGCGATGTAATATTTACCTTAAATGCTGAACGAAGAATCATCGCTCAACACTCAAGGAGTGCTCATGCTTAGGCAAGCGTTAGTTTTTACCGATATGGATGGTACGCTACTTGATCACCACAGCTACGATTACACGCCTGCGTTAAATATGCTGGATGTGTTAAAAAGTAAACACATTCCCGTAATACCTACAACCAGTAAGACCAAAGCTGAACTTGACGTACTAATGGCAAACCTACAATTAAACGGGCCATTTATTGTTGAAAATGGCGCTGGGGTATATATCCCAAAATACGTGTTTACAGCCAAACCTTCAGGTTGTCTTGATAAATCGGGTTTCTGGGTGAAAGAATTTACCAACCCTCGTTCACATTGGTTGGACTTGCTGGCAAAACTGCATGATGAATTTACAGGGGAGTTTTTGCAGTTTTCCACTATGAGTAATCAACAAATTATTGAACATACCGGGCTAGACGAGAAAAGCGCTCAGTTGGCTAACACTCGTTTATACAGTGAGCCTGTAAAATGGCTTGGTACACCAGAGCGTCAAACTCAATTCGTCACCAAATTACAGCAACTCGGGGCTACTGTATTGCAAGGAGGTCGATTTCTCGGTGTATCCGGCTTTTGCGACAAAGGAAAGGCACTAGTATGGCTGGTTGAAGCGTATCAATCGGAGCTTGGTAATAGCGCTACATTGAGCATCGCATTGGGGGACAGTAACAACGATGTTGCCATGTTGAACGCAAGCGATATCGCTGTACGCGTGAAATCGCCAAGCCATCCATTTCCTAAGCTCGCGCGCAGCGCAGGTATATATGACAGTACGTTATATGGCCCAGCTGGCTGGAGCGAATGTTTAACAAAAATCTTAGTCTCTGAATGTTAATTTCATAGATTTGTATATCATTTTTATCCTATAACTAAAGGAATCATCATGGCTGACTTTTATCAAAACGGTATTATCACCACGTTACATAACCTTTCAGAACGTCCGGTTGAAGATTTAGAAAAAGAATTGGTTAGCTTTGCTCGCCGTCGTCCTATGGCACTTATTTTACCTTCATTATTTTCTGAACTTGAAGGTGAAGCACTTCCACATATCGTGTCTGAAATATCAAAAGTACCTTATCTTTCACAAGTCGTTATTGGACTTGACCGCGCGGACAAAGAGCAATACAAACATGCCATTTCGTTTTTTGAAAAATTGGGTCAAAACCATCGTATTCTTTGGAACGATGGACCTCGTTTAAAGGCGTTAGATAAAGAGCTAGCGGAATTAGGCCTAGCACCTAAAGAACTAGGTAAAGGAAGGAACGTCTGGTATTGCATGGGGTATATTCTCGCCACGGGTACCGCTGAGTCTGTAGCGCTTCACGATTGTGATATTCTCACTTATGACCGTAGTTTACTGGCAAGATTGATATATCCAGTAGCTAACCCTCAATTTAACTATGAGTTTTGTAAGGGGTATTACGCCCGCGTGGCTAATGGCAAAATTAATGGCCGTGTGTCTCGTCTGCTCGTTACCCCAATGTTACGGGCTCTGAAACGCGTGATCGGCAGTACCGAATACTTAGAATTTATGGACAGTTTCCGCTATCCCCTAGCAGGTGAGTTTTCGTTTAGACGCGATGTATTAAGTGATATTCGGATCCCAAGTGACTGGGGGCTTGAAATTGGCGTGTTATCAGAAATGCAGCGTAATTATTCAAACAACCGTTTGTGTCAAGCTGATATAGCTAAAACTTACGACCATAAGCATCAAGATTTGTCGGCTGACAACGATGCGGGTGGGCTTTCTAAGATGTCTATTGATATCACTAAGGCCATGTTTAGAAAACTTGCAACTCAAGGGGAAACATTTAACACCGAGACTTTTCGTTCAATAAAAGCGACCTATTATCGCATAGCGTTGGACTTCGTTGAAACCTACCACAACGACGCAATCATGAATGGCTTATCACTTGATATACATAGTGAAGAAAAGGCCGTGGAATTGTTTGCGGAAAATATTATGAAGGCGGGTGAAAGCTTTTTAGATAATCCAATGGAAACCCCATTCATACCTAGTTGGAACCGAGTTATTAGTGCAATGCCAAACGTACTGGAAAGACTAAGAGACGCCGTCGAGCAGGATTATAACGAGTGTAAAAACACCCTATAAAGTAACAAATACAATTAATGGTGAAGCAATGCAAAGTACTTATAAAGAGCTAACTGAGTTAGTCGAACATCATCTAGCCGTCATTTATAATGAGGTGGAGTTGTCACAAAGTTATCAGGAGATCGCTCGTGATCTCTTAACGACAATGGAGTTTAGTGAAGATAAAGACATTACGCGCCCTCTGCGTCACCATAACAATTGGACCCAACAAGACGCCGTTCTCATCACGTACGGCGATTCGATTGAAGAAGAAGGTGTTAAACCCTTAAAGACCTTACATAAATTTTTAAAGCAAAGTTGCACTCAACATATTAACAGTGTTCATATTTTACCTTTCTTTCCTTACAGCTCAGACGATGGGTTCGCCGTCATTGATTACTCCAGTGTGAATGAATCACTTGGAGATTGGACGGACATTAAGAGTATCGCTAAAGATTTTAGACTTATGTCAGATGTGGTTATTAATCACTGTTCGTCCAGAAGTGCTTGGTTTGACAATTTTATAAAAGGCGAAGGAGTGGGCAGTGATTTCTTTTATACTGCAAACCCAGAAGACGACCTATCAAATGTGGTACGCCCGCGCACTTCACCTTTATTACGTGAAACTGAAACAGCCAAAGGTATGGAACATGTTTGGTGCACATTTAGCCATGATCAGGTCGATTTTGATTTTCGTAATCCAAAGGTACTGCAAGCCTTTGTTTCAATTATCAGGCAGTACTTGGATAATGGGGTGCGCTTATTTCGGTTGGATGCAGTAGCCTTTCTGTGGAAAAAAGTGGGTACCAGTTGCATTAATTTAGAACAGACCCACGAGGTCGTTAGGCTGCTACGTACCTTGATTGAGTACGCCCAATCCGATGTTATTATCATCACTGAAACCAATATTCCTAATCGCGAAAATTTGGCTTATTTAGGGAATGCCAACGAAGCTCACGCAATTTATAATTTCTCGTTACCGCCTTTACTGGTCAATACCTTAATTACGGGCGACTGCCATTACCTTAAGTCATGGTTAATGAGCATGCCCCCTGCGCAAAACGGTACGACCTATTTTAACTTTATTGCTTCCCACGATGGAATCGGTCTTCGCCCCGCGGAAGGTTTGCTCGAAGACGAAGAGCTGACAGTATTAGTTAATACTATGCAAAATTTCGGTGGCAGAGTTTCATGGCGCGCTTCTGAAAATGGTCAACAAAAAGCTTATGAAATTAACATTGCGTTGTATGATGCTTTACAAGGCACCACAAAGGGCCCGGACAAATGGGGATTTCAGCGATTCATATGTGCCCACGCTATTATGTTGGCACTAGAGGGGATCCCAGGGATATATATTCATAGTTTGTTGGCGACAGGCAACGATTACGAGCGGGTAAAAAACACCAGTCATAACAGAGCAATTAACCGCCACAAATGGCAATACGATGAGTTGCAAAAACAACTCGCATCAACATTTAGCCAGCATCATAAAGTGTTGAATGCCATGGGTGACTTGTTAACTATACGTCGCCAACAGGTTGCGTTTCACCCTAATGCAACACAATTCACATTGCAGTTAGGAACGCAAATATTTGGTTTTTGGCGACAAAGTATTGACCGGCGGCAAAGTATATTTTGTTTAAATAATATTAGTGATGAACCTCAGGAGATTCATTTAACCGATATTAATTTGGTGGGTACGGATGAGTGGCTTGATCTTCTTACCAAACAGCCTATTTATGCTACTGATCATACCGTTGAGTTAGCACCTTATCAGTCTATGTGGATAAGTAATCTACCTAAAAACTAACATCATATAAATCCATTAAAAGTGGCACTATGAATGAAGCGTAATGAATTAATTTACGTATATCATTTTGTCGCTTTTGCGCTACGCGTAACTAATTAGCTCCCCTTTAACCTACTGATTTAAAAGATAATTTAAAAAACACCTGCATTAAGTGTAACTGTATCCGTACCATTTACGCTTGTAAACACAGCACCACCCACCTTTTAGCCTCTAAATATATTTAAATAACTGATATTAAATGAATTTATTCAATTGGCACGATACATGTAACCACTAAATGTGTATTCAAAGTCTTAGTCGTTTCATTTAACTCGGTCGCGCTAGATATGAATACCTGAGCAATATCGCTCGTGAATATATTGTGTTTGCACTGCCGGTAGAGGCTATTAATGTAGGCACAATCTCGACAACTTAGCTAAGCTTATTTAGCCACAAGGATTCGATACCATGAAAAATTTAATTGCGATTACCTGCCTTTGTTTTGCTTCAGGCTCTGCTTTTGCACAAGAAGACTTAATGGACGCATTAGATGCCGATAACGATGGTCGCATCAGTGTAGAAGAAGCATCGTCTGATGCGGCGCTGTCTTCAGTCTTTACAGAATTAGATGTTAACAAAGACGGTTATTTATCAGCCAGTGAACTTGAAAGTTAATGAGTGGGTTTGAATAGCATTGGCGTCTAAACAAACACTCTCATTGCACTTATCAACATTAGGAGAAGATATGAAAAAAATAATAATCGTGGGTTTACTCTTTATGTCATCAGCAAGCGCTTTTGCTACCACTGACATTTTTACCGCCCTTGATGTAAACGAAGATAATCTGCTTAGTGCCCAAGAAGCAAGTATCGATACTACATTAACGGCCATTTTTACTGACCTAGATAACAACAACGATGGATTCGTATCAAAGCAGGAATTTAGCGTTCTGCAAAAGCATTAAGCGACGCATTAACGTAGGGGGAGTAATCCCCCTACCCCGTAAGTCATATTGGCTTGTTGAACTTAACTAGCTTAACCAAGATACGACTAATTTCCCCATACTATCATTTTGTTCAAGACGTTGATGGGTAATGGCAATATCTTTGACGTCATATCGAGTATCAATCACAGGGCGTAGCGCGCCACTTTCAAAGTCTGCCAAAAATTCCTTGGAAAATGCTTCGATTAATGCTGTTTTGTATTCATCAGTTCGGCTGCGAAGTGTTGAGCCAGTAATTGTTGCTCGCTTCGCCAACATAAGTGCCATATCAAGCTTATCGCCGTAACGTCCAGCTAGCATGGCAAGATAGACGATGGTTCCGTCTACATTCAAAATACGAAGATTGCGATTGATATAATCTCCCCCTACAAAATCAATAATGACATCAACGCCACCTTGCTCAAAACATTCAGCGAAGTTTTGCGTCTTATAATTAATCAATCGATCTGCGCCATATTTTTCACACATGGCTAATTTTTTTTCAGTGGATGCCGTTACGCTAACATGACATCCTCGAGCTTTAGCTAACTGAATGGCGGCTAGGCCAACCGCACTTGCCCCCGCGTGGATCAAAACCCGTTGATCAGGTTTTAAGTCCCCAACCTGAAATAGACTCTGATATGCGGTCAGAAACACTTCTGCTATTCCCGCTGCACTTGGCATATCAACACTATTTGGTTTAGCAATAAGGTGCGAAGCATTAACCGCTACATATTCGGCATAGCCACCTCCAGCAACCAGGGCGAAAACTTCATCTCCGATGCACCAATGACTCTGACTGTCGCTTGAGTCTGGCCCGAGTTGAACAACTTCCCCTGACACTTCCAAACCTAATATGGGACTTTCTCCTCTGGGAGCGGGGTATTTTCCCTGACGTTGCAATGTATCAGCTCGATTTATGCCGAAACTATGCACCTTAACTAATACTTGCCCATGTTTGAGCACGGGTTTTGTTGTATCATTAATAAAAAGCGTGTCAGTCGCTGTACCTTCTTGATAGTCAATAAATTGCATGAATTCTCCATTGAATTTCTTGTTCAGTTTGATGCTCGCGAGAAGGAATATTTACCACACGCTCGCCTATTTAATTCTGTATGTTGGAAACCACTACACTATGTCATCACGCGTTACATTACACCCTGGTCGAGAAAAATCGCTACTTCGTCGTCATCCTTGGATTTTTGCTAGTGCTATCGAAAGCACAAAAGGACGATTAAACCTTGGCGATACCGTCGATGTTTATAGTCATGAAGACGTTTGGTTAGGAAGAGGTGCTTTCTCCCCTCATTCTCAGATACAAGTTAGAATATGGACGTTTGAGCAAAATGAAAGTATTGATAACGGATTTTTTCAACGTCGTATTGCAAGAGCACAATTATCTAGAGAAGAACTGATACAACGCCATGGCCTTACAGGTTATCGTTTAATCGCTGCTGAATCAGATGGTTTACCCGGTGTCACCATTGATATATATAATAATATTATCGTTTGCCAACTCCTTTCTGCCGGAGCGGATAAACACCGCGAGAAAATAGTTTGGGCACTTAAGTCCCAATTTCCACTGCATGTAATTTATGAGCGTAGTGATGTTGCTGTACGCAAAAAAGAGGGCCTAGAAGAAATAGCGCAAGTGTTGGCAGGCGATATTCCAGATGAAGTGGTGATTGAAGAAAATGGTGTGAAAATCATCGTCAATGTAAAGCTCGGTCACAAAACAGGTTTTTATTTAGATCAGCGCGATAACCGCGCTATTGCTGCGCAATACGCTAAAGATCGTGATGTGCTAAATTGCTTTTGTTATACAGGAACGTTTGGTAGTTACGCCTTAGCTGCTGGCGCGCGTAGTGTAACCAGTTTAGATGTATCAGATTTAGCTTTGAAAACAGCTAAACGTAATGTCGAGATCAACGGATTAGATGCCAGTAAGTGCGAGTTTAGTAATCAAGACGTGTTTCAAGCACTACGTGATTATAAGGCACAAGATCGCCATTTCTCACAGATCATACTCGACCCTCCTAAATTCGTAGACTCAAAAGCATCGTTAAATCGTGCCTGCCGCGGTTACAAAGACATTAATATGTTGGCTATGCAAATTATGCAACCCGGAGGGATCCTTGTCACATTTAGTTGTTCGGGCTTGATGCCGTTTGATCTATTTCAGAAAGTTGTGGCTGATGCTGCACTTGATGCTGGCCGAGAGGTTCAGATACTACAGCGTCTTTCTCAGGCTCCTGATCACCCAGTGTCTACAAACTACCCAGAAGGCTTCTACTTGAAGGGCCTAGTATGTAAGGTTTTATAAACAACTTTACTCTCGCGGTGCAACAGGCAAAGCCCTATAACACCGCGAAATGTCGACACAGTAAAAAAGAATAAATAGCAAACCGACTGTTAATTCATTTCTGTAATTTCAACACCAATAATACAGGTCTTGTCTTCGCTGCATTCAGAACGAACTACACGGGCTTTAGCAGATAAAGAAGGTATTTGGCTGTTGGTTGATTCAATATATACATCAACCATTGTGCCAATCTCTACTGACTGTTCGTCTACTTCGAATGACATACCAGTGGCGCTAATATCCTTGCATACCGCTGGTAATGTGCGACTCGACTCATCGTCGTTTACCACTATTTCGCATGCTGAATTTACCATCATACGAAAAAAATTACGTTTGTCGTTGTAGCCTAACATTAAAATTCCGTCCTAGTTTTTTACCTACTCAGTGTTTATAGGGTGCGGTGAAACCAATGTCAACGGACTTTGCTCAATCCAGCTGATTAAATCCGTTGTTTCCTTGCCAAATCAACTGGCTGCTTCTAGTTGATTAATAATGCGCTTAGTAGAAATAGGCATTGCCGTACCCAATTGCTGCGCAAAAAATGAGACACGAAGCTCTTCAATCATCCATCGCACCTCAGCTAGTTCTTGTGGCAAGGGCACACCGGCGGGAATTTTTTGTAGTCGATTGGTGTAGGCTTGCTGAACCTTTTCAACGTTAAGTTGATGAAGTCGATCTTTCGTAGGGTCTATTGGCAGTTTTTCAATACGCCTAGCGATGCCTTCAATATAACGCTGCCAATCATTTAAACGTTCTGAACCGATATCGCTGACAAATCCACTAAAGACTAAGCTATCTAGATGCTGTTTAATGTCACCATAGGCATTAATCATACTCAACGGCACATTGCCTTTCATTTTTTTCTTAATTTGGTGCGCCTTGGTCAGACCCACTTCAACTTTTTGTGCGATGGCTAATACATGGTCATTTATGTCGCTGCGCACATAGGTACAACATGCCTCAAAATCTAGCGCAGTTCGGATATCTTCGTGTTGCGACTGATATTGTTTAATGAGCTCATCAATCGCTGCGGCAATGACATCATCAATAAGCGCATCGATTCTACCAAATGGATTAAAATATAATCCCAACTTCGCTTTGTTAGGTAGCTTTGCATGCAAGTACTTAATGGGAGATGGTATAGATAATGATATTAGTTGCCGTAAACCAAGCTGATGAGAGGATTCGGCTATATGTGGCTTGTCGAATAACTTGATCGCCACCGAACTTTTCTCTGGGACTAAAGCCGGATACGCTTTAACATTAAAGCCACTTTGTTTACTAACGTATTCTTTCGGTAACGTATCGAAATCCCATTGTGTAATACCTGTTTTCTCTAATCCAGGTTTTGCAATGCTGCTCAAGCTCTGCTTAACTTTACCTTGTAATTCGTGTTGTAAGCTCAGTAAGTCCCTTCCCTGCTTAAGAACGCTATTGTTCTCATCTAATACTTTGAAATTAAATCGCAGGTGCAAGGGTAAGTTATCTATTTGCCAATCATCGGCAGAAACGTCCACTCCTGTCATCCGTTTTAATTTCAGACTCAGCGCCGTAAGAAACGTCACAGATTGGCCATGGGAATCCATCGGCGTGATATCTGCTAAACATGCTTCCGCATAATTAGGTGCCGGCACAAAGTTGCGTCTAAGACGCTTAGGAAGCAATTTAATTAGGGTAATAATTAGCTCGCTACGTAATCCAGGCACCAACCAATCAAAACCGCGAATTGTGAGTTGATTCAACAAAGATAAGGGTACCAATAAACTCACCCCATCATCGATATCCGTTGGGTTAAAGTGATAGTTAAGTCGTAACGTCAAGTTACCCTGTTGCCATGTTTCAGGAAAATCATATTCGTGAGCCTTCGATGGCGAATTTTTTAGCAGCATTTGCTTTGAATACGTCAGCAAATCAGGTGAAAGGGTGCGAACTTTGCTCCACCACTTTTTAAAACTGGCTTCACTGCAAACGTGACTGGGAATATGCTCGGCGTAAAAATCAACCAATGCATCTTCGTCAACTAACAAGTCACGGCGACGAGTTTTATCCTCAAGGCCCTTTATTTCATCTACTTCGAGTTGGTTTTCAATTAGGAAATCGTATTGCAGCTTAGTGTCTTGGTTGACCAGCGCTTCACGGATAAATATTTCTCGACTAACAACAGGATCAATTTGACTGTATGCTATCCTGCGCTTTGTGACTAATGGTAAGCCATACAAGGTAACACTCTCGAATGCTTGGGCGACGCCTTGCTTTTTCGACCAATGAGGCTCACTATAATTACGCTTGATAAGATGTGGTGCCAAAGATTCTAGCCATTGAGGTTCAATCTTGGCGCCCATACGACCAAATAAGCGCGAGGTATCAACAAGTTCCGCAACCATCAGCCATTTCGGGCTAGTTTTGGCAATGCCAGAGCCAGGAAAAAGCATAAATCGGCTGTTACGCGCACCCAGATATTCTTTGTTTTTATCTTTATTCCCAATATGAGACAGCAGTCCTGCCGCCATAGCTTGATGAATAGCCTGATAATCTACTTCTGCCTGACTAATTCTAAAGCCAAGCTCTGCAATTGATTTTTTCAATTGACTGACAATATCTTGCCATTCACGCATACGCAGGTAATTAATAAAATGTTGCTTACACCACTTGCGCAGTTGGTTATTAGTTAGTTCGGTCTGTTTAGCTTTAAACTCATGCCAAAGGGTTAATAAGGCGAGAAAGTCTGAGTCCTTATTGGCGAATGCCTGATGTTTTTCATCAGCGGCCTGGCGTTTGTCTTGAGGTCGTTCTCGAGGGTCTTGAATACTCAGCCCTGCGGTAATAACTGCGACATCACGCATACTATTTTGTTTTTCTGCCTCAACAATCATTCGGGCATATCTTGGGTCAATAGGTAAGCGTGCCATTTGACGACCAATAGTGGTTAAACTGAGGCGGCCGGTATTTTTTTCTACCCCACCTAACTCCTCCAATAGATTAAATCCATCGTTTATACTGCGTGAGTCTGGCATTTGTACAAAAGGAAATTGATCAATTTTGCCAAGCCCCAAAGCCAACATTTGCAAAATAACGGAAGCTAAATTTGTTCTTAATATTTCTGGATCAGTGAATTCATCACGGTTATTAAAATCCTCTTCGCTGTACAAGCGAATACAGATACCGTTGGATACTCGTCCGCACCGACCTGCCCGTTGATTGGCCGACGCCTGTGAAATGGCTTCAATGGGTAATCGTTGGACTTTACTGCGCACACTATAACGAGAAATACGCGCCGTTCCTGGGTCTATAACATATTTAATACCAGGCACCGTAAGGGATGTTTCGGCAACGTTTGTGGCCAATACAATTCGGCGACCTGAGTGGGTTTGAAATATTTTATTTTGTTCTGCGGCGGATAACCTAGCGTATAAAGGTACCACCTCTGTGTGCCTAAATTGTTGCCGCGTGAGGGCATCAGCCATGTCACGAATATCTCGTTCACCGCTAAGGAATACAAGAATATCGCCTTGGCTGTGTTGCCCTAACTCATTAACTGCATCAATTATTGCTTGTGCTTGGTCCCGGTCATTTTCTTGGCTGTCGTCGAGTAAAGGACGATAGCGCATTTCTACGGGAAAGGTTCGTCCACTAACCTGTATAATCGGTGCATTGTCAAAATGCTTAGAAAAGCGTTCTGGGTCGATAGTCGCCGACGTAATGATTAATTTCAAATCCGGACGTTTGGGTAATAGTTGCTTTAGGATCCCCAAAATAAAATCAATATTTAGACTCCGCTCATGGGCCTCATCGATAATAATGGTGTCATACTTTTTTAAGTAGCTATCTTGTTGAATCTCCGCAAGTAAAATACCGTCAGTCATCAACTTCACATAAGTACGCTCACTGACCTGATCAGAGAATCGTATTTTAAAACCGACTTCGTTACCTAATTCAGTGTGCAGTTCTTCAGCAATACGATTCGCTACGCTTCTCGCCGCTAACCTTCTAGGTTGGGTGTGTCCAATGAGTCCTGCGACACCGCGACCTAATTCTAGACATATTTTAGGAATTTGTGTGGTTTTACCAGATCCTGTTTCACCGGCAATAATCACGACTTGGTTATCGCGGATCGCCTCGGCAATTTTATCTTTTTGTTCCGTAACGGGTAAGTCAGGATAATCAATTTTAGGAAGATTGATTTGACGCTGTTCACGCAATAATACTGAGCGTTCAATATCCTTGCTAAGTTTGGCGAGCCCTTCGTTTTTCTTCTCGGTGTCAAAGCGTTGAATTTGTTGAAAACGGCGACGAATACGAAAACGGTCGGCCAACATGCATTGATCTGACAATGCGTTTATTTGGGCAGAGTTCAAGTGGGTATTTTCTGTTTCAGGAACATGTGAAGACAATAAATTTACTCATACTAGGAGGCAACCATAATGGTTGCCGATCCTAGAAGAATGAGTATTTAAATGCTAGTGCCGAATGGGTAAATCGTTAAAAAAGACCTAACCAGCTATTCGATAGCCATCTCGGAGTTGCATATCAATGGCATTCAACAGTTGAGAACGGTTAATCGTACCCATAAGATATCCATCGTCATCAACAATCGGATACACCTTAGGCTTGGCCACAAGCATTTTTTGCGCTTGCTCGATAACCGACACATAAGATCGAATGGATATAACCTCTGTCTGCATAATGTCTTTTACTCTGCAAACCTGCTCACGATAATAACTCGATTCAATCATGCGCACTAAACAGTCCTGCTCGGATAAAAATCCAACGACTCTATTATGATCATCAACTACAGGACCTCCAGTTTGGCCACTCTGTAATAGACGCTCAACGGCTTCAGCTACAGACATTTCAATAGAAAAGGTCACTGGGCGGCAATTCATATAATCGCTAACTCGTAATGATTGCATAAATACTCCAAAGGTAAGCTACCACTTGATCAACAAATTTTTACTACACTGTAAGTTAAGCACAAACTTAGGGATTTAATAGGTTTAGCGTGTACAACTTTAGTATGTTCAGTATATATAAACGGCATATTTAACCAGACAAGCATGTTATGTGGGAAATATAGGGATTAATTTGAGTTTGCGGCATATTTCTGTTGAGATCCATTGAGAATATAAACGTTAAGGAACACTGTGTCTTCACCCTCTATTTATTGGCATGATTATGAAACTTGGGGTGTCAACCCCCAAAAAGATCCGGCTTGTCAATTCGCTGGTATTCGTACAGATCTTGATTTAAACATCATTTCTAAGCCTCTGATGATTTTCAATCAGATCCCAAATGATTACTTACCTAATCCACAGGCTTGTTTGATCACGGGAATTACGCCGCAACAAAGTTTACGTACAGGCATGATAGAGCCCGAATTTATCGCTAAGATACATGAAGAATTTAGCCAAGCCGAAACATGTGTTGCTGGCTACAATAATATTCGGTTCGATGATGAAGTCACACGCTATACGTTATACCGTAATTTTTATGACCCGTATGCGCGTGAATGGCAAAACGGTAACAGCCGTTGGGATATTATAGATTTAGTCAGAGCCTGCTATGCATTGCGTCCTGATGGCATTGATTGGCCGCTAAAAGAAGATGGCAGTCCAAGTTTTAAATTGGAAGACTTAAGTAAGGCAAATAATATAGAGCACAGTGCCGCTCACGATGCGATGTCCGACGTGCACGCTACGATAGGCATGGCGAAGTTAGTCAAAAAGGCGCAACCCAAACTATATGACTATCTCTTTAATTTAAGACTAAAAAAGAATGTTATTGCTCTTCTTGATACCAATAATCATACGCCTTTGGTGCATATATCTTCAAAGTTGCCTGCCGTACAGGGTTGTTGTACGTGGATTTCGCCTATCGCGCAGCATCCGACTAATAAAAATGCTTATATAGTCATAAATTTAGGCCTCGATATTCAGCCCTTGCTGTTGCTGTCTGTAGAGGAAATCATCAGCAAGCTTTATACACCAAGTAGTATGCTTGACGAAAAAGAGCAACGTTTACCGATTAAGCTCATTCATGTGAATAAGAGCCCCGTATTGGCGCCAGCCAAATCACTAAGTGAAGAAAATGCTCAGCGACTAGGTATCGATCGCCCCGCTTGTTTAAGAAACTTACAATTACTGAAACAACATCCTGAGATTGTTGAAAAGTTAATAGCAGTACATAGTGAGGGCCGCTCAAGTACCGACCTCGAAGCCGATCATGCTTTATATACTGGCGGATTTTTTAGCCCTGCTGATCGCGCATTAATGAACCAAGTGCTAGTGAGCAGTCCAGAACATTTATCTGACCTGAAACTGCCCTTTGAAGATCCTAGGCTGACTACATTATTGTTCTTTTATAAGGCACGTAACTTCCCAAATACATTGAATGAACAAGAACTTCAGCGCTGGAAAAATCATCGCACATTCCGTTTGATGGACGATAGTTCGCCAGCCAGCATCACAATGAACGATTATATTCAGTCTCTTGAATTGTTGTCACAACAATATCAATCAAATGAAGACAAATTAACCATACTCAAGGCATTATATAGATACGCGGAACAGCTTTAGTTTAAAAGATTGGCAAGGTACATTGAAATTTAGTCATGCTATTGTGATTTTGACCGATAATAAATGAGTTATCCCCGTATTTTAACGTGGTGCGACGCTAGGCCGTGCCATTGTTGTGGTTTATTTTTAAAGACGTTAGGTGGTTTGAATGGAAGGAATAATCTTACAGGTTGATGAATCTGATACACATTTGAATGTGCAGATTAAGCCTGAAGAGTTACAAGGTAATCTAGATGTAAAGAGTTTGCTAAACGCTATCAAGAATAGCGAGTTTGGTGATTTTTATATTAACGATGAAGCCGTTCTTAAGCTATTAGCGAATTTACAAAAGGCGATTAAAAATGAATCTAACGATACGCTAATTGAACAGGTTGGCGAACGGCGAGATAACGATGTTAAATGTAAAATTGAAGAAGGCCTACTCAGTGCGACGCTATCGATTACTAAAGGCTACGGCGCATCACAATTAACCATTGAAGACTTAGTGAGTCTCGCCGAAAATAATAAAGTGCAGCGGGGACTCAGTCATAAACGCGTATATGCGCTACATGAAACATATTTAGTAGCTAAGCCCGGTGAAATTGTCTCTGCCACTATCGCCAAAGGATTACCGGCTAAAAACGGCCGTTCATCTAAATTACAGCCTCTAGTACAAAATGCTTTAGATCGTATTCTACGTCCACAAACATCTCATCATGGCCGCGTTGATATGCGCAATTTGGGTGACATTATCTGTGTTAAAGCGGGTACTGAATTGCTTCGCCGCTTGCCGCCCTCTAACGGACGTCCTGGCTATACGGTCACAGGCGAAGTAATAACCCCTAAAGCTGGCGAATGGCAAACACTTCGTCCAGGTGACGGGACTGTCATTAGTGGCAACGACGACAATCTACTGCTTGCCGAAATGTCTGGCATGCCAAAATTTAAAGATGAGAAAATGTGGGTCGATGACACCTATATCTGTAAAGGTGTCAACGTTGGCTCAGGTAATGTTAATTATGATGGTGCAGTATTAGTTAACGGCGATGTCACAGAGAAGATGGAAATTATTGCCACAGGAGATGTCACCGTAAATGGTTTTGTTGAATCGGCAACTATTCATGCGGGTGGCGATATTATTATTACTGAAGGCGCAATGGGAAAGGTCAATGATGCAGGCACCGAGTACAGCACCATTTTACGGGCCAAAGGCAGTATTCATATCCAACATGGGCAAGGACTAGATATAAAATGCGACGGAGGCGTCACCATAGGCCGTCAGTTAGCGTTCAGCAAAATTGTGTGCAAGAAGGAAATGTTTGTCGGTCCTGTCGATAAGCCAAACGGTAATTTATTCGCTTGCAGTATATTTAGTCAGAACCGTGTTCAGGCAGGTACGTTTGGCGCGGTGTCTGGTAGTAACCTAACATTAGATTTCAGTGAAGGATTCAACAGCCTGCTTGCTCGTAAAGATTCGTTAGATGAGTTAGTTAGGCAGATAAGGCAAAACTGCAGCCGTCATGCTGATCGAATGAAAATTATTAATAGTAAATTTATTCCAGATGATTTACGCGACAAGGTTAACGCTGCCCAAGAATTGTTCGACAATGAATCTCAGCTTATGCAGTGGTTAGAGCAAAAGGCTGTCGAACTAACTGCTAACAAAAACGATTATCAACAAAATATAATGCTGGTAGCAAATAAGCGAATTTACCCAGGTGTGGTAGTCAAATTGAATAACAGAACTTGGCGAGCAGAACGAGAGTATTCAAAAGCAAAAGTGAGTTTTCAGGGCCACCAATGGCAATGTGAGTCCGTTACCACTTAATTAAAATAGCAATTGAGTACCGAGCTAAACTTTATAAATAACGGCGCATACGCGCCGTTATTTATATGTGAACATTATTGCCGTTTTGCATTTTCAATCGACGCTTTTAGGGCGCTGACCTGTGCGTCACAGGCCGCTTTTCGCTCCCCGCTCATATCTGAACACTTCGCGGCTTTTGACGGCTTAGTATTTAGCAACCCGCTAACAACAGCAGATACCGCACAACCTGGTGCACCGTCACATGTATCTGGTGCGGGGCGATGATAACCATAGGGAGTGGAACATGCCGACAAAAAGACCGTGCTGAATATAATAAAAATTAACGTCTGTTTCATGTGATTACCCTTATGCATAAAGCAAATTTATGATTTATGTAAACGAGCGAGTAAGCTGGATGTGTCGAAGCGATTTCCACCTTGGCGCTGCACGTCTGCGTAAAATTGATCGACTAACGCCGTTAATGCTAGTGTGCTGCCGTTCTTACGCGCTTCATTGAGCGCTATATTCAGGTCTTTACGCATCCAATCCACTGCAAATCCAAATTCATATTCTCCATCAATCATGGTTTTTGCGCGATTTTCCATCTGCCATGACTGTGCAGCGCCTTTGGATATAACGTCTATTACCGCTTGGCAGTCCATACCGGCATTTTGACCGAAATGTAATGCTTCCGCTAAGCCTTGGACAACACCGGCTATACAGATTTGATTCATCATTTTCGCTAACTGGCCGCTACCCACCGGACCCAGTAAACGACTAAATCTTGCGTATACTTCGATAATAGACCTGATGCGTTCAAAACTTGCCTTTTCCCCACCTAACATAATGGTTAGCTGACCATTCTCAGCACCAGCTTGCCCACCTGATACAGGCGCATCAAGAAAATCTATCTCTTTAATATCGCACAATTTAGCCAATTCTCGGGCCACATCAGCCGAGGCCGTCGTGTGATCAACAATTACGCAACCTTTCTTGGCAGAAGCCAATATGCCATGCTCACCACAGACCACGGCTCGTAAATCATCATCATTACCGACACAGATAAATATAACGTCAGCGCTTTGGGCAGCCAAACTGGGCGTCAGCTCAAACTGGCCCGAATAGGTCTGTAACCAAGCCTGAGCTTTGGATTGCGTACGGTTGAATACGGTGACATCGTACCCTGCGTTCGCAAGGTGACCGGCCATAGGAAACCCCATTACACCAAGTCCGATAAACGCTACTTTTATTGCCATAGTGGTGATTTAAACCCTTGATAGTTTGCATAAAAATGCCACTATATTACATCTACCAGCAAACCGGAATGAAACCGTTGAATAACATTTATCAATTCGCTGCAAAGCATAATAATGGCCATGGCCTTTCTCTTGATATCTATCACGGCAAGGTATTGCTCGTCGTTAATACAGCCAGTCAGTGTGGCTTTACACCTCAATACGCTGGCTTACAAGCGCTTCAGGAGAAGTTTCATCCCCAAGGGTTTGAAGTGCTCGCCTTCCCTTGTGATCAATTCGGTCATCAAGAACCAGGCGATGATGAGAACATCGCGCAATTTTGTAGTACAAAATTTGACATAACCTTTCCGCTTTTCGCGAAGGTTGAAGTTAACGGCATTAATGCACACCCTTTGTTTATATATCTTAAAAAGCATGCACCAGGTCTATTCGGCTCAACCCGTATAAAATGGAACTTCACAAAGTTTTTAGTCGACAGTCAAGGTAACGTGTTTAAACGTTATGCCCCGAAAACTAAACCGTCTCAAATTGAGCAGGATATCGCTGAGTTATTGGCAAATTAATCAGGTAGGTTAGCTTTCTCTGCGCATTAAAATATGAAAGTACTTGCCTAGCCAAAGAAATGGCTCCTTATCACCAAAGGTAATTTCTGACTCTTTAAGTTGTTCGTAATGAGTCTGTTGCATCTGGGGATCTTTTAAATAGTCATGAAAGCAGCGGATCCCTGCCATATTAATGATTGTGACCTCTTGATCGCGCAAAAATTCGAGAACCACTCGCGGCTCTAAAGGCTTGTTCGGACTGAGCCTCACTTGATTTTTGACCTTCATACCTTGTTTAACGTAATCGAAATTCCCATACAATAAATTACCTAACGTTTGCGCATCTTTGTTAAAAAAGGACAGCGAGAAATATCCGCCCACTTTCGTCATAGCAATCAACTTGCGAATATTGATAAAGGGATCGTTTAACCACTCCAGTACAGCATGACAAACGACCAAGTCGTATTGAGTATCCGGTAACCCTAAGATATCGCTGTGAAGAAGTGTTAACTGACTGGCGTTTTGACATTTCACCTTTGCCATATCCAATGTTTCTTGAGAAATATCACTCAAGGTAACCGTTAGCCCGTTATCCAGCAGAACGCGAGACATTTCCCCGGTGCCACCGCCTGCATCAAGTGCAGAGTTTAACTGACTGAAATCTACGTGTTTGTGAAGATGGTATTCTAACAACTCATGACGTAAACGTCCTTTGCTAGTGCCATAAATATTTTTTTCGAACTTATTCGCGATGGCATCAAAATTTTGATCGCATTTATCATTGTGCATGTAATGTACTCATCAGTCGGTGCTGGCACCCTTACAATTTATATTAGGCTGGGTTGGGTATATCAATAAATTCGGCATTAAGGGATGTATGCCCTGACAAATATTCAGCGATGGCTTTAGCCCCATAACGCTCAGTCGCATGATGTCCCGCACTGTAGAAATGTATACCCATCTCACGGGCGATATGGATCGTTTGCTCTGATACCTCACCGGTAATAAAGGCATCTATACCCTGCTGCGCAGCAGCTTCAATATAACCTTGGCCGCCCCCTGTACACCAAGCGACTGTATTGATCGGCAAACTATTTACATTTTCATGTAGGGGTACGCGGCCTAATAACGTATTGAGTTTATCGGCGAGTGCAGTGGGAGTAAGCGCAGGTTCAAACTTACCCTGCATAACAATCCCTTGTGGCCCTGAATTAACCATCAAAGGCTCAACTTGTGAAGCTCCCAATAACTTTCCAAGCTGGGCATTATTACCCAACGTAGGGTGAATATCTAAAGGCAAGTGGTAGGCGAAAAGATTAATATTATGGTTTAACAGCGCTGCAATTCTATTTTTTTTCATGCCACAGATGTTGGCTGTCTCACCTTTCCAAAAAAAACCATGATGAACGAAGATGGCATCCGCTTTTAGCTCAATTGCCTGATCAATTAATGCTTGGGAGGCTGTAACAGCGCAGACTATTTTAGCGACATCTCCTTTACCTTCAATCTGTAAGCCATTGGGGCAAAAATCGTTGACTTGTTGTGGTAGCAGTAAGTCATCGAGATATGCCAATAATTGAAAATTATTCATACTCATTTTATTCGTATCCTAAACTACACTCTTGCCAAATTAGCGTCGGTAAGCATGATACTTACCCTTGAAAATCCGCTTTATTATAAGGTAATTTTATCTGAGTAACAGTTTTAGGTTACGCCTAATAGCCCACTGTATTTAAAATTATTTTGCCTGGTTAAATGCGGCCAGAAAACCTTTAAATTGCGCCTTTGTGCGCGTCACTGATGCTTTATGTTCAACAATGGGTAAACAATACCCTAAGCGCTGAACATCACAGTACTTGCTGGGTTCATGTATTTGCTTTGGGGTGAGCTTCGACAATTCAGGCAACCAAGTTTTGATAAAGAGTCCTTGGGGGTCGAATCGCTGGCTTTGTGTTGTGGGATTGAAAATACGGAAATAAGGAGCAGCATCAGTACCAACCGATGCGCTCCATTGCCATCCACCATTGTTAGATGCGTAATCCCCATCAATTAGCTGACTCATAAAATAATCTTCAGCCCACTGCCAAGGCAACAATAAATGTTTACAATAAAAACTGGCGACAATCATTCGTAAACGGTTGTGCATCCAACCAGTTTCTTTTAGCTCTATCATTGCCGCATCTACGATTGGGTAGCCCGTTTTCCCCTCTTTCCATGCCGTAAAGTGATCTTGATTGGTTTCCCACTTGAAATGCTGATAATGCTTTTGAAATGGTAAACCACGACTGACATGAGGAAAGTGATACATCACGTAGCGGTAAAAGTCTCGCCATGCCACTTCCTTGATCCAGGTATATGCCCCATGATCAGGTGTCAACGCCTCTACACCGTAACTCTGTAATACATGAAATAAGCATTGAACCGGGCTCAGGGCACCAATTGATAAGTACGGTGAAACTTTACTGGTACCATCGACACTAGGGATATCACGATTAGTTGGATAATCTGGCGCAAACTCATTAATGAACACGTTCATTTTTTTAATAATGTCTTGATCGGTTGATGGCCACAGATGTGCATTGTTGTCAGTCTGTGGAGACTCATTAAACGTGTGCAAATGCTCGTCACTGCTGATAAAGCCACTGTCTTTCGCCTTGGTTATTTCAGGTACACCAGGTAACTGTTGTGTCACCTTTTCTAACCAGCGTTTAAAATATGGAGTGAACACCTTATAAGGGGTGTTTTGCAGATTCATAATTTCACTTGGCTTGACCAAACATGTGTCATGGAACATCGCCAATGTAATCTCTTTTTCATTACACGCTTGTTTTACAACTTTATCTCTTTGGCGCTCATCCCATTCATATTCAGCATTGCAATAAATATGGCTAACATTTTCTTGCTCACACAATTGGAGCAATTCACTGGTAACGCCATCATAACTGTCAGTATGCAACACACGGAGGGTAATATTACGCTGCTTTAAATCTTCTTTTAAAAACGCCAAGCGTTGATAAATCAAATCGATTTTAACCTGAGCCAGGTTGTATTTTGTCCATTGAGCTTGGGGGATGCAGTAGACAGCGATAACTTTATCGTGATTAGCGATGCCATAATCGATTGGACTATGCCACTTACTGCGAAGATCGCTTCTTAACCATACCAATGCTGTCACGCTAGTTCCTTAATACTAAGATAAATTAACAACTCGTATACGACATATGAACCAAGGACGATCACTCATTTATGTGCAAATACTGGTTCAAAACGTAAATGGGTATACTGAGCGCCTATAACAAAGGTGAGGAAAATGTGCCACAAGGTATAAACAACCATGAGACAAAATAGATGCAAAAAAAAGCCTTGTCATTGACAAGGCCTTACATTTGGACTTTAAACGTTAAAAGTTGTACTTGGCTTTAACATAATAAAAACCACCATTGTAGTCATATGGACCACTTTCATAATATTGACCGCCTACCGCTGCATATGAACTCGCTGGTAGCTCTTCTGCTTCACGATCGAATAAGTTACTTGCGCCAACCGATAAGGTGATTTGATCCGTAACAAAATAACTTACCTCAGCATCAAAGGTAGCACTGCTACCGGCAGTTTGGTTCCAACCGCCAGCTTCAGCGTCATCCGCATGAACCGCAAAGTATTCGCCGAAGTAATTCATACGCACAAATGCACTCACCATATCCCAGCTTTGCGATACAGTGAACGTTGCTCTGTGATGAGGGATCCCGTCTTCTAACAAACGAATTTTACCATCGCTAGTCGTAAGTGGATTAAACTTTTCTACTTCAGTTTCATTCCAGTTATAGGCTAACGAAAATTTAGTATCACTTGAATCAAAGATTTGATGTGAATAGTTTGCAACTAAATCTAAACCTTGCGTTTTAGTATCGAAGTCGTTGGCAAAGTAGGTGACTGCTGAAATAAGCTCAGGATTTTGCACACCTAAACTTCTTAACTCTTCATAATCATCAGCCAGTACATCAATCTTACTGGACTGAGCAATACGATCCTCAACAGTAATACTGTACAAATCAGCGCTCATAAAGAAATCACCTGCCTGATAAACCACCCCAAAAGCATAGCTTTGTGAGTCTTCTGGGCTCAACTCTTTACCGCCGTAGAATGCTGATAGAGTATCTGTAGGCGGAGCCAAGAAACTCTGTATAAGATCGCCACCCACTATTGATGTTTGAGTGTTGACTACGTTCGCTTGACCAACCGTTGGTGCCCTAAAACCAGTACTAGTAGAGGCACGTAAAGACAGCTCGTCGGTAACTGAGTACTGCAAGGTTAACTTGTAATTAGTGGTGTCACCAAAGGTGGTGAAATCTTCATAACGTAACGCGGCGCCAACTAAAAAGTCTTCAGTTATATATGCTTCAACATCTACATATGCACCGATACTGCGTCGTGTATTTGTTCCTTGGGCTTCAGGACCGAAACCCTTAAAGCCGTGAGAGCCAATGTTAAAACCTTGAGAAGCGTAGTCACCTGCTTTCCATGACGACTCTTCACCCGCAACGATTTCAAATGACTCTTCTCGCCATTCAAGTCCACCTGCAACGTTTAATGAGTCGATAGAGTCCACGTCAATTTGTTTAGACAAATCTAAATTGAACATTTTCTCCAGTTGAATGTATTTCCCAGTGTCAAATTCAGTAGGGGTATCTAACCCAAGTGATGGGTTTAACGTGTTACTCAAATTGAAAGACGATTCGCTACGACCCACAGAGCCACTCAAATCAAAATGGGCACCAGATAAAAATCCACTTTTCAATTCGCCTTCAACGCCCATTACTAATGACGTATCCGTAATATTACCGCCAAATGCAGGTGTATAACCACCAGGGAAAATTTGGTTCATTGAGAAACAGTTTGGATCCGCTACCATGTCCAAGTACGCATCTGTTTCCAAAACATTTCCATCGATGAAAGTGCCATCGGGTTGTGCTATTTTGGGAATTGGCACTGACGCACACGCTCGCTCACCACCCGCAGCCTCACCAACGTCACCTATTAACAAAGTTTCGCCGTCATCGTTTGAATAAACTTGTCCGCGGTTATGAGGGTTTCGATAATAAAACCCACCGATTATGTCGCGTTCAGAATAGTTACCAAACATATAGAATTTTTTATCATCGCCGAGATCCAAACCCACATTACCAAATAAACTGATGTCGTCATTTATCTCTGGATTACCCCAAATTTGTGCAGGGTTGCCAACAGCGGTATTGCCTTGAGTGATAAGGTTAGCCGCATCAGGACGTTGTGCACTTCGACTGGTAGCATCTGCATTTTTAAGTTGAAAACTTAAATTAGCGTATCCATCTTTGGTAAACGGTAAGCCTACGTTCCCTTCGACTGTGGTGGTCGCACCGTCGCCCTCAAAGTACTCACCTCGTTTAACGGACAATGAACCACCATCTGCATCGTCTTTTAATACAAAGTTCATAACACCGGCGATAGCATCAGAGCCGTATTGGGCTGCTGCACCGTCGCGTAATACTTCAACTTGCTTTAATGCAGAACTAGGAATAACCGAAATATCTGGCCCTTGAGCGCCATCATTAATGCCCCCACCTTGGAAGGCAATAACAGATGCGCGATGGCGACGTTTTCCGTTAACCAACACTAGCGTACTGTCCGAAGACAATCCGCGTAAGTTAACTGGACGTATAAGCGTAGCTGCATCAGAGATGGGTTGTGCGCGGGCGGTAAAAGAAGGAACTGAGCTAACCAACATATCTAACATATCACTTGATGCAGATTTGCCTAATTCATCTCCCCCAATAATATCAATGGGAACAGGAGAGTCTGCAACTGAGCGAGGAGCTGAGCGGCTTCCTACCACAGCGATTTTTTCCACATCTGCACTGTCGTCTTTCACTTGTTGAGCATATACAGGGGTTATCGCTGTCACTGCAACGGCAGCGGAGGTAGCGATAACATAGCGAATACTTTTAGTTAATTTGTTTATTGACGTGTTCATTTATCATCCAACTTTATTATGTTTTTTTCGCGTATATCCGCTTTTTATTAGTTTTTTGTCAGCGGGTGCTGATTGATATTACGCGGTTAAGAATTCAGTAAAAACTGTCCGGTTAGTATTGAATTGCATATTATTTATAACGATAAAGAGTTGAACTTACAAACACATTGCTTGGTCAAATCGCTCACAAGGCCACTAACAGAATAATTCACTGCAATGTTTATTAATATGTTATTTTTATGCTGTTAATGTAAATTTTACGATATTTTTAGGGTGTTAAATTTAACCGGTATTTTCTTCCGTTAAAAAAAATACCGACTAAATGTCGGCATTTTTTGTAAGAAATTAATCTTTGGTCTAATTGTTTATTTAGCAATAATTTGGGTTTTGCTCCACAAGCGCATAAGTGTATTGGTAACCCCAGTACTAACTGAAATGCCGAATCGCTCAGCGAGGTTCTTTTTAACAGCATATTTTACCGAATATATCTTTTTATCGCTGTTAGTTGCGAGTAAAAAATCATCCGACGTCTGGATATGGTCAACCAATCCCATTTCGAGTGCTTTAGTGCCATACCAATATTCACCGGTTGCCACCGTGTCTATTGCTAATGAAGGACGATGCTCTTGCACAAAACCCTTAAACATTTGATGAACGTCTTCGAGTTCACTTTTGAATTTCTCTCGTCCTTCATCATTGTTTTCACCAAACATGGTCAATGTCCGCTTAAACTGCCCTGCCGTATGTTGTTCGAATTCAATATCATTTTTCTTTAATAATTTATTAAAGTTTGGGATTTGAGCGATAACACCAATTGACCCTATAATGGCAAATTTAGCAGCAAGCACCTTATCCGCTACGCAGGCCATCATATACCCACCACTTGCTGCCACTTTATCGACAGAGACAGTAAGCGGGATGTTTTTATCTTTCAAACGCTGTAATTGTGATGCAGCGAGTCCGTAACCATGCACTACGCCGCCGCCACTTTCTAGTCGTACAAGCACTTCATCCTTTGGCTTTGCGATACAAATGATAGCGGTGACCTCTTCACGCAGGTTTTCTACCTCATGAGCATCCATGGAACCATCAAAGTCGATAACATACAGATTGCCCTTGGCATCTTCATCAGTTTTATTTTTTGCCTCTTTTTTAGCAGCCTTATCGGCCTTCTTTTGTTCTTTATTTTTCTTCTTGAGTTCTTCTTTGGTGCAAATCAAATGATTAACACTATCTTTAATATCATCTAAACGATCTGAAATAGAATCTATCTCAAGATTACCTTTAGGGTGTTTTTGCTTGCTGATGAGTCCTACCACCCCGCCAACAACCAGTAATATAGCAACAACGATGGTTGCTGCTTTGGCTATAAATAGCCCATATTCATACAAAAATTCCAAACTACATGCTCCTAAGCTTTAACTATCTAAGCGATATTGGGACTAATTACTAAAAAAAAAGCTAGGCACAGCCTAGCTTTTGACGTTTATTGTGGCGCTTTAGTTAGCGACAACGTCTTCATTTGCAATAACAACACTCTTACCATCCGTTAAAAAGTATTGAACCGCTTCGTTTTGCAACTCAGTTGTTGCCGCTAAACTCGGCGTAGGACGGAATAAAGATTGGTGCTCACCCGTTGAGAAGTGAACCACTGCATTCTGCGGCGTATCACTTTCAATAGTTGATGATACTTGTGTTAAGCCCATTACCTGAGAAAGGGCAATACCACCCGATAATGGCAACGACGTAACAACAGGATTAACCTGATCAGTCAGTGCAATCTCGCCATCATCATTTATTCCACCACCTACCATTAGCTGCATTAAGGTCGGTGTAGTTGAACCTAAACGCTGTGCATAGTTAATCGGATCGCCAGCATCTAATATTGCTTGGGCAGCAAAAATAAACTGGCTAAAGGTAGCATTAATTTCAGCACGCTGTTCGTCGTCAATAGCGGCGTAAAATGCAGTATACGCAGGACGGATAGCCGCTTCTAATGCGAGTGAATTAGCCGTAGCATACTGCGTTAAAAATGCCGCGAAATCAGTAGAAGATGCCGCTAACAATGAGCCTTTAATCAAAGGCCCAAAATCAGCAGATTCAAATAAGAAATTGGCGACGCCACCAGATGGCACGTTTAACACGGCGGTATTAATGGTAAACATATCGCTAAAGGGCGCAAAATCACCTTCAAATGGCGTATTCGCATTAGCGACTGTGTTGGTCCCTGAAATGGATCCTAAGCTCTGGGCAATGAAATGCACTTTAGAGGTATCTAAATCGACCATACCAGAGGCATCGTTAATGGCGTTAAGTGCTAAACGTAAACCAAGAGTGTCTGTGGCACTTTGACGTAAGTTATCGCGTGCCGACAATAAACCCGCTAAATTCATATAGTCAGTAGCAGAATGTGAAGACGCATTAACAACCGTGCCATCTTCTAATGTAAATCCACGGGAACCATGCAATGGATGATCAATCGCAACAGAGGCGAGTCCTGCAAGTGAAAGTGCCGCTGAAATGGTTAACGCATTTTCCTTTGAGCCGGTGATACCATGTTGAACGATCACGACAGGCCAACCTTCTGCAGGTTTAGTAGGTAGTTGAACACCGATTGCAGTTGATAACATTGCTAAAACAGCTTCATCAGGCACGGTAAATTGTACGCTTAATGTTTCTGTACCCGCTTCGTTGTATCCGGTCGTATCATCATCGGAGTTCGTCCCTTGGGCGACAGGTATCGGATTAAACTTTGTTAAATTACGAGCATCGTCTATTCCTTGTGAGGATAAATCTAAATCTCGCAAAAGACCATCTGACGCTAATTGACAGAGATCATCATTTGCGCCAAGTGCTCCGGCTTGCACTAATGCACCTACCGTTTCTTCACCCATAAGCTGTAAAGTAGCCCCACTTGTACAAGCTGCACGCCACCAGTCACCTAAAGGATTTGTCGTACTTGAGTAATAAGGTAACTTCACTTCGCCTACTAAACGCTTGGCAGCACAAAACGGTCCGGCAAACGTCATAGCACTCGTCAAATCAGCGCTTGCATTCGCACCAGCAGCAGATACCGCAGTGAATAACTCAGCACATGTACCTAAGCCCTGTGCCTGCAACGCGGTATATGTATCGCCTAGTTGAGAGCCTAGGGCTTCAAACGCGTTGGAAATATCGTCAGTAGACACATTTAATTGCGGTAAATACCCGCGAGCAACAGCAGATGAAGTGGCTAAGTCACCGCCAGTCGCGGCCATTGTTGCCGCAAATGCTTGCGCGTAAGCTGCGATCTGTAATTGCTTAACGGAATTCATTACGGTGCCGGTTGATACGGTAGAAAAATAAGCCGCATAAGAGATCGCATCGCGCTCAATGCCAGCGGGGATTACGACATTAACCAAACTATTGACTAAGCCCTGCAGCTGCAATTGCTCGTCAGTTGAAAGCGGTAAGGTGTTGATATCCTGACGAGCAAGTTCCCACGAGCTTGAACCCTTAACGCTCTTGCCGTCGGTATCAAGCAGTGCGTCGGTAACAACCAACATATAGCCTTGGCCAGCATCTAATGGTTTAAGAGGAATAACCCCCACTGAACCTGATTCTGCAGTATAAGAGGTAACAAAATCTACACCGTAAACTAACTCCTCACCCAACTCGCATGGAATGCCTGGAGCTGGTGATGCTGTTGCTATCGCTTGGCATGTTGCCGACGTCCCCTCTAAAGCTTGGGTCGCTTTGAATAACTTTATCGACGAACCGTTTACGCTATTCGCGTCAATATCAAGACCGGTAGGTAATGTCACTCTAACTGCGAAAGGGTTTTGGGTTGACCAACCATCTAACGCACTCAACGCATGCTCAGGGTTTGCACCATCGAATGTGGCGTCACCTTCAGTATTTAAAGTAAAGTCAAAAAAGTCACCGTTTGGCAGCATAAGTAAATCATTTGGCAAATTCAAATCACTATTAGCGGGGTCAAATACAACCCTTGCAAACGGTTTTTCAACGGGGGTGTTTGTCTCTTTATCTGCTATGGAGTCTCCGTTGCAGCCTGTCAGCCCTAAAACAGCAGCAATGCTCACACTAAGCAAAAGTTTATTCATTGTATTTCCCTACCTCTTTATTATTTGAATGGCCAAGCATGTTGTCGAAATCAATTTTGTCTATGCATTTTAGTTATCAATATAATTAACACGTTAGACCAGTCTATTGAGGACTAATCTTATGTAGTTTGATATTGATTTGCAAAGGATTGTTAATAACATGTAACTAAAAATAATCCAGTCTTCCAAGACTATTTGGTAGGATATTTTCACATCTAAATGATAAAATCAGCAAAATTTACTTAAATAAATGATATATGTTTGATTTTCAACCAACATCTGGCCTTTTGGCGGCAAAAACAATATTAGTTACCGGTGCTGGCGATGGCATTGGTAAAGAAGCGGCTCTGCAATATGCTAAATATGGCGCGACCGTTATATTACTCGGCAAGACGGTGAGTAAATTAGAAGCGGTATATGACATGATTGTGGCGCAAGGTGGAAAAGAGCCTGCCATTGTCCCGCTGGATCTTATGGGGGCTACACCTCAACATTACCGCGACATGGCGAGTACCATTGAAAACCAATTCCCAAGCCTTGATGGTGTACTACACAACGCGAGCGTTTTGGGCCATCTAGAGCCATTCGAACAGATCAGCGAAGACGATTGGAACAAGGTAATGCAAGTCAATGTGAATAGTCAGTTCTTTATGACCCAAGCTTTGATACCTGTACTGAAAAAATCACCAAGTGCATCGATAGTATTCACAACCTCGAGCGTGGGTTTAAAGGGCCGTGCTTATTGGGGAAGTTATGCCATTTCAAAATTTGCAACCCAAGGCATGATGGAAGTGATTGCTGATGAAAATGAAAACACGCCAATTAGAGCGAATTGTATTAACCCTGGTGGCACTCGAACAAATATGCGAGCCCAAGCTTTTCCAGCTGAAGATCCTAATAAGCTAAAGACCCCCGCCGATATTATGCCCCTTTATATTTACTTAATGAGCGATCACAGTAAGCATGAAACAGCGAAGACATTTCACGCACAACAATAGCAACACATTAAACAGTGAATGAAATGAAAAAGCCCCGAGCATAAACAAAATGACCGAGGCTTTTTTTGAAACGATAAAATATTGTAGTTAAATACTTATCACTTAATCACCAATTTTAGCCCAGGTATCACGCAGACCAACCGTGCGATTAAACACTAACTTTTCTAAGGTGCTGTCTATATCGAAACAGAAATACCCCGTGCGCTCAAACTGATAAGCATGAATTTCATCTGGAACTAACTCAACACCGGCTAAACTGGGTTCAACCCAACCTTGCTTGATGGTCAGCGAGTTCGCATTGATACATGCAGAAAAATCTTCTTCAGCCACTGGGTTCGCCACCGAGAAAAGGCTGTCATATAAACGAATTTCTGCAGCAACAGCGTGTGCGGCAGAAACCCAATGGATAACCCCTTTCACTTTACGTCCATCTGCTGGGTCTTTACCCAAAGTATCTGCATCGTACTCACAGTAAATCGTTGTGACATTATCTTGCTCGTCTTTATCTACCCGCAATGCTTTGATCACATAGGCATTGCGTAGACGAACTTCTTTGCCCAACACTAAACGCTTAAATTTCTTGTTGGCTTCTTCTCGAAAATCTTCGGCTTCGATATAAATCTCTCGAGAAAAAGGCACTTCGCGGCTGCCCATTTCTGGACGATTTGGGTGATTTGGTGCGACTAAAGTCTCAGTATTATCTTGGGGATAGTTCTCAATAATAATTTTAACCGGCTCTAATACTGCCATTGCGCGAGGCGCATTTTCGTTCAATTCATCACGCAAGGGAGCTTCAAGCATCCCCATTTCAACCATATTGTCCATTTTGGTTACGCCGATACGTTTACAAAACTCACGAATTGAAGCGGCAGTGAAACCTCGACGACGAAGACCGGCAATAGTGGGCATACGAGGGTCGTCCCAACCATTCACATACTCTTCTTCAACTAGCTGAATAAGCTTACGTTTACTTAAAACAGTGTATTCAAGATTAAGACGAGAGAATTCGTATTGACGAGGCACAACATCAATTGTGATGTTTTCCAGTACCCAATCGTACAGGCGACGATTGTCTTGGAATTCCAACGTACATAAAGAATGGGTTATTCCCTCAATGGCATCTGAAATGCAATGAGTAAAATCGTACATGGGATAAATACACCACTTGTCACCGGTTTGATGATGGTGAGCAAATTTAACCCGATATAACGCAGGATCGCGCATACACATAAATGGCGACGCCATATCAATTTTAGCGCGCAGCAAACATTCGCCTTCTTTGTACTCACCGTTTCTCATCTTACTAAACTGACTGATATTTTCCTCGATAGAGGTATCACGATAAGGACTGTTAGAACCAGGGCGCGTGAGTGTGCCACGCATTTCGCGTACTTGCTCTTGATTTGAAAAATCAACATAAGCCAAGCCTTTCTCAATCAGCTCAATAGCAAAAGCATGTAATTGATCGAAATAATTGGATGAATAACGGGCTTCACCCTGCCAATCAAAACCAAGCCACTTTACGTCTTTTTTAATGGCATTAACGTAATCAATATCTTCTTTGTCAGGATTGGTATCATCAAACCGTAAGTTACACTGGCCTTGATAATCCTCGGCGATACCAAAGTTCAAACAAATAGACTTGGCATGGCCTATATGCAGATAACCATTTGGCTCCGGTGGAAAACGTGTATGAACCTGCTTATGTAAACCAGATTGCAGATCTTTATCGATGATTTGACGAATGAAATTGGTCGGACGACTCTCGGTCTCGGCCATTAATAATTACCCCTACGCTAGCACGTTGAAAACAGCGGATATTATACCAGTATTCTTCCTTGGCAAAGTCCTTTTATTACCTGAAAGACCAATGAAATATATCTTCTTTGTCATAAGAGTACAGATTATAAATGGGCAAAATCAATTACTTAAGTTTAAGGATGATATAGGTATTGCTATAAACTTGATTAAATTTAGTTGCGGATTTCAACGGCTTGCTAGTGTATAACTCTTATTTACAATTGGTATATCCTTCTTGTGTTGTCGAATAAGGTTTGAGGTAATGAAAGAAAAAGCTACATCGTTTGATATCGCCCATCAAGCGGGTGTGTCGCAGTCTACGGTGTCACGGGCACTTCGCAATAGCCCTTTGGTAAACAAGGAAACCCGTGAAAAGGTGCAAGCTATCGCACGGGAGCGAAATTACAAGGTTGATAAAAATGCCAGTAATCTTAGGCGTCAGCATAGTAAGACCTTAGCGCTGTTATTATTTGAAGATCCTACGTCCGACAACTCCCTTATTAATCCGTTCTTTTTATCCATGCTGGGTAGCATTACCCGTGCGTCTGCTAAGGCCGGTTACGATCTACTGATCTCTTTTCAAAACTTAAGTGACGACTGGCATGCTGACTACGAAGATTCTAATAAAGCAGACGGTATTATATTACTTGGGTATGGCGATTATACCGAATACTGCACCAAACTAAGTCAGTTAGAGGCACAACATACGCATTTTGTTAGATGGGGCGCGCTAGATGATGATCATCCAGGCGTATCTATTGGTTGCGATAATTTTCAAGGTGGCTATGACATTACCCGACATTTATTAGGCTTAGGTCGACGTAGGTTCGCCTTTATTGGAGGCGCTGATATCCGCGCTCCGGAATTCTTCGCGCGCTATAACGGCCACCAAAAAGCGCTTAAGCTCGCTAATGTGGAGCAAAAAGCGGTGCAGCAAGATGCTATTTCAACCGAAGACTCTGGCTATGAAGCCACATTGACGTTATTAAAAAACCACCCACATATTGATGCAATCGTGTGTGCTAGCGATCTAATCGCCATCGGTGTAATACGGGCACTTCGCGCTAATAATATCGCGATCCCTGAACAGATTGCCGTGGTTGGTTTTGATAATGTGCCAGTGGCCAGCTTCGCCAATCCAGCATTGACTACCGTAAAGCAAGATACAATTTTAGCCGGTGAGATATTGGTCGATAGTTTACTTAAACTAATAGCCGGTGAAAAAGTAGAACATTATCTTATGCCAGTTGATTTAGTCATACGGCAATCGAGCGGAGCCTAGTGGCTCCACGTTTTTTCTTACTATTTAAATGCCATCAATTGTGTTAATTCTTTTAGCATTAACGGGTCTGTTACCTGACCTTCATGCACCCAGACTTTAACGCTGTGCCCATCAACGTTGCTAATTAAAGCACTACCTTCTTTCAGATCTTGGCTTTCTTCTTTAAAGCGGACTTCTGACCATAGCCCACTTTGCAAATATTTTGTTATCTTAAAACGATATGCGTCATCACCTTTATTAAGTAAAACCAATGCGGTTTGCGCCATATCACCATGTTGAATTACGCGGAAAAATGCCGCATGTTCACCCGAAAATTCAAGGTTTACCTGCAATCCATTTTGCAGCGCAGGATGCGATTTTCTAACATTGGCAATTGCGGATAACTGTGAATGTATTGGATGGGTTTTCGCCCTATCAATATTCTCTTGCCCCAAGTAATTGCGGTTGCCTTGGTGCTCTGCTTTACCACGCATAAACCCCATTTCCGACCCTTGATATACAACAGGGATACCGCGACTGGTAAAAAGCCAATTGTTAGCATCAATAAAACCGTTATCCGTTGCGTCCATTCTCGGCATATCATGGTTATCGTAAAAAGTGGTTAATTCGTACGGATTGGCGTAGGGCCCATGTGTTAAGTGCAAATACGATAACAACTGGCTGTAATCACTATCAGGGGATTGAAATACACTGGTAATGGCCTTTTGGCCGGGGAAGTCTAAAACGCTTATCCCCCCATTTTTAGTCAGTGTATGTTGAGCAATGAAATTTGCGTTGTAATCATAACTTTCGGCAAACATAAAAAAATCTGGATGAACGGCACGCACCCTCGCGGCCATTTCTTGCCAAAAGTGATGAGGGACATGTTTAATCGTGTCGATACGAAAGGCATCAGCTCCCTGCTCTATCCAATATAAATAAGAATTAATCAGATAATTTCTAAGATCCTCATTATCTTCATTCAAATTAGACAACTGCATGATGTCAGGTGTGTTGTGATAGAAACGATGTAAAGGATTGTTGGGATCAAGTTGCTCTGGAGGCAGGTTCTGATGATCAGCAACCAATTGCCCATTTTGGTCGTAAAGCTGACCAAATTTTGGCTGCTTCATTGGCATCGTAAATGAGGGAGAACCGTGATTAGCCACTACATCAAATACTGTTTTCAATCCATATTGCTGGCGCATTTCATCAGTATAGTTTTTATAGCTCAGAGCAGTGGATGGATAGTGCTCATCTATTTCGTAGAAATTTGCGGCCCAGTAACCGTGATACCCCGCTTTACCACCGTCTTTAAACGCACCACCATAGCCAATGGATTCACCGCCAGAAAATTGTTGGTCTGGGTTGTCAACTATTGGCGTTAGCCAGACCGCAGTAAAGCCCATATCACTAATGTACTGTGCGTTGTTTAATACGCCTTTTAGATCTCCGCCTAAATAACCGACATTAGCCTTTGCGCCATTTTGTCCATAAAGCGGTAAGTCAAAGCTAGGAAGACTCCCTCCTTGCTCTGGATAATTATTACTTTCGTCGCCATCGACAAAGCGGTCAGTCATCACGAAATAAACCGCTTCTTTTACAAATGGATTGTCCGTTCCGTAAAATTGCGCGGTCTCTTGGAAGCGTGTGGGCTTAACCATGTTGTTGTGTGTGGTACCGCACCCAGCAAGGACGATTGCAAGCGCTAATCCAGTCACACCTGTGCAAACATGATTAGCAGTAAAAAACTCAGTTGAATACATCTTCATAAATCGTTTGGTCCCATCAGGCTATTGTGGAATTTTAACACGCAGAGTCATAACACCTGCAATCAACATACTGCAACCACCTATGACTAAAGCAAATATAGGTTGGTTATCAAATACTTTGGTTATCAGAAAACCTAAAATACTGGCCGCGAGTATCTGTGGAATAACGATGAAAAAATTGAATATACCCATGTATACCCCCATTTTGTTACTCGGTAGCACATTCGCTAATATGGCGTAAGGCACGGATAAAATAGACGCCCAAGCGAAACCAACGCCTACCATAGATAATACCAACCAAGCAGGATCGCGAATAAACCAGAATGAGATAAATCCAATTCCGCCTAAGGTTAAGTTAATCATATGGGCATATTGTAAGTTGAGTTTTCGTACCACAAATGGAATAACAATGGCGGCGATGATAGATACGCCATTGTACGTCGCCATCAATATTGACACCCAATCTGCACCTTCGTTATACGCTAAAGTACTTGTGTCTCTAGTACCATAATGATGAGACGTTACCCCAGAGTTGGTATAAATCCACATAGCAAATAGTGGAAACCATGAGAAAAACTGAACCACTGCTAGTTGACGCATCGCTTGGGGCATAGCAAACAGATCGCCGAGCACTTGGGAAAATCCATTTTTAGTATGGCTTTTATAGACCATATAACTGCCGATAAACTGGCATAAACCAAACGCTATTAGACCCCCAGCCAGAATATATAAGTTTTTATCTAATGCTTCGATGTTAATAAAGATGATAGCTAACAGTATCAAACCAATCACCGTAAAGGCGCTGCCTCCCATTAAATACTGCTTTGCACTTCTGGCAGAAACAATAGGGGGATTATGCGCACTGATTTGGGCCTGTGCTGCTTCAAACGCTGCTAACTGTTCAGGTGAATATTCTTTGGTTGACACAACTGTCCACAACACAGCGACGAAGAATATACTGCCACCCGCATAGAACGAAAACTTTACTGAATCGGGGACTACGCCAGGTGCGGCAATATTCGATATATCAAACCAATTCGTCATCATCCAAGGCAACGCAGAAGCTACTACCGCCCCTACGCCAATAAAGAAGGTTTGCATTGCATAGCCAGTAGCACGCTGTTTAGGTGGAAGCATATCCCCTACAAACGCTCGAAATGGTTCCATGGATACATTAATAGACGCATCCATTATCCAAAGCATACCAGCAGCAAACCACAAGGTTGGAGAGTTTGGCATAATAAACAAAGCGCCACTCGCAGCAATGGCACCCCATAGGAAGTAAGGACGCCTACGCCCCAATCGGTTCCAAGTATTATCACTTAGATAACCAATAATAGGCTGGATGACTAAACCAGTAATAGGCGCGGCGACCCATAAAACAGCTAAATTGCTGTAATCGGCGCCAAGGGATTCAAATATCCGGCTTACGTTGGAATTCTGCAAAGCAAAACCAAATTGAATGCCGAGAAAGCCAAAGCACATATTCCAAATTTGCCAAAAGCTTAACTGTGGTTTTGTTTGCTGCATGTATGTATCTCTTTAAAGTACTGATTATTAGCAGGCAAATTACAGGCGTTTACGTGCTCGCACAATAACGTTCCGTTAGCTAAAAAAGCGTGATTGATATACACGCAGGATTAATCTTATTGGTCAGGGCGGTCTATGTTAATAAATAGTTAGTCGCCATAATGGTAAGACTATCCTTTGTAACAATATGGAAACAAGTTTTTGCATACGTATTCAGCCCTGTTCACGGTTATTAAGGTTGAGATGCGCGGGGAAAATATCGGTATATTCGCTAGATTATGAACAAACCTAGCGGCGAGTGATCAACGTTTAACGCGTTATTACAGAACGATTTGAACCAGATTCTTTTTTTTTGCTAGGTCATACGAGTAATGCTAATCGAAGATTAACGTGATAAACCAGTTGGTTACCTGAGAGGTGTGTCACGAGTAGTGTAATATCAATATAGTATTATGATAAATTCAATATTGCACTACTCGTGGTAATTAACCTATGAGTTACGCGTTTAGTTAACAAGCGTCACGCCAGCATGATTAATCAACACAGCTGGTGCAGGCGTAGAAAATGCGTCTTTCAACGAATTGGGAATGGACACCTTACTGAACGTTTCAGCGTCCACGCATACATAAGTTATGTCGGCACTGACAATTAGCCTGTCAGTCTCATGATGGAATAACAACACCTGGCATGTGAAGGAAGTATTACCGACCTTTTGAACTGTTACGCTTGCACGCACAATATCATCAAAGCGAGCAGATGATTTCCAATTGATATTTAAATTTACGACTTGCGTGTCGACACCTTGTTTTATCAACATATCGAAACCGCCATAAAAGGCTCTGAAATATTCCGTCATGGTGATATCCACATAGTCGCCATAACGCGCGTTGAAGACCACACTTTGTGCGTCACACTCACCATAACGCACTCTAAAAAAGTAATTAAAATCCAGCATATCAAATCATTACAAATAATTAACATTAAACAGCATACTACTGGGTTGTCCCTAAAAAGCCTAGGGGAAAGTTGAGTTAAAACAAACAGTAACCCTTATATATGAATGACCAATCGGTTGGGTATATAAATTATTGAGATTAATATGAAAAGAAAGTTTGGTTACGCATAACTAAACTCTGGCGTGAGAGACTCTTTATACTTGTGTTAATTTCAAGACGTATGTAAAAAATCTTTGAGTGCTATGGATAAGGCTTATTGTTGGCATCGCGGTTACTTGTATCGTCAACTAATTGGACATTTACTTGGCTAGGATCCCGAACAGGCGGTGCGTTGACATTGGGATTAGTCTGTTCATTTAATGTTGTATCACCACCTGTGTCACGCCACTCATCGCCAATGATAGGGTCATCTATATCACGAGCGTCTTGCTCCCAAGGATAGGGTTTATCTTGCTGTTTAGGGTCTAGCCGATACCAAAATAATGCGACCAGTGCCCCACTTATACCGCCAAATAAATGATACTCAAAAGAAATACCGGGCTCCCGGGGGAAAATACTCATTGTCATTCCTCCGTACATAAAAAACGCAATCATCATAATAGCCACTGAGGATTTATCTCTGCGTAATATTCCCACCACCAACAAATAGAAGAAGATCCCGTGGCTGATCCCACTGGCACCTAAATGGTATGCGTCTCTAGCAAAAAACCACACACCAAGGCCTGACATCAGCCATACGCTTAAAAGTACACGCATTCGCGAGCGCGGATAGCCATATAGTAGCGCGGTTAACAGCACTAACAATGGCAGAGTATTACTGTAAATATGTTCAAGCGAGCCATGAATCAGCGGTGCCGTGACAATCCCCAGCGCACCACTTAGCTTTTGAGGGTATACAGCAAACATATGTAAATCCATGGAGAACAAAATCTCAGCGGATTTGATACACCACAGCAACACCACGAAAGCGCTACTGGCTAAAATACTGTTGGATAAGCGTTTTGAAAAGTTCATTTATATAATGTGTGGTACAAAATCTGGATTAAAAGCCTTAAGGCAAATTAATACACGATAAAAATCAACTACCTCATAACGAAACGATAGTGAAAACAATGAAAGAAAAACAGCAGATGGCTATTCGCCACAAATTCACGACTAAACTGGTTTTCCTCTTTACGCTAGCGGCCCAATCTCGCTATAGTTAACGGCTAAGTTCTCTTATCAGGTGATGAATAAACAATGACCACTATGTACGGTATAAAAAATTGCGACACCATTAAGAAAGCACGAAAATGGTTAAGTTCGAATGATATAGAATATCAATTTCACGATTATCGCGCCGATGGTTTAGATCCAAAATGGTTGGCGGACGTTGAATCCGTTGTGGGCTGGGAAACGCTTTTGAATAAACGCGGAACGACATTCCGTCAATTATCAGATACGCAAAAGGAAAACTTAAATAAGGACACTGCGCTCGCTTTGATGCTTGAAGCGCCTGCGATAATAAAGCGCCCCCTACTGATCCACCAAGACCATCATATTGTTGGATTTAAAGATGCCGTATACCAAGAGATGTTTAAATGAGCTGTGAAGTATTAGCACTAACCAAAGAATTAATTAACCGTCAGTCGGTCACACCAAATGACGCTGGCTGTCAGCAATTAATGGCAGATTATCTCAATCCTCTAGGGTTCAAAATTGAGCCGATGGTGTTTGAAGATACAACTAATATGTGGGCACGAAAAGGCGATTCAGGTCCCCTGTTTTGCTTTGCTGGGCATACAGATGTAGTGCCAAGTGGCCCAGCCGAAAAATGGATATTCCCTCCGTTTGTAGCAACTGAACACGATGGTCAAATATACGGGCGCGGCGCTGCAGATATGAAAGGAAGTCTAGCAGCAATGCTAGTCGCGACTAAAGCGTTTGTGACAAAGTACCCAAGTCACAGCGGTTCAATTGCCTTTCTGATTACCAGTGACGAAGAAGGTCCATTCATTAATGGCACGACTCGCGTTATTGATACACTGGAAGAACGGCACGAGAAAATGACTTGGTGTTTGGTAGGCGAACCATCGAGCACCAAAGAAGTCGGTGACGTAGTTAAAAATGGACGTCGAGGCTCGTTAACGGGGGATATTACTATTAAGGGTATTCAAGGCCACGTGGCCTATCCCCATTTAGCTAAAAATCCTATTCATCTTTCAGCTCCAGCATTTGCAGAGCTTGCGAATACCCATTGGGACAACGGTAATGCTTCATTCCCGCCAACCAGCTTTCAAGTATCGAATATCAACTCAGGTACCGGTGCAGGAAATGTCATCCCAGGTGATTTAACAGCTTGTTTTAACTTTCGCTTCTCAACTGAAGTGACTGACCAGCAACTAATAGAGCGCGTTACAAGTATCCTAAATAAGTACGACTTCGACTATCACATTAACTGGACATTTAATGGTCAACCTTTTTTGACCGATTCAGGTAAATTAGTTGAAGCAACCAAAGGCGCTATAAAAGCAATCACTGGCAGAGAAACACAACTGTCTACTGCCGGTGGTACCTCAGACGGACGTTTTATCGCCCCTACCGGCGCACAAGTTATTGAATTAGGACCGGTGAATGCGACAATCCACAAAATTGATGAAAATGTCAAAATTACCGATTTAGCCGAATTGGCAAAAATCTATGAAGGCATTCTAGAAAGGTTGTTAGCTTGATAACAACTCAGCATGCGTTAGGTCTTGATGCTTCGCACTTGTGCGAAGCTCAAGACGGTCATCGTCTTGAAAAACAAACCTATGATGCTTTTCTGTTGATGCAACAAGCGGCTAAAAAAGACAACGTTAACATCAATATTGCCAGTAGCTATCGAAACTTTGAGAGACAAAAATTTATATGGGATCAAAAATGGCAAGGATTACGGCCTCTTTATTCGCCTGACGGTATCTTGCTTGATAACTCTAGCTTGTCTGAAGAGAAAAAATTAGCCGCAATATTAACGTGGTCTGCGTTGCCCGGAGCAAGCCGACATCACTGGGGCACAGACTTAGATATATTTGATCGTCGTGCTATAGAGCGTTCAGGTAAAAAATTACAACTCGTGCCCGATGAATATAGTGTCAATGGCCCTTGTGGTGCTCTTAGTCAGTGGTTAATTGATAATGCCGAAAAATTTGATTTTTATCTGCCCTACTCTTTTTATAATGGAGGCGTTTCAGCTGAGCCGTGGCATATTAGTTATCAGCCTGTGGCGCACAGGATACAGCAACTACAAACGCTAGATGCGTTACAAGCTTTAATTAGCAAAGAAACAATCAACGGGCAAGACTATGTGTTATGTCGATTGCCAATGATTTATCACCAGTACATACTCAATCGCGGCATAGATGCGTAAATCATGCGCATCAGCCTAACAATCGGATAAATAATGAATATTTGGATCGTCGTCGCCATCATCGTTATCGTATTGGGGTTTATTCTCGGCAATATATTTTTATTGCAGCAAAGTGCAAAAGCCAAATTACCTAAACCAAATAAAGACAACAATAAGAACTTTGACGATGAAGATGACTGGGAAAGCAAGTAACAGACAGCGCGGTATAGGCTAAATGTATTTCCCGAATCATTAACGTTTCTTAAATGTTGACGTCTGGTGCGTACTGAAACGCTTTTAGGTTCACCGCTAAGTGATTAGTGGCTAATCACTAATGGGGGAACTCATCGTCACATATTAAGTCATGGGATCAATAAACTACAGTGGTCAGCTAAAGATCATCACACTTTACGGCGGTTCCACTGATGCTGACCATCAACATACTGCCGCCCTTACCGACGACTTCGTAATCAATATCGATTCCAACAACAGCATTTGCACCCATTGCTCGCGCCTCTGCTTCTAACTCACGAAATCCAATTTGGCGGGCGTTAGTTAACTCATCTTCATACGCTCCTGAGCGTCCACCAACGACATCTCGAATAGCGGCGAAAATATCTTTAAATACATTTGCGCCCATTACCGCTTCGCCAACAACAATGCCGCAATAACGTTCAATTTTTTTCCCTTCGATGCTTGGGGTTGTTGTCATTATCACGTTGCTATCCTTGTTTTAGCGAATTGACTACTTAGTACCAACGTTAGCAAAAAATCTAGCTATTACGTATTGTGCTTTTACACATATTTGTAACAAAACCACCGCTAATCAATTTAGCGTTGTAGGAATAACCGTTAAAATTGAGCGTTGGCCAATTGCCACGTTTGCATTAGGAAACACAACCGCTTCGCCATCGTGAGCCGTGCGATACTCAGCCCCTGTCTCATGAGCCAATAGTGTACCCGTTGGAAAATCGCTGAAATTTGGTAAATCATCAGAAAAATCCAAGGTAAAGTCATGCTGACTTTTATTGATCACCTGATTCACTTGATAGATTGAAAAATCGCTATTTTTAAATGGTTTACTCTCAATGTTTCGTCCGCAAATAAAGCGTTCCATAGTGTCTCTAACTTGACTAAAGCGTGACATATCATTATGTCCAAATGGCTGCACTTTACCCAGCTCTACAGTAAAAGCGTGAGCGTCAAACTGTTGCGAAGAGTAATAACTAAAGGTAGTCGTTGTACTACCAGATAATAAAAAAGTATCAACGCCACAGGCAAGCAAGAAACTTAACTGTTCTTTACTATGGGCTTTGCCATGGAGATAGGGATATACGGCAAATTTTTCATTCTTCGAGGGCCGAATAGCCGTATGCAAATCATAGTGATAACGTTCTTCTGAATTGTCCCCAGCCCGAAAAAAGTGACTGACACCTTGTTCTAATTCTTTTGCTCTTGAGCATTCATAGCTATTTTGATTCACCTCAGGGCGCGTATGTGCACCACTGAACAGGCGATTCAAATTTTCATCGATAAACCGCGTGGCACTATCCATAGCGGGTAAATTACCAAAGATAAACAGTACCCTATGGGCTACGGTTATTTTCTCCATCAAAATATCAACCACGTATTTCTCACATATTTCAATGGGTGCGGTTTCATTTCCATGGATCCCACTCGACAGAACGATGGCTTTACCACTTGGTACCTGTGGTGTAAAAGAAAGAACACCAGGCCCGAGTACGTTCACCTTAGTACCATTATCTAATGAAAAGGTTGCCCCCTCTTTGAACACAGTAGGTTGACTGCGCGACAGTGCCAAAAACTGCCCCGTCTCACGTAAATGATTAATCATTGAATTGCTATCTTGTATTTGCATAAATGCTCTATATGACTCGACTGCCGTATGCCTTGAATATTCGTATAATACAAAGGCCAGTGGCTAATTGAAATGACTAACTGACTTAGCAGAATCAACTGAACGCACGTGAGAATTGCCGACCATAAAATCTTGATGGGTTAACGTGATAAAGTCTTCCAAGGGCACTGCACGGGAAAATAAAAAGCCTTGCCCTTCCACAATGCCGATTTCACGCAATATATGGAGCTGATGAATATTTTCAATTCCCTCAGCAACGACTTCACACTTCGCTGCTGTAGCGATCAATTTAGACGCCTCAATTACGGCACGGTTAATCGGACTGTCGGCTAATTCCATAACAAACGTTTTATCTATTTTTATGGTGTCCAATTCTATATTGCGCATATAAGCGAGATTGGAATAGCCTTTTCCAAAGTCATCTATGGCCACGGATACACCCAGTGCACGGATTTGAGTAAGTTGTGATGTCACCACAAAGGAATTAGAGAGTGCAACGTCCTCGGTTAATTCAATTTCAATTCGGCGCAAGTCAACTTCATATATACGTGCAAACTCAGCTAACTGATCGACAAAGTTAGGATCGTAAAGTTGTGTCGGTGACATATTAACGGATAGCTTTAAGTGTATATTGAGATCGCAAAGGTGTTTCGCTCCTTTAAATGCAGCCTCTAATACCCAATAGCCCATTTCGTTCATCATATTGTATGATTCAGCAGCTTCGATTAATGCGCCTGGAAACAAAATTCCATCAAGCGGATGATTCCAGCGCAATAAACACTCAGCACCTGTAATTTGTAACGTACGTAGATTAACTTTTGGCTGATAATATATCTCAAGCTCATCTTGGGCTAAAGCACGTTTTAAGTCTGCCTTTAAGGTGATTGATCTGCTGTTATCTGGCTTATCAATTAAGCTCATATAACAGAAATTATCATAACGATTTTGCTTGGCTTGTTTAAGTGCTGCTTCTACTCGAGTGAAAAACTGACTGGCAGCTATTTCAGACTCTTCATTCGACACTCCGCCTACATTAAAATCTGCAATAAAAGAATGGTCGCCCACTGCAATCGGCGTCTTGAAATGTTCGATGAGATGAATATAGAAACGCTGTAGTTGCACCTGGCTAAACTTACCGGGTATTACCAAACCAAAAATATCACCACTGATACGGCCTAGATGCGCATCATGACCAGCGAATAAATAACTTATGCGGTTAGCTATATTGAGCAGCAGTTCGTCACCCAGTTCATAACCAAAGCTACTACTGACGTCCGAAAAGCGTACCACATCAATTAAAAGCATAGAGTGATGAGGATGGCTCTTAAGCATTTCGTCAATTTGTTTTAAGAACACATGACGATTAGGTAACGTTCGCAACGAATCATGGACTGGTATCATGCAGCTATATGAACCCCAAATACTTCAGACACTAAGTGTCTATTTTTAATAGGAATAAAAGCCCAAAAATTCAACTTGGGCTTTCCATATACGACCTTAGTCTACAGGAAAATGGCAGGGGTTAAAGCCATTCTGTCGTTAAAAGCACTAAAGCTATATTACTATTCCACTTTGCAGGGTGTAAGTTTCCAGATACGTTCTACATAATCCTTAATAGAACGGTCAGAGGTAAATTTGCCCATACGCGCCGTATTTAAAATAGCCATCTTCGCCCATCTGTCTTTGTCTTTGTAGGCTTTATCAGCAAGGGCTTGGGCGTCGCTGTATGAAGCGAAATCCGCCAGTACCTTATATGGGTCGCCACCTTCTAGCATACTGCGCTTTAATGAAGACAACGCGCCAGGCTTGCCCGGTGTAAAGTAGTCACTGTCTAACCAATCAAGAACTGCTTTGAGCTCACTATTGTTGTCGTAGTAGTCAAATGGGTTGTAGCCCTTTAGTTCAAGCGCTTCTATTTCATCGACCGTCAGGCCAAATATAAAGATGTTCTCGTCCCCTACTTCCTCAGCAATTTCAATATTCGCACCATCTAACGTGCCAACGGTTAGCGCTCCATTTAAAGATAACTTCATGTTACCTGTGCCTGATGCCTCTTTACCTGCTGTCGATATTTGCTCAGAAATATCTGCCGCGGGTATCATTTTCTCAGCTAAACTCACACGATAATTTGGTAGGAAAACAACCTTTAATTTATGATTAACACGGTGGTCATTGTTTATCTTGTCTGCTACTTTGTTAATCGCAAATATAATGTCCTTTGCCAATTTATAGCCGGGCGCTGCTTTCGCACCAAACAAAAATACCCGTGGATGTATGTCATAGTTAGGGTTAGCTAATAAGCGGCGGTACAAGGCCATGATATGCAGAAGATTTAAATGTTGACGCTTGTATTCATGCAATCGCTTAATTTGAATATCAAATATTGCGTTCGGATCAATTTCTATCCCTGTTAGCTTAAGCACTTCTTGCGTCAGTTTTACCTTATTATCGTGCTTAATCTTCATAAACTGTTTTTGAAATTTAGCATCATCGGCAAACTTAGCCAGATCTTGCAACTTATCGAGATGTAATGGCCAATCTTGGCCGATTTTGCCATCAATCAAATGAGACAATGCAGGATTACAAGCCTTTAACCAGCGACGGGGAGTAATTCCGTTTGTCACATTGGTCAATTTTCCAGGCCACATTTTGTGAAATTCTGGGAAAAGGTCTTTTTTCACTAACTCAGAGTGGATTTCTGCTACGCCATTGACCGCAAAGGACCCAATAACCGACAAGTTACCCATGCGGACCATTTTTTCATTACCCTCTTCGATAATGGACAACTTTTGTTTAATAGCATTATCACCCGGCCATACAGCTTCTATTTCATCCATAAACCTATGATTGATTTCATAAATGATTTCTAAATGGCGTGGCAATATCTTTTCAAACATACGAGCAGGCCATTTCTCTAATGCCTCAGGCAGTAAGGTATGGTTGGTATAAGCAAATGTTTTGCTACAAATGCTCCAGGCATATTCCCAATCAAGCTCCGCTCGGTCGATCAATATACGCATAAGTTCCGGGATGGCTACAGCAGGATGTGTGTCGTTAAGCTGGATAACAACTTGCTCTGAAAAACGACTCCAATCAGCTCCATGAGCACGTTTATAACGACGAATGATATCCTTAAGAGAACATGCGGTGAAAAAATATTGTTGAATGAGGCGTAACTCTTTACCGACCTCGGTTTCATCATTGGGATACAATACTTTTGAGATCGTTTCGGCTTGAACATTTTCTTTTTGGGCATCAACGTACCCCCCTGCATTAAACACATCCCAGTTGAAGTAATCTGATGCTTGGCTTTGCCATAAACGCAAAACGTTTACTGTTTTACCGCCGTAGCCTACTACCGGAATATCCCATGGTAAGCCTTTTACGATCAGTCCTGGGTGCCATTCTTTATTTATTCGGCCATTTTCACCGTATTTCGTTTCAACATATCCATACAAAGGAATGTCTTGAATAGACTCAGGACGGCAAATCTCCCAAGGATTTCCATAATCGCGCCAACTGTCAGGACGTTCTATTTGCTCACCATTTTGTATTTCTTGACGAAACAAACCATGCTCGTAGTGCAAACCGTAACCGACTGCAGGCAAATCCAGGGTAGCAAGTGAGTCGATAAAACATGCGGCAAGACGTCCCAAGCCGCCGTTACCCAAGGCCATATCTTGCTCTTCTTCCATAATGTCGGTTAGGTTTACGCCTAATTCATTTAATGCTTTTTCAGTAGGTTCAAAAAGACCTAAATTATGTAAGTTGTTCGAGGTTAGCCGACCCATTAAAAATTCAGCTGAAAAATAATGAACGGCACGAGTATCATTCATATAGTGAGATTTTTGTGTTTTACGCAGTCCTTCCAGCACGTGTTCTTGCACAGAAGCACAGGTTGCCTTCCACCATGCATGATTATTCGCTTTGTTTTCGTCAGTTCCTAAAGAACAATGCAAATGCTTGACGATAGCCGCCTTCAGTTCGTTTTTATTGAGTCCGGCGGGACTTGCAGCGGCTTTCTTTGCGGTTCGCTTCACAGGTTTTACTGTCATTGTGTTACCTCAATCCATACATGTTATAAAACGGTTAATATCCTAACGATAAAACTCGTAATAAAATTACAAAAATAAACTGAGGATAGTTTTAGCAGGTAAATCGAAAATATTCTGTTAAAAATATGTTAATAAAATAAAAAAGGCGGTTGAATACGTATTCAACCGCCTTTTTGACGCTTATTAAGCAACATTTAATCTACATAAATACTACGTGACGTTTGCAAATATACGCGCAACTAGTTTTTGTGCTTCATCGATCAAAAGTTGTAAGTGCTTTTCACCATTAAAGCTCTCTGCGTAAATTTTATATATTTCTTCGGTTCCAGAAGGACGAGCCGCAAACCAACCATTCTCAGTAGCGACTTTAACGCCACCGATCGCAGCGTTGTTTCCTGACGCGTGTGTCTGTATAGAAACGATAGGCTCTCCTGCTAACTCGGTTGACGTAATCGCATTTTTGTCTGCTTTACTGAGTGCTTGTTTTTGAGCATGAGTTGCGGGCACATCGATACGTGTATAAAGAGGTGAACCAAATTTTGCGGTAAACGCTTGATAGTGCTCGCTGGGATCTTTGCCCGTAACAGCCAAAATCTCAGCTGCTAACAAACACAGAATGATACCGTCTTTATCTGTCGCCCACGGTTTACCGTTGCGTCGTAAAAATATGCCACCGGCGCTTTCTTCACCAGCAAAGCCAAACTCGCTGTTGAGCATTCCTTGTACAAACCACTTAAAACCGACCGGCATCTCAGCAACAGTTAAACCTGCATCTTGTGCGACACGGTCAATCATGCTGCTAGAAACAAGGGTTTTTCCTACCTTTAAGCCAGCAGGCCAGTCTTTTCGATGAGAATATAAATACTCAATTGCCACCGCAAGATAATGGTTAGGATTCATCAGACCGGCTGTTTTGGTCACTATACCGTGACGATCAAAATCGGGATCGTTACCAAACGCTAAATCGAATCGGTCTTTTAGATCAATTAACCCCGCCATAGCATAGGGTGAAGAGCAGTCCATGCGTAATTTGCCATCTTTATCTCGGTGCATAAACCCGAATTGTTGATCAACTTTAAGGTTAACCACTTCAATATTAAGGCCGTATCGCTTAGATATTTTATCCCAGTAATACAGGCCTGCGCCACCTAGTGGATCAGTTCCAAGCTTTAAACCAGCCTTGGCAATGGCTTCCATGTCAATGACTTGGTCAAGTTGCGCTATATAATCATCAGAGAAGTCGACTTCTTGAACTAAGCCAGTGTCGTACGCCACTTGATATGACATGCGTTTCACACCTTGCAAATCAGCTTGAATCAACTCGTTTGCTCTTGCTTGGATAAGATTCGTAACATCACTGTCGGCAGGACCGCCGTGAGGAGGATTATATTTGAAACCTCCGTCTTCTGGTGGATTATGTGAAGGTGTAATCACAACGCCATCAGACAAACCAGACGTTTTGCCTTCGTTATAACCAAGAATTGCATGGCTGATAACAGGCGTAGGTGTATAGCCGCGGTCTAGTTGAACAACTAACTTGACCTGATTAGCGGCCAGCACTTCGATTGCAGTCGTAAATGCGGCTTCTGAAAGTGCGTGTGTATCCATGCCCACATACATCGGACCATTAATATTATTGGCTTGACGATATTCTGCTAATGCTTGGCTAATTGCTGCAATATGGGTATCGGTGAAGGTACTTTTAAAAGAACTTCCGCGATGTCCAGATGTACCAAAAGTAACCGCTTGGCTCACGTCACTTTTGTCAGGTTTATTGCTGTAATAGGCACTAATTAATTGAGCAACATTTACGAGTTGTTCTTGTGATGCTGGTTTACCTGCTTCTGGGTGAATAGCCATATAGATCCTTTAGTTAGTCTTCATATAATTCCGGGGCGAATAACACGGCTAAACGTTGAGCATCATTAGAGCTGTAGCCCAATACTTCAGCGACTTCTTTAATAAGCGATGCTTTTTTTGCCGTATTGTTGTTGGTCATGACCCAAAATTCAGATTCGCCTATCTGTTTTGGATTTGTCACGCTACTGGCTTGTAACAAGGTGTCTTTGTCTTTAGCAAAGTACACTCTATTTCTGCCACTTAACGTGAGTACTTCATCGAATTGTGCACCGTGGATGCTTTCAAGTACCGACAAAATTTTCAAAAAACGTTCTACCATTTTAGGGTATTCAAGCAATTGTTCGGTGGTAACCTGAGTAAAGACGTTTCCAATAGGCGCTTTGGGCAGACCGACCGCAGTTTTTAACGTTGGTTTAGGTGCACCATTTTCTGGCATGACGATACGACGTAATATATCTGATGCCGTCTCACCTATATGTTGAGTCTGTGACGCTATATAAGCGTATAAATCATCTTCTATTTCAATGTTCTTCATTTAATATCACTACACTGTCTATGTTCTGTTCATTATTATACTGATAGCTAACGTCTGCGCACTGATTAATTCTGGCTTAACACAATTTTATTCGTTCAATACAAGCAGCTTAAGCTATTGTTTTTATGTCTTTTAACGCGTTTATCTGGCCACGTATTCTGTGACAATTAAGGCTTTAATCTTAGATGAACGGTTACCTCTTCTCGGTCATGGTATAAGTGTTTCACACTCAAATCATAAGGCCCAGCATGATGATGTTCAATACATTGGTCGATAATCGCCAAGGCTTCTTGCACCGATTCATAGCGTTTTTTCATCGGTAGCTTAAGATTGAATATACTTTCTTGGCAACGTTTAGTTGCGACCCAAGTCGCGATTAATTTTGCCACCCGTTGAGGTTGCTCAATCATATCGCAGACTAACCAGTAGACATTGTTACGACGAGGTTGGAACTTAAAGCCGTCTTCAGGACAATACCGCACTTGCCCTGTGGCCATTAATGCTTCATCCATTGCGCCATTGTCCACCGCTTCAACAAACATTCCTCGTTTAACCAACTGATAAGTCCACCCGCCCGGACAAGCGCCTAAGTCAACTGCATGTAATCCGCCGGATAAACGCTTTCCATGCTCTTTTTTAGGGATAAACAAATGAAATGCTTCGTCTAACTTTAGCGTTGAACGACTAGGAGCTTCATTTGGGAACTTAAGACGAAGAATGCCTAATGGATAAGGCGAGTTATTTTGCGGATACGAATAACCCACAATGGCGGTAGTGCTATCCTGAAAATAAACATGACATACGGGAAATTTACTGTGTTCTAGTGGGGTTAAAATACCCTTAGCACGTAACGTTTGTCTAAGTGGTACACTTATTTTACGGCAGAATTTTGATATTTCTCGGCCATCTGTACTATCTGCATGTTCTACTCGTAACTCTCCACATTGGGGGAATTCAATACAAGCGTCAAGAATAGGGCCTATACGGTCGTTCGTGTCTAACGCTTCGCATCGTTCGCTGAATGCAAATATCTGACGCGCGAAGATCAAACTAGTCAACGCCAACGATTTAGCTAGTTTATCTGCTTCTTCTGCCTGATAACAATGAAATAGCACTAAGCCGCTATTACCCTTTAGCTCTGGATAGCCAAAAACGTTGAGGGCGGCGCTCTTTTCAATGACTTCATTCGCTAAGTCTTTCTCAAAGCCTGTACGACAATATAATGCTAAACCTGCCATTAATTATTTTAACCCTTTAACTGCTGTAAATATGAATATGGCCCATGCAATAATAAAGCATAGACCACCGATGGGTGTAATTGGACCAAACCATTTAATACCAGTAATGGCCAATAGATATAGACTACCACTGAATAACAAGATCCCCGTGGTCATGAATGCTGCCGACCACGCAAGTTGAGGACTAGGCATAATCTGCGCAACCAAAACCAACAAAATCAAACCTAGACTATGGTACATCTGATATTGCACACCTGTTTGGAATACACCTAGTAGGTTATCGGATAACTGATTTTTAAGGCCATGGGCCGCGAAAGCTCCCAATATAACCGCTAGCATGGCACTAAATGCACCAATGACTAAATAAATCTTCATACTGATGTCCCTTCGTTCCAATATATCAAACAGTCGATATATTATGACTGTAACTTTTGCATCACCAGTTGTTGACGAATAAATTCAGCGCTGGCATCGATTGCACTAATAATGTGTTGCTCTTGCGTAAATCCAGATTTTTTTCGCGGTTTGAAGCTATGATCACCATCCGCCATAAAAATAGTTTCAATGTTTTCAGGAAGCCCATAGTCAGTCACTTCCTCTTGTGCACCAAAGGTGTCACGACTACCCTGTACGACCAGCAACGGCTTGTGCAATGAATATAGATGTTCTGTGCGTAATTTATCCAGTTTGCCGGGGGGATGAAACGGGTAGCCAAAACAGATAGCTGCAATGGCGCTAGACTCTTCAAGTAACATGGTGGCGACCCGCCCACCCATGGACTTACCACCAATGAAAAGCGGCAAAGACGATTCGAGCCCCTCAAGCACATGACTGAAGTAAGACAGCAATTTTGGTATTCTATCTGGAGGTTGTCGCCTATTTAATGCAGCCGCTTTTTGCATATATTCAAAATCAAAACGGATAACAGATATTTGCCGCTTTGAAAATAACGCCGCAGCTAAGGCCATAAAATCGCTGTTCATGTTGGCGCCAGCGCCGTGCGCTAACACCAATTGCGCTATAGGCTCTTGGGCTTTATTGATTAAAGTCATCGTCTTCCTGCTCATCTTGCACTTGGCTTTGCAACCATTGAAAGAAAGCGACTATTTTACCTAAATCGGCCTGTGATTGGTGACAAACCGCATAATAAGCGTTTGTCGCAATCAAGCGTTCATCAAAGGGACAAACTAAACGACCTGACTCTATTTCCGGGCGTGCAAGCACACTATGACCAAGCGCAATCCCCTGACCTAAAGCTGCAGCTTGTAGAACTAACATGGAATGGCTAAAAATCGCGCCTTGGTTAACATTGATGCCTGGGATCTTAAAGTGTTTAATCCAATTCTTCCAAGCCTCTCTTGACGAGTCATGCAACAATAAATGATGACGCAAATCCTCTAGCTTATCTAAAGGTTTTTGACCTTGAAATAACAACGGTGAACAAACAGGTGTTAAATATTCAGTATGCAGTTTTTGCGCATATACATTGGGCCACTTCCCGCGACCATAATATATAGCAACATCAACATCGTCTGTTAAAAAGCCTTCATCGAAGTCCACTGCTTTTATTCGTATATCAATATCAGGGTTTGATTGACTGAACTGATTCAAACGCGGCACTAACCATTGAATAGCAAAGCTGGGAGGTAAAGCAACGGTAATAGCCCCTTTTTCACCTCTGGCTAGCAGCCGCTGCGTGGCTTCATGTATCGCTTGAAAAATATCTTTTAAATCGAGGTAATAACTCTGTCCTTCTTCAGTAAGCAACAAAGAACGGTTTTTACGCATAAACAATTTCATTGATAAAAATTCTTCTAACGATTTTATTTGGTGGCTCACCGCGGCTTGAGTAACAAATAATTCATCTGCAGCTCGTGTAAAGCTCAAATGACGCGCAGCGGCTTCAAACGCTTTCAACGCATTAAGAGGAGGTAATCTGCGACTCATAAATCTACTGTAGGGTGAATTTCATAAAATTGTATCACCATTAGTTTTTCTAATCCATTACGATAGTTATTGTCATTTTATTAACTCGTCAAAATTGTATATTATTTAATCCGTCAAAGATAAAAGCCCTTTTAAAACAAGGGTTAACATAATGCGTGTTTATTTAACATTTAGGTGAACATGTTTACATAAAACATTAATATACTTTAGGTGACAATCATGAAAAATCGTAAAAATTTAGTTTTAAGCAGTTTATTTGCATTAGTATTCAGTCAACAGTCTTTTGCCCAAGAATTCGACCTTACCTCTATGTACGTTAGCGAGCAAATCGAAGCTAGTCTTCAAAGCATGTTAGCAGACATTAGCAGCAGCAACAGTTCGCAAGGATTAAACAAAATCATTGCGAGTCTTGAAGAGAGCCTTAACGCTCAGGGTCAACAAGCTGTTGCCTTAGCTAATAAAGAACGTGGTGGCAACGCCCCACAAACTGCGACGTTATCAGAATAACCCTAGGTTAATCATTTAAAGCATTAACGTATTATTATCTAGACGTTCTGGGTATACGGAATACATCCCATATGCCCAAAACCTCTCCGCCCTGCGCTATTTACTAATTTGCACTGGTATCCAGTGGTGCGAACCCCTTCACTAACTCATCTAACGCAAGCATCTGCTGTAAATAAGGTTCTAGTTTGTCCAAGGACAAGGCACAGGGTCCATCACACTTTGCTTCATTTGGGTTAGGATGCGCCTCAATAAATAAACCCGCTAGACCAAGTGCCATTCCACTTCGCGCTAACTGTGCAGCTTGTGCACGTCGTCCATCAGCAGAATCTGTTCTTCCACCAGGCTTTTGCAATGCATGCGTGGCATCGAATATCACGGGAGCATATTGCTTCATTTCGTCCATTCCCAGCATGTCGACCACTAAATTGTTATAACCAAAGCTCGAACCTCGTTCGCACAGGATGATTTTGTCGTTACCTGCTTCCATGAATTTATTAATGATGTGGCGCATTTCGTGAGGCGCCAAAAACTGTGGTTTTTTGACATTGATGATAGCGTTGGTTTTCGCCATTGCCACGACAAGATCTGTTTGACGTGCTAAGAAAGCGGGTAATTGGATCACATCGACAACTTCCGCCACTGGGCCGGCTTGAGCAACTTCGTGGACATCAGTAATCAAGGGGACATCGAAGGTCGCTTTAATTTCAGCAAAAATTTCCAGACCTTTTTCCATGCCCGGTCCCCGATAAGAGTTCACAGATGAGCGGTTTGCTTTATCAAATGATGCTTTGAAAACGTAAGGGATCCCAAGTTTACTGGTAATTTCTTTATAATGCTCCGCAATGCGCATGGCCATGTCACGGGATTCTAATACATTCATTCCACCAAAAAGTACGAATGGTTTGTCGTTGGCTACTTGTATATCACCAATTGAAAGAGCATGTAAGTTGTTCATTTATTGAGCCTTTGAAATATCCTAAGACGCAAGAATAGCAAGGCTGATAACGCTTGGGTAGACCCTTAAAATAAGTTGCCATCTAGTATTATTTTAATCCTAACGACAAAAGCGAATATTCATGAGTTCGTAAGACTGTGTGAGCGAATTGCATAACTATTCAGCTTACGATTTAATTAACCCAGCGGCTCGATTGCGATGATGCAACTGTTTAGCTAGCAAATCGTTAACACCCCACCAAACTTGACGGATTTTTGTGTCAATAATGCCTGATAAAACTAGCCTAGTGACACAATTACCCGTAAAATACGCGGTTCGATTTTGCTCAATTAATTTGGACCGCGCTTGAAATGCATTTCCTACATTGGGCATTACAAGATTGCATTGTTTTTTTTAGCAGAGATTTCACATCAAAGGTAAGTACACGGCGTTATGACTAAAAAACTTTTTATAAAAACTTGGGGCTGTCAGATGAACGAGTATGACTCGCAGAAAATGGCTGACTTACTGGATTCTACCCATGGATACCAAGTTGCAGACACTGCGGAAGAAGCCGATGTGATTTTGTTAAACACCTGCTCCATTCGTGAAAAAGCTCAAGAGAAAGTTTTTCATCAATTAGGCCGATGGAAAAATCTTAAAAAAGACAAACCAGAATTAATCATTGGCGTGGGCGGCTGTGTTGCGTCCCAAGAAGGCCAAGTTATTCGCCAACGTGCGCCATTTGTCGATTTAGTGTTTGGTCCACAAACGCTGCATCGTCTACCCGAAATGATTAATCAAATTAAAGGTGGTAGTTCATCCGTCATTGATATCAGTTTTCCTGAAATTGAGAAATTTGATCGTTTACCTGAACCAAAAGCAGACGGCCCCTCCGCGTTTGTTTCCATTATGGAAGGTTGCTCTAAATACTGTACGTTTTGCGTTGTTCCTTATACCCGTGGTGAAGAAGTCAGCCGTCCGGTAGACGACGTGTTGTTAGAAGTGGCACAACTAGCGGAACAAGGCGTCCGAGAAGTCAATTTACTGGGACAAAACGTCAATGCGTTTCGTGGTCCTCATCATGACGGCGCTGTTTGTACGTTCGCTGAATTACTTGAGATGGTTGCGTCAATCGATGGTATTGATCGTATCAGGTACACTACTTCGCACCCCGTTGAATTCACTGACGACATCATCGATGCCTATGCCGCTATTCCAGAATTAGTTGACCATCTGCATTTGCCCGTTCAATCAGGCGCTGACCGTGTCTTGAATTTAATGAAGCGTGGCCATACAGCAATAGAGTACAAGTCAAAAATCCGTAAGTTGAAAAAAATACGTCCAAATTTAAGTATGTCTTCTGATTTCATTATCGGGTTCCCTGGCGAAACTGACGCTGATTTCGAAGCGACAATGGATTTAATTCAAGCCATGGACTTTGACTTAAGTTTTAGTTTTATTTATAGCGCACGTCCGGGTACCCCTGCAGCTGATTTACCTGATGACGTAACCGAAGAAACAAAAAAGCAACGTTTACAGTTGTTGCAAAACCGTATTACTCAGCAAGCACTGCGTATTGCACGCAATATGGTAGACAGCGAACAACGTATCCTCGTTGAAGGGCCTTCTAAGAAAAATCCTATGGAGCTTTCTGGACGTACCGAAAACAATCGTGTCGTTAACTTTGAAGGCACACCAGACATGATTGGTGGGTTTGTCGATGTTAAAATCACCGATGTCTTTGCCAACTCTTTGCGCGGACACGTGCTACGTAAAGAAGCGGATATGAATTTACGCATCAATGTTGCGCCGCAAGCCATTTTAGCTAAGCAAACGAATAAAACCGATGCCTTAGGTGTTGCCCAGTTTGTACCGGCACATTGATCACATATTAACAACCGAGAGAGAACGATTGAGCAAACTTATCAGTAATGAAATAGCATTAGAGCCATCAGATCATAAGCGACTAGCTAGTTTATGTGGCCCACTAGATGACAATATTAAGCAAATAGAACGTCGCCTTGGGGTAGAGATAACCTACCGCAATAACGAATTTAAAGTCACGGGCGAACCACTCCAATCCAGCGGCGCTGCTCAGCTATTAAAACTGCTTTATATTGAAACCCAACCGGTACGCGGTGAAATTCCTAATTTGGAATCTGAACATGTACACTTAGCAATTCAAGAAGCTAAGTGCCTAGAACGTGCGGAAGCCGGACATTACGGTAAAGAAGTACACATAAAAACCAAACGCGGGGTAATCAAACCGCGTAATCCAAATCAGTCGAAATATGTTTCCGATATATTAACCCATGATATTAGTTTTGGTGTCGGTCCCGCGGGTACAGGTAAAACCTATCTAGCAGTAGCCGCGGCAGTTGACGCATTAGAACGTCAAGAGGTTCGCCGTATTCTACTGACCCGTCCGGCCGTTGAAGCTGGGGAAAAACTGGGTTTTTTGCCTGGTGATTTGTCGCAAAAAGTCGACCCTTATCTACGTCCGCTGTACGACGCATTGTTTGAGATGCTTGGCTTTGAAAAAGTCGAAAAACTTATTGAACGTAACGTCATAGAAGTAGCACCTCTTGCCTACATGCGCGGTCGTACCTTAAACGATGCCTTTATCATCCTTGATGAAAGCCAAAATACGACAGTTGAGCAGATGAAAATGTTTCTAACCCGTATTGGCTTTAATTCCAGAGCCGTCATTACTGGCGATATCACTCAAGTAGATTTACCTAGGGGAACACGCTCAGGTTTGCGCCATGCCATTGAGGTATTGAAAGAAGTTAATGATATTTCATTTAACTTTTTTAATGCCAATGATGTTGTAAGGCACCCTGTAGTAGCCAGGATCGTAATGGCTTACGAAGATTACGAAGCACAGCAAGAACGGATTCGTCTGGAAAAGAAGGCTGAGCACACTAGTCAGCAAAGCCCTCAATAGTGAACGCGCTACTCGATTTACAAATTGCATCTGATGCGCCAAATTTACCTCTAGCCGATGACGTACAGTCATGGCTAGAGGCCGTGTTCACCCAGCAAAAAATACCTGAAAATGAAGTGACTGTGCGCATTGTTGACGTACCCGAGAGCCAAACGCTCAATTTGGCCTATCGGGGCAAAGACAAACCTACCAATGTACTGTCATTCCCGTTTGAGGCTCCTGCGGGTATTAGTATGAACTTACTTGGCGATCTTATTATTTGTGCTAGTGTAGTGGCACAAGAAGCCAATGAACAAAACAAAGCGTTACATCATCATTGGGCCCATATGATAGTGCATGGAACCTTGCATTTATTGGGCTTTGACCACATAAAGGATGATGAAGCACAAGAGATGGAAGACCTAGAAGTTGAAATTCTTAAACAGTTTTCGATTGACGACCCTTACCAAGATCAATGATGATAGTCATTCAAACCATAATTTAACGAGATCATGAGCGAAGATAACCCCCCATCTACAAACGGTTCTTCCAACAAAGGTTGGTTGGATAAAATAGTCCAATCATTCACGGGAGAACCGAAAAACAAGGACGAACTCTTCTCTGTCATCATTGATGCAGAACAACGAGAAGTCATTAATCAAGAAACGCGAGAGATGATCGAAGGCGTCATGGAAGTGAGCGAAATGCGTGTCAGAGAAATTATGATACCTCGCGCTCAAATGACCACCATCGACATCACCGAAACGGTCGATAAATTCTTACCTATTATGCTTGATTCTGCGCACTCGCGATTTCCCGTAATAAGTGAAGACAAAGATCATATCGAAGGTATTGTACTCGCCAAAGATTTACTGAAATATGCCTTTATACCCGGTAAAGAGTTAGAGCTTAAGAATGTGTTGCGCCCAGCGGTTATTGTTCCAGAAAGTAAACGCGTAGATGTACTGTTAAAAGAGTTTCAACAAAAGCGTTTCCATATGGCTATTGTCGTCGATGAATATGGCGGTGTATCAGGTCTTGTTACCATCGAAGATATTCTTGAACTTATTGTCGGAGAAATCGAAGATGAACATGACGCCGAAGAAATTATTAGCGATAATATTCGTGCGCTGAATAAGCATACGTATTCGGTCAAAGCGCTTACTGAACTTGAAGATTTTAATGACTTTTTTAAAACGTCATTTGATGAGGAAGAAGCCGATACCATAGGCGGCATCGTTCTTAAGGCATTTGGTCATATGCCGATGCGTGATGAGAAAGTCAGTATTAATGGATTCATTTTTACCGTATCCAACTCAGATTCTCGTCGCCTGATCCAATTAAAGGTAACCCTTCCCCACTCTGAAGAATAGGTGCCATAACCCGCATGCTGTACTTTTTATCACTTCTTTCTGGAGCAAGCTTAACCTTAAGCTATGCTCCTTTTTCTTATTGGGCGGTTATGCCCATCGCCCTCACTGGGTATTTGTGTCTTCTGTATAAAGCGCGAGTTGATCAAGCTGCTAAAGTAGGTTTTAGTTTTGGTTTAGGTTGGTTTGGTGCTGGAATTAGCTGGGTACATGTAAGCATCGCAGATTTTGGCGGGTTGCCTCTTGTGGGATCGCTTGGCTTAATGCTTTTACTGTGCAGTTATTTATCACTATACCCCATGATCTTTAGCAAGTTAGCTAAGCGTTACTTTTCGCCCAATGTTTGGGGCCTTGCATTGCCATTCGTATGGCTACTATGCGAATGGGCTAGAGGCATAGTATTAACAGGCTTTCCTTGGTTATCAATCGGTTACAGTCAAATGAATAGCCCTTTGTCTGGCTGGTTGCCAGTGATAGGTGAATTTGGCGTTAGCGCACTGCTGATGGCGCTCTGTGCTGCATCTGCGATTTGGTTGATGCACAAACGTTATATAGCACCAATGCTACTCTGTGCGTCACTCTATTTAAGCGGCTGGGTACTCAATACCTATAAGTGGGTTGTGCCAACCGGTGAACCGGTTAAAATCGCTATGGTGCAAGGCAATATCGCCCAAGAGATCCGCTGGGCACCTGAGCAGGATTGGCCGACAATGAAGAAATATCTCGAATTGACGGAAGCCCATTGGGATAATCAAGTCATTATCTGGCCTGAGGCAGCTATTCCGCAACTTGAACCCATAGCGGTAGATTATCTTACACAACTTGACGAAGAAGCCGCACAGCACAAAACGGGGCTACTGACGGGCATTGTTAATTATAATTTTGAAACTCGTCAAGCTTACAACAGCATTATAGGCGTGGGTTTGAAAGAGTATACTGACACCAAAGGACACTACCAATACCCCCAATCAAATCGTTTCGACAAACACCATCTGTTACCCGTAGGGGAATATATTCCATTAGAGGATTGGTTGCGTGGTTTGGCGCCAATTTTTGACTTGCCTATGTCATCTTTTACCAGAGGGGATTATCAACAGGCAAACCTGGTGTCAAATGGCTTTTATTTCGCTCCTGCTTTGTGCTTTGAAATTGTTTTTCCTAATCAAATACGCGAAAATCTATACGCGAAAACAGATTTTATTATCACCGTGAGTAACGATGCTTGGTTTGGTCATTCTCATGGCCCAGCTCAACATCTTGAAATCGCTCAGGTCCGGGCTAAGGAGTTCGGGCTTCCTGTACTGCGCGCTACTAATAACGGTATCACAGCGTTTATCGACGCCAGCGGTGCCATTCAAAGTCGTTTACCCCAGTTCGAAACGGCGGTACTCACTGATAAAATACAACGGGTAAGTGGTATAACACCTTATCGATATTTCGGTAATTTGACCGCTTGGCTTGTCACTGTACTGGGATTGATTATCGCCATCCGTCTACATAGGGCTAAATAGTTAGTTAACCACTATTTAGCTCACGATACGTCTTTTCGCTGCTTTCGATGCAGAAACCAATGTCGAATTTGAGCCATCGGCGTCAGCACGATGGCATTCCCAATAATAACGAATACGAACCCCAGTACGGTATTAACATGCCATTCAAATCCCTCATAAAAAGTACTGAGCGCAACGGCAACAAACGGAAATAACACTATCGAATAACTGGCCTTTTCTGGGCCTATATCCCGTAGCAGTATAAAATAACATGCAAAAGCGATAACGGTGCCAAACAATGCAAGGTAAATTAACGACAATACATAGCTAGGTTTCGATGAGAAACTAAATTCGACACCAGTAAAGAGCACGACGCAAATTAGCGCCAAGGCGCCGTATAGCATTCCCCAGGCGTTGCCCTGCATTACACCTATCTTACGAGCTGAATTACGTACACTGGCCATATTGCCTAACGAAGCCATAAATGTCCCCCCTAACGCTAAGCCTAATCCAAGCATCGCATCGCTGGCAAAATCGAGACTTTTGATTTCAGGCCAAAACAACGCGCCTAAGCCAATCACACCTAATCCAGCCCCAACATAGATACGTTTTGCAATTATCCGACCGAAAAATATTCGCGTATTAATAATGTTCATCAACAGCAGAGTTGAAAAAGCGATAGATGCCATCGCAGATGTAAGGTAATTTTGTGCCCAATAGAGGATCAAATAATTTCCGCCAAAATTACATACCGCTAATATTAAGAAAAAACGGTGATCACTCCAGGCAAACCGCATATCTAGGCGTTTGAATATACAATATGCCCACATTAAAATAGCTGCAATTGCGAAGCGGTAGACTAATGAGACTTGTGCTGGTATATCACCCAATTGAAATTCAATTGCCAACCAAGTTGAGCCCCAAATAAGCACGGTGATCATGTATAAAACGGTACTGCGCATGTGCGTCGTTATCCCAAGTATAAATGTCATGTTTCTAAGAAAATGCATATGAGCACACGCCACATATCAAGTACCGACGTATATCTGCGGTTATTCTATTCTACAGGCGTAACATAACTAACACATCATAAGGCACAGATTTAAACGCTTTCTTTTATCCACCCAAGATTAACTTAATCTTTTTTTACAGACACTATTTAATCGCTATTAGCAGTCTAACTGAGCTTGCGGATAAACCCACAGCGCGAGTTTGAACATCAACAGTGTTGGTAAAATACTACTGGGAAAGTTATTAACCAATTAAAAGTATTAAAAATTCGGCTTTAGGTAATTTTAACTACCTTAAGGCAATTTTGCTGTAAATATTCGTGACAATATTGCCTAATTCCTGCGACCAAATTTACACTTATTTCCTTTATTATTTGAAAACTAACTGACATAAAACCGGTCTAACGTAAGTAACAAACCAATATTATTTAGTTAAATCAATAGCTAACATATTTACCCTATTAACCAGGATAACAGAAAAATATTGGTTTAATAATTGCATATTCTAATTTAGATGCATTTGTTGTCTTTATTCTTATTTACGTCCCAAAAAGCACGAATGCAAAAGCAGGAGCAAAGCATGTTAAACACGTTATCAAGTAATAAAACTGCCGCCATATTAGCCAAGGATGGATTCGAACAATGTGAGCTCATTGAAACCCGCGATGCACTGATCAGTGCTGGGGTAAACGTTCATATCGTCTCTTTGGAGCCAGGCACCATCATAGGATGGAATGGCAGTAAATGGGGCATAGAAGTTGATGTCGATAAGATAGTTTCGAATGTTTCCGCTGAGGAATACGACGCCTTAATTCTACCCGGTGGTTTATTTAACCCCGATGCATTGTTGCAAGATAAAGACGCCATCGATTTCGTTAAGGGATTCTTTAAGGACGCTGAGATGAAACCTGTAGTAGCCATCAATCAAGGTACATGGATGTTGCTAGAAGCAGACGTACTTAAAAATCGCCTGGTGGCTTCCTTCCCCACTGTTCTCAATAGACTGCGTTATGCAGGTGCTAAGCTTGTAGACCGAGATCTGGTTATAGACAAGGGGCTTTATACAAGCCGTAGTTCACACAACTTAGCAGCATTAAATCAACAGGTTATCCAGCACTTAACCAAACCGAGAATGCATTAGCGGTGGCGAAAACTACCGCTACATGCAAATTTTTAATGTAGATAGTGACAACTGTATTCATTAATTTTTAAAATCGTTTAGTCAGTTGTAAAGATAAACCTCAGACACAAAAAAGCGCGCCGAGTAGCGCGCTTAATAACATATCAAAAATTAGCTAGATGTATTTCACGTCGACAATTTCAAATTCAACTGCCCCTTTAGGCGTTTGAATTTTGACAACATCATCTAAAGTTTTACCAATTAAACCTCGGGCAATAGGTGAGTTGATAGAGATTAAATTATTCTTAATATCTGACTCGTCATCACCGACAATTTTATACGTAATTTCACCATCATTAACTAAATTTAGAACGGTCACCGTGGTACCAAAAATTACTTTACCGTTATTAGTCATTTTAGTTACATCGATAATCTGCACATTCGACAGTTTACCTTCGATGTTCTGAATACGCCCTTCACAAAAACTCTGCTGCTCGCGGGCTGCGTGGTATTCTGCATTTTCTTTCAAATCACCGTGTTCACGTGCTTCGGCGATAGATTTGATAATTTCTGGGCGTTTTACCGACTTTAAATGCTGCAGTTCGGTACGCAACATTTCTGCGCCTTTCGCCGTCATTGGATATTGAGTCATTGATCAATAGCTCGCTTAATATGTTTGTTGTTTTACATAATTATAAAGTGAGTGCTGGGCGCTATATTTCAACACCCAGCACAAACTTTTTTAAACAATTAGATTAATTGTTTATGTAGTTCTTGTAACGAATTTACTCTTGCTCTGTCATCTGCTTTATTAGCATTAACGGTAGCAAAAGCCGCGTTCATCGTTGTAGTGTAAGGGATTTTGTTCAACAACGCTTCTCGGCGTATATACACCGAATCATTAATAGCCTGACGACCTTCGGTGGTATTTATAATATAACAATATTCACCGTTTTTAATCGCATCTACGATATTTGGGCGCCCTTCAGACAACTTATTAACGATTGAACAAGGTACGCCCGCGTTATTAAGCACTTCAGCCGTTCCACGCGTTGCTTCTAAGGTAAACCCTTTGGCAACCATCGCGCGCCCTAATTCGATAATACGATTTTTATCATTTAATCGCACTGATAACAGTGCTTTACCACCCGCAGGGATAGGCTCGCCAGCACCAAGGTTGGCTTTCGCGTAAGCTTCGACAAAGGTATCACCTACGCCCATCACTTCACCTGTTGAGCGCATTTCTGGGCCAAGCAACGGGTCAACACCTTGGAATTTAGCAAAGGGCAACACGACTTCTTTCACGCTGAAAAATGGCGGAATAACCTCTTTACTATAACCTTGAGAAGCAAGTGATTGACCGGCCATCGCGCGAGCACCGATTTTGGCTACAGGTAAACCGGTCGCCTTAGACACAAATGGCACGGTACGTGCGGCACGCGGGTTAACTTCGATTAAATACACTTCACCGTCTTTTACCGCAAATTGCGTATTCATCAAACCAACAACGCCTAACTCTAACGCCATTGCTTTGACTTGTTCGCGCATTACATCTTGTATTTCGCTGCTAAGCGAATATGGCGGCAATGAACATGCAGAGTCACCAGAGTGAACACCTGCCTGCTCAATATGTTCCATAATACCCGCGATCATAACGTCTTTACCGTCGCAAATAGCATCTACGTCAACTTCGATTGCGTCATCTAAAAAGCGATCGAGCAACACAGGTGAGTCATTTGACACTTTTACGGCATTATTTAAGTAGCGTTTTAAGTCTTTCAGGTCATACACGATTTCCATCGCACGACCGCCCAATACATATGATGGGCGTACAACCAACGGGAAGCCGATTTTCTCGGCCGCAATCAAGGCTTCTTCAAGATTACTGACAGTCGCGTTGGCAGGTTGCTTAAGATTTAATTTATTAACCATCTTCTGGAAACGTTCGCGATCTTCTGCTTTATCAATGGCATCAGGTGACGTCCCAATAATCGGCACGCCAGCAGCTTCTAAATCACGCGCAAGTTTAAGAGGGGTTTGGCCACCGTACTGAACAATAACGCCAACAGGCTTCTCGATACGCACGATTTCTAAAACATCTTCTAAAGTAACAGACTCAAAATACAAACGATCAGAGGTGTCATAGTCGGTAGAAACTGTTTCAGGGTTACAGTTGACCATAATGGTTTCATACCCGTCTTCACGCATCGCAAGCGCTGCATGTACACAACAGTAATCGAACTCTATACCTTGGCCAATCCGATTAGGACCCCCGCCTATGACCATGATCTTTTCTTTATCAGTCGGATTTGCTTCACATTCTTCATCGTACGTTGAATACATGTATGCAGTGCTAGAGGCAAATTCAGCCGCGCAAGTATCGACACGCTTGTAGACAGGATGAATATCAAAGCCTCGACGAAGTTCACGTACATCGCCTTGATCAACACCAGTCAAATCGGCAATGCGAGCGTCTGAAAATCCTTTACGTTTCAAGCGAGTCATTAATTCTGCGTCAATAGCAGATAAACCGATTTCAGCAATATTTTGCTCTTCTTTTACGAGATCTTCGATTTGTACTAAATACCAACGATCGATATTGGTAAGGGTAAAGATTTCATCGATGTTCATACCCATACGCATAGCATCTGCCACATACCAAATCCGCTCAGCGCCAGGTTCGCGTAGCTCGCGAAGAATCGTCGCTTTATTTTCAGGGTCGGTATAGTCGATGATAGAGTCAAGTCCGTTAACACCGACTTCTAAACCACGAAGGGCTTTTTGCAATGACTCTTGTTGATTGCGGCCAATTGACATGACCTCACCCACTGATTTCATCTGTGTCGTCAAACGGTCATTCGCACCGGCAAATTTTTCGAAGTTAAAACGTGGAATTTTAGTGACTACGTAATCGATAGCAGGTTCAAAGGATGCTGGCGTTAACCCACCAGTAATATCATTAGCCAACTCATCTAAGGTATAGCCAATCGCTAGCTTAGCTGCTACTTTTGCGATAGGAAAGCCAGTTGCTTTTGATGCTAATGCCGATGAACGAGAAACACGCGGATTCATCTCAATGATAACCAAGCGCCCTGAATCGGGATCAACACCGAATTGAACGTTAGAACCACCCGTTTCAACACCGATTTCACGCAAAACTGCCATAGCAGCATTACGCATTATTTGAAATTCTTTATCCGTTAAGGTTTGCGCAGGTGCAACCGTAATAGAATCACCTGTGTGCACACCCATGGCGTCAATATTTTCAATGGTACACACGATAATGCAGTTATCTGCTTTATCACGAACCACTTCCATTTCGTATTCTTTCCAACCGATTAATGATTCATCGATCAGCAATTCAGAAGTCGGTGACAGGTCAAGGCCTCGGCGACAAATCTCTTCGAATTCGTCAACGTTATATGCGATACCACCGCCACTTCCACCCATGGTAAATGATGGACGAATAATACATGGGAAACCAATACGGGTGGATACATCGAATGCTTCTTCAAGGCTGTGGGCAATTTCGGCACGGGGACATTCTAAGCCGATAGATTTCATCGCCTTATCAAATCGCTCACGATCTTCTGCCTTATCAATGGCGTCAGCTGTAGCGCCAATCATTTCTACGCCGAACTCTTCTAAAACACCGAACTTGTTTAAGTCCAATGCGCAGTTCAGAGCAGTTTGTCCACCCATGGTTGGCAATATGGCATCAGGACGTTCTTTCTCAATGATTTTTCTAACCACTTCCCAGTGAATGGGCTCGATGTAGGTTGCATCAGCCATTTCAGGGTCGGTCATTATAGTCGCTGGGTTCGAGTTAACCAAAATAACTCGGTAACCTTCTTCGCGCAGTGCTTTACACGCCTGCGCACCAGAATAGTCGAATTCACAGGCCTGGCCGATAACAATCGGTCCAGCACCAATAATTAAGATACTTTTTATGTCGGTACGTTTTGGCATTGTGCTTATTACTCTAATTTGGGGCTTAAGGGTCGTATTAGCGTGTTACTTGCATTAACTCAATAAAATGATCAAATAACGGGGCGGCGTCATGAGGGCCGGGGCTCGCTTCAGGGTGTCCCTGGAAGCTAAACGCGGGCTTATCATTTCGGTGGATCCCTTGTAATGATTGGTCAAATAGCGATACATGAGTGATATCTAGATTATCAGGCATCGATTGCTCGTCAACGGCAAAACCATGGTTCTGACTGGTTATCATTACGCGATTACCGAGTATATCTTTCACCGGATGATTCGCACCATGATGACCAAATTTCATTTTGACTGTCTTAGCGCCACTCGCCAACGCTAGCAATTGATGACCCAGACAAATTCCAAAAATAGGTAGATTTTTATCGAGTAAAGTTTTTATCGCTTCAATCGCATAAACACAGGGTTCTGGGTCACCTGGGCCGTTGGATAGAAATACCCCATCAGGCTCCAAGGCCAATACGTCTTGGGCACTGGTTTTCGCAGGTACGACGGTTAAACGACAACCTCGGTCTACCAACATCCGTAAAATATTATGTTTAGCACCAAAATCGTAGGCAACAACATGAAAAGGTAAGTCGGTTTGATTTTCTTTAAAACCTTGACCCAAGGTCCATGAGCCATCGGTCCAGCTGTATACGCTGTCGGTGGTGACTTCTTTTGCCAAATCCAAGCCTTTTAAACCAGAGAATGCCTTGGCTTTCTCGAGCGCTAATGCGTGATCAAGAGTAAAATCAGAACTTGAGTCAATCGCGATAATACAGCCGTTTTGAGCACCTTTATCTCGTAAAATACGTGTTAAACGTCTCGTATCAATATCTGCGATGCCTAAAATATTATTTGAGCGTAGGTATTCACTAAGGGATTGCTCACTACGAAAACTACTAGCAAGTAGGGGCAAATCTCTGATTATGAGGCCTTTGGCCCATATCTTCGTGGATTCACAGTCTTCGCTATTGGTACCGGTGTTACCAATATGGGGATACGTTAAAGTTACAATTTGTTCTGCGTATGAGGGATCAGTAAGAATTTCCTGATATCCTGTCATTGAAGTGTTAAACACCACTTCCCCAACAGACAAACCAGTCGCTCCGATAGCCGTGCCATTGAAAACAGACCCATCTTCTAGCACTAAAAGGGCGGAATTAGCCAAGTCAACCTCCGAATATAGTTAACCTAAGGTGTTTACACGGGCAATGTGCAAAAACCTGTAAAAAACGGGCTGTAATTAATTAAATCACATCCCGCTCTACCGTATTTGCAGCTATTAATTCCGTGGATTTGTGAAAAACCCACTAAAATTTGGCAAATTCGCAATAATATACATGAAAGCCTGTTTAAGGTCTATTCCCAAATAGAAAATTCGCTAAAATAACCCTTTCATGCATATTTACTGCACTAAGGGTTAAAACCCCTAGTTACACAATTATGAGTTCAGCTATTTTATGCTAAACCTAAAACATCCTGCATATCATATAAACCAACAGGCTTGTTTTTGAGCCATATTGCTGCTTTTACTGCACCATTGGCGAACGTTAAACGACTAGACGCTTTGTGAGTCAATTCTATTCTTTCACCAATGTCGGCAAATAGTGCAGTGTGTTCACCTACGATATCGCCCGCTCTAATGGTGGCAAAACCAATGGTTTTTTGATCTCGCTCACCAGTGTCACCTTCACGGCCATACACTGCACAGCTAGCAAGATCACGGCCTAATTCGTCAGCAATGACTTCGCCAATTGCCACTGCTGTACCTGATGGGGCGTCTTTTTTAAAACGATGATGCCCTTCAATAATTTCAATATCTGCGGTATCACCCATTACGCGAGCGGTTTGCCTGGCTAAGTTTAATAACAGATTAACACCGACACTATAATTAGCAGCGAAAACGATAGGGATATACTGACTCGCCTGATGCAGCGCCTCTTTTTGTGTTTGATTTAACCCTGTTGTGCCAATCACGACTGGTTTTTTATGCTCAATACATAATGCTAAATTCGCTTCAAGTGCATCAGGAAGAGTGAAGTCAATAATGACATCGAGACAAGAAAGGTCGGCTTTGTACGCGTCAGTGACGGCCATCCCTCTTTGGCCAATACCGGCTAATTCACCCACGTCAACGCCCATCATCGATGAACTTGCTCTAACATAAGCGGCGCTCAACGTTGCGTTTTGCGCTTGATCTAGCGCATCGATTAACACGCGTCCCATTCGGCCATTGGCCCCAAAAATTGCGATTTTATTCATGCGGTTTGTACGTCAAATGATCTGTAGCGCTATTGTGCCTCATTTAACACTGTCTTTCAGCCATACAAACAGCTCAATACAGCATTATTTATAATTGAATTAAATGCGTAGATTTAACTTCTTCCATTACGACATAGGTGTGAGTCTGCGTAACACCTTTAATTGAAGCCAATGTCGAGCCTAAAAACTTGCAGTATTCTTCCATGTTTTCAGTCCGTATTTTGATCAAATAATCAAATTGGCCTGCAACCATTGCACATTCCACGATTTCGTCTATTTCGCTGATTTGTTGATTGAACTCTTTCACCGCTTCAGTGCTGGTGCTCGCTAACGAAAGCTGTACGTAGGCGGTCAAATTAGCCTTTAATTTTTTCGGATTTAAATGTGCAACGTATTTCTCAATATAGCCATTTTTCTCTAAGCGACGCACCCGCTCTAAGCAGGGCGTAGGACTTAAATGAATTTGATTGGCTAACTCGACATTCGATATCCGGCACTCTCGCTGAAGGATGTCGAGTATTTTTAAGTCGGTGCGGTCTAGCGTGTCTTGCCCTTTTTTCATTTTTTGTTGCCTTGTAGTAACACGATGTTATCGTTTTTTGTTTTGCTCATGCTAATCATAGACAGAATTAGTGTCAGGTAAATTATCCAAAAGGCTTAATTTAAGCAGCAATATCACGATTTAACCAGTGATAAGTGCTGCTTAACTAGGCTAATCTTAAAATGGAGGCTACAAACTATTCTTTTAAGTTTAGTAACATTGCATTCCCACCAGTGGCAACGATATTATCAGTTTTGGTTTTTTCACTGGCGTAGCGCAGTAAGGTATATTCAGTTGAAACATTGCCCACAAAAGGAATAATGGCGCCGCGACGTGAGCCTAATGCACTAATGAGACCATCGGCGTTACTGCCGGTTACGCCACCAAGCGCATCGTCAGTTAAAATGGCATGTAGTTCTTCGACGTCATCTATACATTGCAAGCAATCTACCGGCACAAAACTTTGCAATGCTTTGTATACCGCTGAGTCACTGGCTTTTTGAGTTGATATATTAAGCAATAACAAAGTATTGCCAGCCAATAGAGCCCCCATTGCTTGTAGTAAGTTCTGTATTTCATCACCCTCTTTTAATACGGCTAGAAATATTCCGCGACCATTTAGCGACAGTTCATTCTTTTCGCCCGTCGGACCCGGTAATTGAATCGCAGTAGCGAAGTTGTGTTGCGCTTGAGCAAACATTCGAGAGGCTTGATTTTGAACGTCGGCCGACAAATGACTAAATTCTACTAAGTTTTGTCCAGCAGCAAAGGCACTTTCCAATAATTTAATGCGTTTAGTAATCCCTTTTGACTGCCAATTACCCTGTCCTGCTTTCGCTACCCTTAAACTCATCTGGCTGGTTTTATTCACATTGCTGACGTCATTTGCTACGCCGATTACCGATTCAGCGGGCCATAATTTAGTAAAGCGTAATAAATAATGTGGCCCACCGGCTTTGAAACCAGTGCCGGATAACCCTTGACCGCCAAAAGGGTTCACGCCAACTACCGCGCCAACCATGTTACGGTTGATATAGGTATTACCCACGTGCGTATTGGCGTAAACCTTATCGGCGAATGCCTTTAGACGGCTATGAACGCCGAGCGTCAAACCGTATCCCGTGTCATTTATATCTTGAAATACTTGCTCTAAGTCTTTCGTATCATACCGAATAACGTGTAAAACCGGCCCAAACACCTCACGTTCCAACTGGTTAATATGCTCTATTTCAAAAATATGGGGTTGCATAAAATACCCCCCATGACCGTCTTCAGGTACTTTGCCTCGGGCCACAAACTTAGCTTCTTTCGTCATTTTTATACAATGGCCTTGCAAATTTACTAAGGCTTTTTCATCGATCACAGGGCCAATGTCAGTACTTAACTCCCAAGGACGCCCCAATTTTAGGGTATCCAGCGCGCCTTTGAGCATGTTTAGTAAACCATCAGCGATATCATGTTGTACACACAAGACGCGTAACGCCGAACAGCGTTGACCCGCACTTAAAAAAGCGGACTGAATCACGTCATCTACGACCTGTTCCGGTAACGCCGTTGAATCCACTAACATAACGTTTTGTCCGCCAGTTTCCGCTATAAATGGCGGCAGTACAGAACCACGTTTTATCAATTCACTTTGTATACTTTGCGCGGTGTTTGTTGACCCTGTAAAAGCAACACCTGCCACTCGCTTATCAGCCATAAGAAGCGGACCAAGCTCTCGACCAGAGCCAGTTAATAACTGCAATACGCTAGGCGGTACACCGGCTTGGTGCATCAATTTAATTGCTTCGGTGGCGATTAATGGTGACTGTTCGGCGGGTTTAGCTATTACAGCGTTTCCTGCCACCAATGCAGCCGCAATTTGTCCAACAAAAATAGCTAACGGAAAGTTCCACGGGCTGATACAAACAAACACTCCTTGGCCCTGAGTCAATTTGGGTTGAAGGGGGCTATCTGAAACGAGATCACGGATTTGCAAGGCATAGTAGCGACAGAAATCAACAGCTTCACGTACTTCGGATATACCGTCATTTAATGTTCTTCCGGCTTCAAAGCTGATAAGTGTCGTGAGTTCTTCCATTTGGGCTTCAAGCAAATCCGCAACGCCTTCCATTATGGTGGCACGCTGTTCAACCGGCAATGCTTGCCAATCAGGTTGTGCAGCAAATGCAGATGTCATTGCTATTTCGACATCTAGAGGCTTGGCATCGCTGCAATGACCAACCACGTATGTTGTATCTGCTGGGGAGTAAAGTGGATAGGCATTATCGTTCAGCATTAAACCGTTTATAATAGGTCCAGCTTGCCAGGTAGTCTGAGCAAAACTTTTTACTTTTTGTAAAAGAGCGTCAAGCGCTAATGGATCATCTACGTCAATCCCGCGAGAGTTGTTACGTTTTTCACCAAAAGCATTGAAAATATCTTGTGCTAATGGGATCTGCGTATTGCGTTTACCTTTTGCTTTTTCAATCGTCGACTCGACACTTTGTACTATGTTAGCCGGGGGGATTTGGCCATCTAAGAATTGATTTACAAATGAGCCGTTAGCACCGTTTTCAAGCAATCGACGGACTAAGTAAGGCAGTAAATCCCGATGTACACCCACAGGCGCATAAACGCGTAAAGGCAAGGCATGACCGATAATCTCGCTCACCTGTGTGTAAAGTAAGTCACCCATACCGTGCAACCGTTGAAACTCGAAGCTGCTCATGTCGTTGCCGGCCATTTCCATTATAAGGGCAACGGTATAAGCATTGTGAGTGGCAAACTGCGGATAAATCACATCTCGGTTATCGAGTAATTTACCCGCGCACACTTGGTAACTTAAGTCAGTATGAGCTTTACGTGTAAATACCGTAAACTCCCCAAAGCCCATTTCTTGCGCATGTTTAATTTCAGCATCCCAGTACGCGCCTTTAACCAGTCTAACCATCAACTTTCGATCACTCGATTTAGCCAACTCAACTAACCAATCAACCACTGATAATGCGCGTTTTTGATACGCTTGAAGCACGAAGCCTAATCCATTCCAACCGGCAAGTTCTGGTGCGAACGCTAGACACGCAAAAACATCCAATTCAATATCTAAACGTGCGGCTTCTTCTGCATCTATGGTAAAACCAATATTGAATTTTTTTGCTTCAACTGCCAACGCTAAAACATCCGGCAATAGCTCATCCATAACGAGTTGATGACGACTGAATTCATAACGCGGGTGTAATGCGCTTAATTTGACTGAGATGCCGTCGACAGCATAAACATTTTTTTCGTGATTACCTTTACCAATCGAGCGAATGGCGGACAAGTAAGATGCGTAGTATTTTGCGCCCGTTTCATACGTTCTAGCCCCTTCACCCAGCATATCAAAAGAAAAGCGTGTCCCGTCAACATTCCCTCTTCTACCGCGCTTGCTCGCTTCTTTTATATCTCGGCCTAAAACATATTGTTGCCCCATAAACTTCATTGCTTGGAGCGTAGCTCCGCGCACAACAGGTTCGCCCAAACGTTGGATCAGTTTAGCAAACCAATTTTTCGACTCAATCTCAATACCCTGCTGGTTTGCCAATATTTTACGGGTGATGGACAAACCCACACTTGCTGCATTCACTAGAATTTCAGCAGAATTTCCAATGTGGCTTTCCCATTGCCCCATGTGAATTTTTTCTGCGATTAAGCAATCGACAGTGTCTCTATCATGGACTCTAAGCAATGCTTCTGCCAGGCACATTAACACTACGCCTTCTTGGCTCGACAGACTGTATTCCTGCAAAAACGCTGCAAATAATCCTTGTTTATCAGGGTTAGCTCGGCACTGTTGAACGAATAACAGAGCGGTTGCATGCACGCTATTTTGCGCGTCTTCACTCACTGGGTTGATGTTGAGCATATACTCCACACTTTGTGCTTCATCTAAGTATGTATTTGTGCGAATAGCTTGGCGTATAGATTGTAATTTATGCTGCAACATGGATATTCTCTGTCGTTTATTTATTGATTTACTCGCCCTTACATTGAGTCATATCTCGAATGCTGAGCCCTACTGCCTAACGTCACTTTAACAAAAGAAAAGTGATAATGATTTGGCGTGCACTTTAAGCTTGAAAAGAGAGAATAAGACACTTTATTTGCTAACCTAGCAGCAAATTATCAATGTGAAAATAAAATAAACAGTGTTTTTAACTGATAAAATATAATCCTAATGGTGCATTTAACCAATTGCTCTTTAATGTGGCCTGCCGTATACCCTATATCATGTTTAGCTTAAAAGCATAAACCGGATAAATAACAACAACAAAAAGAACAATTTTGCTTGAGTTCCGCGTCATCGCCAGTAACAATATTCATCACGATTTTCACTTATATTTAGTGGGCAAAGCCATGCAAAAAAGAACCTTGGTATGGGATCTTCCTTTACGTATTTTCCATTGGGCCTTAGTCAGTCTTATTTTTGCACAATGGCTCACTGCAGAAGTGTTAGATGGATATATGGATTACCACGAAGTCTTTGGGTACAGCTTGTTGGGGTTAGTTATATTTAGAATTGTATGGGGATTCTGTGGTCCTAAACATGCGTTATTTAGTGATTTTCTGCGAGGACCAACAGCTATATGGCATTATTCTCAGTCCTTAATCAGCCGTCACCCCTCTACGTATACCGGCCACAATCCTCTGGGCGCATTAATAGTCCCGGCCATTTTAATTGTGGTGGGAACACAGTCGATTAGCGGATTATTTGTCACCGATGACGTGTTATTTAATGGCCCTTATTACGCGTCCATTTCAACTGAGTTACAAGGCACAATGCAGTGGTTACATCACAAAATGTTCGACGTGTTGTTAGTCATTATTGGCTTACACTTAACCGCAATAGCGAGTTATCAGTTCCTACTCAAAAAACCGCTCATTGGCGCAATGGTCCATGGTCACAAGAACATACAAGCCAAGAGTGGCATTATATCCTCTAAGTTGCCTTTAGCTTTCGTTATTGCTGTGGCGATAGCAGCTTTTATTTATTGGTTAGTCGTTATCGCCCCGCCCGTAGTAGAAATGGATTATTACTACTGAGTCATCATCATTAAAACATAAAGTTATTTCAATGCGCTGAGCATGGATAGTGTCTCAGCGCGAACATCTTCAATTTGCAGTAAGATTGTATCAACACTATTTTGCTGCTGTGACATGGTCTCCCAATTCTCATTCCATACTTTCAGCAAAGTCGCACTTTTAGCTGGAAATGGTTCCTTAAGCAGTAGCGATAAGTCTTGTACCGTTAATACATGTGCCCAACCAATACGTGGATTACCTTTATCAAGTAAGGCGTGATCGTAACGATTATGAAATATCACCAGCTGCAATTCGTTTAATTTAATCAGTATTTCAAACCCCGCCTGACGTTGATTACGATTGTGTTCTGTTGCTTCATTTCGCCAAGTTGAATAACTCAAACTTGTCACGGCGACAGTTAAACTAATAAGCGCCACTATGTTGCGTCTTACTTGCTTTAAAAAACTATTTAAGAACTGCTGAGTGTCCATGTAGATATCCATTATTCATCTTGCGTTTTGATAAAAAGGTCAAAGCTAAGACCCGATTAACGCTGAATAATATTCATCAAACCAAGACGATTTATTACAAATGGCACCATATGAGCGAACAAAAGGGATTGGTTACTGTGCATTATTTGCAGATAAATATAGAGGGATTGATTCAGACAGAAAGATTATGGCGGATAAAGTGTATCCGCCAACATGTCACGTTGCGACTTGTGTCGCTATTAAATATTGCGTATTTACACCACTTTTGGTAAGGGTTACTCGACTAATTCAAACACCACATTTACCTGAGCCCCAGTGTTAATCTGGCCTGGTAGCGAATCACTCGATTTACTCATCATCATTACCTCGCGTGCACGGGGCATTGGCGAGTAACCACTGTTTTCGCTTATAGAAATCACCTTACCTAACGTTGCGCCTAACGTAGCGGCCATTCGTGACGCCCTTAATTTCGCATCTTTAAGGGCAAGTTCCAGTGCAGCTAAGTATTGCGGTTGAGCATCTTCAACCACATAATTAAAACCATCAATACGACTAACCCCTGTGCTTAATACAGCATCAATAACTTGATCGTATAGTTCAATGTCTCGTAAGGTGAACTTTATTTCTCTGGATAATCTGAATCCGTTCTGTACCCGCTGATTATTAATATTTTCATACCACGGATTAAGCTGAACGCGCATCGATTGAATATCCTTTTTGTCGACGCCAAAAGCCAGCACACTGCTTACTATCGTTTGAGTTTTATCCGTCACAACACGATTTAAGTTTTGCACTTTTTCACCTTGCTCTTCGACGTAAACGCTAAATTCAAATAAATCTGGTACGCTCGCCACATTAGCTTGACCGCTAACATTAATTTGATGAACTTGCTCGGCGCTCTTAGCCAGACTCGCGGTACTAAAGGTTAATGCGGCGCTGATGCTAATTAAAGTAACAACCGCGAATATTTTTGTCATTTTACGTCCTTAAAAACTAATCAAATTCAATTTAACTGTCGTTGAAGGAGCAAAGTATTGACTCCTTTGAATGAATCGTTACTGAATAACGAAATACTAACCCATACATTATTAGTAATGCCTTTATTGCAGTTCCATTTCAAAATATTTAATCGGTCACTACAGGCAAGCTCTTATCAGCTCCCCATTCACTCCATGAACCATCATAAACACTTAGGTTTTCATATCCAGCCTCATGGGCCGCTAGCGCTAACACGCAGGCAGTAACACCCGATCCGCAGCTAAAAATCAGTGTTTGTTTAGTGCTTATCGCTAATGCTTCGAATTTGCTGCGTAACGCCGAGTTATTTATTAACTGTCCATTATCGATACATTGGTTAAATGGCAGATTACAGGCATTAGGCATATGTCCCGAACGCAAATGAGCACGCGGCTCCGCAACTTTGCCAAAAAATCGCTCAGGAGAGCGAGCATCAATAACTTTTTTATCTGTTGTGCTAAGTGCCGCTAAAACCTGCTCTGAATCGACTATTAAATCAGCTCTAAAATTACTGTTAAAGCCCCCTAGTGAGGTTGCCTTTGATAGACATACATCACTTGTAAACCCGTTTTCTTGCCACGCTGGGTAACCGCCATTTAGCACATATACATGCTTGTGCCCCATGCATTTGAACATCCACCATACACGAGGCGCACTGAACACGCCTTGGTTATCATATATCACTATCACGCTATCGTTATTTACGCCTAATTTACGTACCTCTTGTTGGAATACTTCAGGGCTTGGCATGGTGTGGGGTAACCCGCTTGTCTTATCACAAACTTGATGCTCAAAATCGAACAATTGAGCGCCTGGTATATAGCCTGATGGAACGGCCTCTGGTTCGCCTGTTGTAATCACATTCATGGTGCTCATAAACACCACTAAATTGGCATCATCAATATGTTGGTTAAGCCAAAATGGGCTAACAAGTGCACTGCTGTTTTGCATACTTTACTCCTGAAATATAGCCAATAGTAATAATGAACTTCATCAATTTATAATCAAGATGCGATGTGTAATCCCGACTTTAGCTCAAAGCCATGTCCGTTAGATAGACTTGGTCCAAAACAATCATTTTATGCACCATTAAGGAGCAAAAAATATTCACGCTACTCCTCATGCTTAAATAAACATAATTTTAATACATAAATTCAATGAGTTACCGAATTAGTCTCAACGGACCATTTGGTCAAATAATTGCTTTATAGCCAATAACCTTGGTTGGACTTAGCTCAACCTGCTTTACGGACACACATATTCGCCTTGGGCATTCCAAAAAGCGGTCAACGTACTATTTACTTACAACCAGAACATTATTCTGACGTTTACAGGCTTTGGCTAGTCCAACATTAAACCAAATACGCATTGGTTCGAAGCTTTTGAGCACAATGCTAATAATAAAGTCCTTCAAGAGGTATTTTGTGTTTTATCCACGGACAACAACCAACACCAGAATATTGACGGTTACAGTTTAACAAGTGCGGCAATGCGCTTCGCAATTCGACTATTTTATGTAACACAACTTTATAGGGTTACCCATGTTTGACGCTCGTCCACAAAATAATGAAATACTGTATTCACTTACCGATGTGCCTTCAATAAGCCATAGCATAACCGCGGCACTGCAACACATTATGGCCTGCTTTATTGGCATCATTACGCCGACCTTGATCATCGGTTCAGTACTGGGCCTACAGGCAGAAATTCCCTATTTAATCAGTATGGCCTTAATGACGTCTGGCGTATCCACCTTTATTCAAGCGAAAAAATTTGGCCCTATAGGCTGTGGACTCATTGCCGTTCAAGGTACCAGTTTCACCTTTATTAGCGCCCTTCTGGTGGCCGGTACTGCAATAAAAAGCAGAGGCGGCAGCAACGATGAAATTATGGCCTTGATGTTTGGATTATGTTTTTTCGGAGCGTTTGTAGAAATAATCATAAGCCAATTTATCCAACACCTTAAGGCCGTTATTACCCCCCTGACGACAGGGATAGTTATCACAACAATCGGCATTACGCTTATCAAAGTGGGTATGACTGATCTTTCAGGTGGGTTTAACGCCCCTGATTTTGGCGCGCCACATAATCTTATGCTAGGCCTAAGTGTGTTGGTTACAGTGATTGCCTTGAACGCATCTAAGTTCCCGATGCTGCGCTTAAGTGCCATATTCTGTGGCATGTTGGTTGGCTGCATCATTGCATGGTGGCAAGGTATTCTATCGTTTGATGATATGGTGTCATTGCCACTAATTAGTGTTCCAGAGCCTTTTAAGTACGGAATTGCATTTGATTGGGAACTTTTCATTCCCATTGCGCTGGTTTACTTCCTTAGCGCCATAGAGACATCGGGTGATTTAACCGCCAACAGCTTATTTTGCAAGGAGCCCATCAAAGGACCTGTTTATATTAAGCGGATAAAAGGCGGAATATTAGCAGATGGCATCAACTCTATGTTAGCCGCGGTATTCAATAGCTTTCCAAACACCACTTTCGGTCAAAACAACGCCGTGATTCAAATGACCGGGGTGGCGAGTCGTCATGTGGGTTTCTACATTGCGGGCCTATTAGTGTTACTGGGGTTATTCCCTATTATTGGTAGCGTATTGCAATTAATGCCCAAGCCAGTCTTAGGAGGTGCAACTTTAGTCATGTTTGCCACTATCGCTGTTGCAGGTGTTAAAATTCTAACTAGCGAGCCTATTGATAGGCGAAAAAGCTTGATTATTGCCACCTCGTTAGGCCTAGGCTTAGGGGTTATGATGGTACCCGACGCTCTGGCACAGCTACCGCAATTGGTTAATAATATTTTGTCATCATCAGTGACCACTGCTGGCTTTTGCGCCATCACTATGAGCATTTTGATTCCTGATAATGCGCCAGTCGATGCCCCCGAAGAAGAAGAAAAGCTCTGCTCGGAAAATCTGTCGACTGATAAACATCTACCTAATATGACTAGCCCCAACGTTATTGCCTCTACGGCCTTAAGAGAAAGTTAATTCTTAATAAACTATCCCAATATTTAACGCGAATATATGAGCAGACCGATACACCATCACCTAACTAATTAAGAATTGGTCAACAAGACAACGTTCAAACTACCACCGAAGAGCAAGAATAAATGCAACCCCAAGCCCCTAAAAAAAACGCCCCCACACTTTGGCTTAAATCTCCAGAAGGTGTTTTCACCGGTAACACCCACAATGCAGATAATGGCGTACTGGTACAAAATAGCCGCATTATCGAGTTGGTTAAAAGTGGTGAAAACCCGAAATTACCGTTCGACGCAATCGAAAACTGCACGGGTAAAGTGATTATGCCTGGCATGATTAATACGCATCACCATTTTTATCAAACACTCACGCGCTGCGTGCCAGGTGCGTTGAACAAACCACTTTTTCCTTGGCTGACATTTCTATATAAAGTATGGAAAAACCTCGATGAAGAAATGCTATACAGCGCCACTAAATTGGCAGGCTTAGAGCTTATGATGTCTGGTTGCACCACAATTGGTGATCATCATTATGTATTTCCCAAACGCTTACGTCATGCCATTGATGTTCAAGTGCAAGCAATTGCCGAGTTAAACTGCCGAGCTCTACTTACTAGAGGCTCCATGAGTTTGGGCCAAAGCAAAGGTGGATTACCGCCAGATTCGGTTATACAAAGCGAAGATACGATACTAGCAGACTCACAACGTGTCATAAGTGCCTATCATCAATCAACACGTAGTCACCCTAGCCCCATGTTACAAATTGCCTTAGCGCCCTGTTCGCCATTTTCTGTTTCAAAAGAATTAATGCAGCAAACTGCTCTTTTAGCCAACAAGAATGACGTGCTACTGCACACGCATTTGGCTGAAACCGAAGACGAAAATGCCTTTTGCCAACGTATCTATGGTGCTCGCCCCTTAGACTACCTAGAGCAGTGTGGCTGGTTGGGCGATCGAACGTGGTTAGCACATGGTATCCATTTTACCCCACAAGAAATTGCTCGCTTAGGGCAAGCAAACGTTGGTATTGCCCACTGTCCCAGCTCTAACATGTTATTGGCATCGGGTATTTGCCCCACACTGGATTTGGTAAACGCAGGTTGCCGGGTCGGTTTAGGGGTTGACGGCTCTGCGTCAAACGATTGTTCCAATATGATCCAAGAAGCGCGCCAATCGTTGTTGCAACAACGATTACGCTACGGTGCTGTTGATATAACTGCTGAATATGTTTTGGGTCTTGCCACTAAGGGTTCTGCATCATTGCTTAATAGAACAGACATAGGTGAAATTGCCATCGGCAAGCAAGCTGATTTAGCCATATTTGATTTAAATGCTCTGCGCTTTTCAGGAGCAGGAGACCCCATCGCCGCTGTCGTCACATGCGGAGCTCATACCGTTGACAAATTGATGGTAGCCGGTAAATGGGTTATCGAAGACGGTAAACACTATGCCATCGATGAGTATGAACTCATAATAGAGCATCAAAAATTAGCTAAAAAGCTACAATTAGCAGCGATATAAGCAAACTTGGTGGGGTTCGTGAAATTAATTAACCATTTATTTCACGGGCCGTTAAGTCATGTTTAGGTGCAATGGCGCATTTTTTGATTTATTTTGGTGCAGCCAGTTAATCCGAATTTTTACGAACATCGAATTTATTGTCGCCATCTAACCGAAAATTAAATATTAGTTATATAAATCATACTCTTACGTATTAGACTAATTTCTTGACCATTTGGACAAGTCTTTGGCACTCTTCATGCTTTTACCCCATCAGTAACACGAATAAACACCACACATAAATAACCACACATAAGAAAATAGTTAGAGGAATACTGATGAACCATCCCTTATTTAAAAGCTCGACCTTAAGTAATGCTGTTCTATTAGGGTTAGCGATGACGCTATCACCCACGATATTGGCACAAGAGACCGCCAGTGAAGAAACCGCGGCAGTGGAGCGAATTGAAGTAACGGGATCACTCGGCAGTTTACCAGGCCAAGGCGTAGAAGCCGTTTTCGGCTTTGGTAAGTCAATTTTAGAAACGCCGCGCTCAGCGTCAACGATCAGTGACGAGATGCTGGAACGTTTTGCGGTAACCGATATCGATGACTTAGTGGCATTTTCACCCGGTACGTTCACACAATCATTCTTCGGCGTTGCCGGTTCATTAGATGTCCGTGGTACACCCGGCGAAACTTATTTTCGTGGGGTTAAACGCTTAGATAATCCAGGTAACTACCCTACGCCGATTGGCGCATCGAGCCGCATTGATATAGTACGTGGCCCTGCATCTCCAATATATGGCCCCGCTAAAATTGGCGGTTACTTAAACTTTAATCCTAAATCTGCTCGTGCAAGCGGCGGTCAATATCTTGAACAGAATGAAGGTCAGTTTTCATACACCTTGGGGTCATGGGATAAAAGCGTTATGACAGCAGAAATTGGTGGCCCTGCAACACTGGCCGGCAAAGAAGCAGGTTTCTATTTATACGGTGAAGTTGAAAACTCAGGTAGTTATTATGACAACAGCGGAACGGACCAGACGGTATTACAAGGCTCGTTCAATGTTGACGTAACTGACAATTTACGCTTTGAATTTGGCGGTATGTACCACGATTACGATGGCAACCAAGTCGCTGGTTGGAACCGCTTAACCCAAGACTTGATCGATAACGGTACCTATATAACAGGTACTGCTAAAAATATTGATGCAGACGGTAGCGGCGCGATTTCTCACGCTGAATATGGTGCTGTAAACTTAGCGGGTAATAGCTTTTTCTATCCGTTTGCTCCTGGTTTCACCGATGATGAAGCCACTGACTTGATGCAACTAGAAAACGTTGGCACAACTACACTAGGTCGTAACCAAGTATTAGTAGCCGCTGATGACGTTCTACAAAATACCGTTCAAACACTGTATTTTGACGCAATTTATTACAGTGATAGCGGTTGGGAAATCAAAAACCAATTCTTCTATGAAGATTATGAAAACTTAAATGAAAACGCTTATGGTTTCTCGCAATTTCACAACAGCTCAGTAGTTGAAAATAAATTAATATTTTCTACTGAATATGAAACCAATTCTTTGTTAGCCCAATTTCAAGTGTCACCGTCAATTCGTCATACTAATTTCTTACACGGAGACGACTTCACTTACGAATACTTTAATCGTCGCGATCTAACCATGGCGTCAAGCGCTTTGGATAGACGTGAAATGGCTACTCGTATTAACGACAACTACGATAACTACGACAAGGGTAATTATACTGACTACGGTATTGCTGCATTAACCGATTTAACCTGGGATTGGGGCCTGAACATAGTACTAGGTTTGCGTTACGACTCAATCGATATTGAAACCACTAGCCGCGGTGATTTGCTCCTCGAAAAAGGAGATATTGTGACCTTGAGCAAAACCGAAAGCGGCACATCGTGGAACACCAGTATTTCTTACAAAACTGAATTTGGCTTAATTCCATATATTACTGCTGCCGAGCAAGCAACGATCGTTGCAGGTCAAGGTGCTGAAATTGGTGTAGGCCAACTTCAAGATGGTGCGTTTGATACATCTGAATTGTTTGAATATGGTGTAAAAGGTTCTTTCCTTGACGACAGTTTGTATTTCGCCTTATCAGTGTACGAACAAAAACGAACTGATTTTAGCGCACAAGCCATCGTGACCAACTCAACTACGCAAAATGAAGGTGTTGAATTTGAATTACGCTGGGTAGCGACCGATCAACTTGTTTTAGGTGCGGGTTACACCCACCTAAATGTATATAACTTAACGGCATTAGATGAAGGTAGTCAGTTTGGTTTCCTTGGTGCTGAAGACTTAACTAGCTTAACTGACCCATCATTAATCTTTGGTGGTAACCCAATAGGGTTAACTTTGCTGCCAGAAGGCGCAACAAAAGATGATGCACGTAAGGCTGGTATTCCAGAAAACATTTATACCTTAAACGCAACATACGACTTCTTAAACGGATACGCCGCTAACGCCAGTATAGTGCGAGCGGACGAAACTTATTCTAGTTTCTCCCAATCGGTTCAACTCCCTGCTTACACATTGGTCAATGCCGGCGTGTCATATACAACCGATACATGGTCAGCAAGCTTTAATATTAAAAACTTAACAGATGAAGAGTACTACCGTGCCAACTTCCCTGATTTGTTTGGTGCACAAATTGTGTTACCTGAGCTACCACGTCATTATCAAGCGTCGGTATCTTATAAGTTCTAATCACATGTAATTATTTATAAGTGATTTATTCCAACAGACAGGTATGCTAAATAGCATGCCTGTTTTTTTATATAACGGTTTTTATTATGCTATCAACTATACGTAAATCTATGCTGCCACTTGGCGCACTTATTCTTTCAAGTTTTTTTATTAGTGCCTGCCAAAATACGCCTTCCTTAGCAGATGCCAAGCAAATGGCTACTAAACAAGAAGCGCCACTTGAGATCAAAGTGGTGGTGGTCACCATGTTCGAAATCGGTGAAGACGACGATGACAAACCCGGTGAATTCCAAATGTGGAAAGAAGGCCAAAATCTTGATACCCGCTACGCATTCCCCATGTCTCACCATGATATTTACGTCAACAAAGAAACCGGCGTAATGGGCATAGTAACCGGTATGGGAACGGCTAAAGCTGCTGCGGCTATTATGGCACTCGGTCTTGACCCGCGGTTTGATTTAACGCATGCCTATTGGTTAGTGGCAGGTATAGCAGGTGTCGACCCTCATGACGCCTCTATTGGCTCAGCGGTTTGGGCAAATTGGTTAGTCGATGGTGACTTGGCTCATGAAATTGACGCCCGTGAAATACCCAAGAACTGGAAAAGTGGCTACTTCCCATTGTTTAGCGTTGAGCCTACCGAGCGCACGCAAGAGACCGTAGAGGCACATAATGGTGAAGCATATAAGCTTAATACCCAGTTAACTAGGTGGGCCTATGAACTGAGCAAAGACACACAGCTTAGTGATTATCCTGCGATGTATGAGCTACGCGAAAAATACTTAAATTACCCTAATGCCCGAAAACGTCCATTCGTATTAATGGGCGATCATATGGCCGCGGCAACCTTTTGGCACGGCAAGCTACTCAACCAATGGGCTAACGACTGGAGTGATTACTGGAGTAATGGTCAAGCAAATTTTGTAACCTCAGGCATGGAAGACACAGGTAGCTACCAATCAATGATTTATCTCGATAACGCCAAAAAAGCGGATAAATCACGTTTTATGGTCTTGCGTGCAGCTAGCAACTACTCCATGCAGCCTGACAGCCTTACTGCCGCTGATAATCTAGCCATGGAAAGTGGTGAGAATGGCTACGCTGGTATGCAATCAGCCTTAGAGTCTGCTTATAGCGTCGGTACTGTTGTGGTCAATGATATCGTTGCAAACTGGTCTCAGTATAAAGATGCCCTTCCCTATCAAGCTACACAAGTCTCACCAGACGAAGACACCTTGAATGATTTAGTTAAGCCAACATCGGTCCCAGTAGATGCAAAACTTAGCGCAGATGAGCTAATCAAATCGTTAAATTTATCAGGCCACGTAGAAGGCGGTTTTTATCGTCAAACCTTTAAAGCCGACCACCGCCCGATGATTAGCACCGAGAATGGCGATAGAGTAAACATGACGTCTATTTACTATCTACTCAGTGCCAAGTCGCCCATCGGACATTTCCATATGAACCGGTCAGATATAATGCATTACTTCCATGTAGGTGACCCGATTACGTACTATTTATTGAATCAAGACGGTACCCTGGAAACGCACATTCTAGGACCTGACCCAACTAAGGGTCACGAGATGCAGATGGTGGTTAAAGGAGGTACATGGAAAGCATCGAAGATATCCACCACTGGCGAGTACGGTTACGGGTTAATCGGAGAAGCTGTTGCGCCCGGGTTTGAATACCAAGATATGCAGTTAGGTAAACAAGCAGAGCTTGTCAGTACGTTTCCCCAGTACAGCGATTTAATCAAAACGCTTACCCGCTAAATTACTTACAGCAGTTTACGCCACCTTATCGCGTTGTTATTGATGATAAATCAAACGCGATAAGGTGGCCGTGTAGAATGTTTAGAAACTGGGCCTTTGTGAAAAGCTATTTTCGATAAGAAAGCGAACGTCGTTTGTCATATGCAGCGCATCTATGCGCCCTGCAAACAGACGAAAACACGTAGCGGCTGCAATTACGGTTAGCCGTTAGCGTTTGATATCCGGCATTCACTTAGCACCAATACTTAAGTATTTGTTCTCGCTACTGAGCTCACTTGCAACTAATTCTCTGTGGCCTTGTCTCTAGTGTTACTGTGTTAATCATTACCTTGCACGTCATTGTTATGCCAGCTTTGTATAGCCATGAAAAGGGTCAGGATTTAACGTTATGACCTGTCGATAATTTTCAGAAAATTTAAAAGGATACAATTATGCCTAACCTTAAACATTCACGCATGCTGCCAAAGCACGTCTCATCATTGGTGGCACTTGTCGCAATCTGTGCTTTGTCTACAGCTAGCAGCCAAGCCCAGCAGATGGGCAGCCCGCTAGATTTTGTTAATTCCCAATTAGCAGAGCAAATGAAAAATCAAGTAAGAGCCATGAGCGATCCAGATTTAATAAAAGCGCAAGCGCAACTACAGCGTAAATATTACGATGCATTGGTTGAAGCAGGGTTCAGTAAGGAGGAAGCGTTAAAAATTATCGTGGCAACCGCGACGGGTGAGAACAACTAGCTTGTATTTTTCGCGCCATTAATCTTTTTCGCGATATTAATAATAAAAAGCCTGCAAAATTGCAGGCCTATGAGCGATATAAACTAGTGTTTAGAAGGTGTATTGAACCGAAACACTGGCATAATCTACGTCGGTGTCGAAGCTGTCAATGTCGCCTAAAATACCGATTTCGTCGCGTTCAAACTCCAGATCAAAACGTGTGTATTCCAGTCGTACATCCCATCCCTGTGAAATGGCGAATGAAGCGCCCACTCCATAAAATAAGTCGTCACCATCAGTACTGTCATTGGCAGAGGCCGCGTTAATATCTGCGTCCCACCATAATTGCCCGCCTTTTGCGTAAACCGTAATATATTCATTTATCGGCAAACCCGCTTTAAGACCTAAGGTGTAGCCATCAACTTCCGTATTAAACGTATCATTTCCGAATTCACCAAAATCAATATATCCGCCTTCAATCGAAACGTACTGATTGAATTGCGTACCGATAAACACATTAGGTGCATTATCATCTCGGTCAAAATCTTGATCGCCATCAGCATCAATTAAACCGTAACCAGCGCCAACATAAATACCATGATGATCCACGTTATCATTCGCTGCAGCAAAGGAGGCACCTGAAGTCATAAGTAATGAGGTCGCTGCAAGTGTGGTAAGGGTAAATTTTTTCATAGTCATCTCCATACATCTAATTCAACAGTTTTAATAAGAAAGTCTGTCCACTTTCTTGGTCGAGTTAGCTACATCAAACTACATGCCACCTAATTCAAAAATTAAAATAGGCTTAAAATTCAGGCGGTTAAAAAAATGCAGCGATAATACTTAGAATATATGTAGTAATTATCTATGTACAATCTGCTCTGTATATGAAAATTTTACTGGTTAAAAAACATACCGCGAATATTGCATCAATCAGCTTTGAAATTTAAATTTCTGAACCTCTGCCACCGTTTTAGAAGATTCGATGAGAGTACATACTAGTTAAGTGCTTCTTATATTAACCACAGACGCCGTAAAAAAAATCCTCCACTAATAAGTGGTCAAATTCACTAAACAGTGGGGATATCGTCACAAAATATTCTATTCTAACGCCCCAATAAACTCATAATACTCTGATTTATATAGATAAATTAGTCTATCTCAGCATGGCATAGCTTCTGCAAATAGCCTCATAACATAAAGGCGATTTACACACATAAGTCACTATTAAAAACGCCTACTTAACTGACACGTAGACTAAATAACAAGATACAGGGGAATAAGATGACGATTAAAGCGATACCACTTATCAGTTTTAACTCTCTAACGGTACTGGCATTTCTCGCCATTAGCAGCTTACTCACAGGCTGCGGCGTAGAAGCCACCAGCACGGCACAAGAAAAAGAATTAATGATAGCCGTCCCCGTCGAAGCAGCAGTAATGCGTGTTGGTGACATATCATCTAAATACACCACCACAGCCGTGCTTGAAGCTAAGGAAGAAGCTTTTGTGGTGGCTAGAGCGTCAGGCATTATTGAGCATATTTATGTGGAAGAAGGCGACTATGTAAAAAAAGGCCAAGTACTTGCCCAGCTAGAGCCAGAGCGCTATCGCTTAAATTTGGCTCGCGCTAAAGCCGACCTAATTGGAATTCAAAAAGAATTAGCAAAAATCAATAAGGTCTACAATCAAAAACTTGTGAGTGACGATACGTACGATAAGATCAGCGCCCAATATGCGTCATCGCAAGCCACGCTGTCACTAGCGGAATTAGACTTAAAAGAGGCTACTATTCTTGCCCCTATTTCTGGCTATATAGCAGCCCGTAATGCCAAAGTAGGTAATTTAACTGAGTCGTTCCAGCGCGCTCAAATGTTTCATATCGTGGAGCAAAACGAATTGCATGGTGTGGTCTATTTACCTGAAAAAGAACTGACTAGGGTACATAAGGGGCAGGCGGCAATACTAACGTTAAGCGCGTTAAACGAGGATCAAGTCAATGGGTTCGTAGAGCGTATTAGCCCAGTAATAGATGCGGCGACAGGCACGTTTAAAGTGACCTTACGGGTACCCAATGATGCCCACCGACTTAAAGCGGGTATGTTTGCCCATGTTAGCTTGAATTACGATACCCACCAACTTGCTACTTTAATGCCCCGTAAAGCCATGCTTAGTATTGATGACAACATAAGTGTCTTTGTGGTGCGCGATGGCCTTGCTCACAAACAGCATATTCGCGTTGGTTATCAAGAAGGTGACTATGTAGAGGTATTGTCAGGCCTGACTGGCAAAGAGTACGTGGTTATCACGGGCCATCAAAATTTAAAAGACAGTGCTCCAGTTGAAATTGTTAACGCTGAAGCTTTATCACTCAATAGCGTAGACGCTGCAACACCCTCCGATACCGAATTCGCCGATGACGCCGAAACGTTAAACGCTAATCACGCCAGCTAAGTAAGGATACCTAGCATGAATATTGTTGATATTGCAGTAAAACGCCCCGTTGCCGTGTGGATGTTCACTTTCGCCATCGTATTATTCGGGCTTGTTTCTTTGTCACGCCTTGCCATTAATTTACTACCCGAACTGTCTTACCCTACCCTGACTATCCGCACCGATTACATTGGTGCAGCGCCCGGTGAAATCGAACAATTGGTAACAAAACCCGTTGAAGAAAGTATCGGCGTTGTTAAAGGCGTGCGCAAAGTCACTTCATCTTCCACATCAGGCCAGTCTGATGTGTTGTTGGAATTTGAATGGGGCACCGATATGGATATGGCGAGTCTTGAAGTTCGCGAAAAACTTGATATTTTGATCTTGCCGCTGGACGTTAAAAAACCTGTGTTGTTGCGTTTTAATCCCAGCTTGGAGCCAGTAATGCGACTCGGCTTTGGCGTCGCAGCTAATAGCGAGAAAGCCACTGCTAGTCATAAAAACAACCCAACTTCTGGCTCTGCTAATACATTGGATATTCCACAAATGAAACGTTTGAGGGAATACGCTGAGCAACAAATCAAACGTAAATTAGAATCCATTAGTGGCGTTGCATCGATTAAAATTGGCGGCGGGCTGGAAAGTGAAATTCAAGTATTGGTCGATCAACAAAAAGCCAGTCAATTAGCTATCTCCATGAGCGACATCATCAAGCGCTTAAAAGAAGAAAACGTTAATGCCGCAGGTGGGCGTGTAGAAGATGGCTCTCAGGCGTACACCGTGCGTACCCTGAATCAGTTCACTAGCTTACAAGACATGCAAAACGTATTTATTGCCCGCCGCGATAACAAAAATATTCGACTGGCTGATATAGCGCAAATTCAAGATTCCTACAAAGAGCGTGACGCGATCTCACGCTTCAATGGTCTAGAAGGGGTTGAAATTGCCATCTATAAAGAAGGGGACGCGAATACCGTACAAGTCGCCCAGAATATTAATGCTGAACTACTTACCCTGAAACAAGCCTTACCAGAGCACTACCAAATTCAGTTAACGTATGATCAGTCAGTTTTTATCGCCAATGCGATTGACGACGTAAGGTCTGCGGGATTCATCGGTGGTTTACTGGCCATGCTGGTGTTATATCTTTTTCTTCGAAATATTTGGCCTACGCTGATCATTTCGATTTCAATTCCTGTTTCGATCATCGCCACCTTCAACTTAATGTATGCCAACGACGTAAGCCTGAATATTATGAGTCTAGGGGGTATAGCCTTAGCCATCGGGTTATTGGTCGATAACGCTATCGTGGTGCTTGAAAATATTGAACGCCATAAGCAAACGGAACCCAATTTTCAAAAGGCAGCGGCCAAAGGGACTAAGCAAGTTTCCATGGCGATTATTGCGTCCACATTAACGACTATGGCGGTTTTTTTCCCGCTGGTATTTGTTGAAGGTATTGCTGGACAGTTGTTTGCTGACCAAGCGTTAACCGTTACCTTCGCTTTAGGCGCTTCGCTTGTTGTTGCGTTAACGGTGATCCCCATGCTAGCTGCTCGTGAGCGCAATGCGATTGACGACAGCGCTAAGCAAGCCGTCGTCTCAGACAGCGCAATCAACGATAACGCAAACACTGTTAATGACCCAGTAAAAAACGCATCGAATAAATCGAGTCTTGTACGGCGTATTATGGCAACGGTGAGATTACCATTTGTCTGGCTTGGCCGAGGGCTGTTTTACTATCTCCCCTTGGCACTATTGACCGCTTTACTGGTCATATTCCAGTCAATGTCGCGGGCGCTTTATTGCCTGTTTAAACCTTTATTGTGGGTATTTGAGCGTAGCCTTACGTTTATTTCAAAACAGTACCTCACCTTACTCACTCGAACGTTAAAAGCCCCCGTTTTATTACTGTTGGGCGTTGTAGTCATCTCAGCCAGTGCCTTATTGCTGGTACCTAAATTAGGGATGGAACTAATCCCTAATATGTCGCAAGGTGAGTTTTATGTAGAGGTTACTTTACCCAGCGGTACTCCGCTTAGCCATACCGATACGACTTTGTCTGCATTGGCCGCCTTTACCGCTGTGCAAGAAGGTGTCGAACGTACCTATTCTCTAGCCGGCACTGGAAGCTTAATGAACGCTTCGGCAAGCCAGGGCGGGGAAAATTGGGGTAAGCTCAACGTGGTTATGCAAGGCGCTGCTAACAAAGATCAGCTGACCTCTGTGAAAAACGCCATGCGCAAGTATTTAAGTATGCAAGCAGGTGTCAGCGCTAAATTTGGCCAACCAGAGCTGTTTAGCTTTGCATCTCCTCTTTCAATCGACATCATTGGCTACAATCTAACGAGCCTAGGACGTTACAGCAGCGCTTTAGTAGAAGCCTTGCAACAAGACTCGCGTTTTAGCGATGTTAAAAGCTCACTTCAACGTGGTAACCCTGAACTTAAAATCACGTTCGATCACGCTAAGCTTGCTCAGCTTGGCTTGAGTGCTCCGCAAGTATCCACCTTAATTAACGCCAAGGTTGGAGGCGAAGTAGCCAGTCAATATAACGTAGATGATCGTAAAATTGATATTCTTGTACGTAGCCTCAACGAACAGCGGGACTCAATTGAGGACATAGGGCGTATTATTGTCAATCCCGGTGCAGACAGAGCCATCGCGTTAAACGCAGTGGCACAGTTGAGTATGTCGATTGGGCCCAGCGAAATTACCCGTATCGGTCAGCAACGCGTGGCAGTCGTCTCTGCTAACCTGGCTTATGGCGACTTGACTCAGGCAGTAGCGGTAGCAAACAAGTACATTCGAGAGCTAAACCTACCCCTTTCAATGCAAGGCCGTGTCGCCGGCCAAAGTGAAGAAATGAAAAATAGCTTTTCTTCCTTAAAGTTTGCGTTAGCGCTAGCAATATTTTTAGTTTATATCGTGATGGCGTCCCAGTTTGAATCATTGCTACACCCATTGCTGATATTGCTAACCGTGCCACTTGCCTGCGCGGGTTCAATTTACGGTCTATTCATTACCCAAACTAATATCAGCGTAGTGGTCTTTATTGGATTAATAATGCTGGCGGGTATAGTAGTGAATAACGCGATTGTACTGATTGATCGTATTAATCAATTACGCGCTGAGGGCATACACAAGGTGCAAGCTATTATCGATGCAGCCCAAAGTCGTCTACGCCCCATATTGATGACCACATTAACCACCTCACTTGGTCTATTGCCGATGGCCTTAGGTATCGGGGAAGGCGCTGAAATGCGTGTGCCCATGGCTGTCACCGTAATTTTTGGTTTATTATTTGCCACATTGCTGACGTTATTCTTTATTCCTTGTCTTTATGTCTTATTCGACCGCAAAAAAGATACCCAAATAAATTCAAAGCACGACCAGCAAACAGCTCAAGCACTCAACAAGGAGTTGGGCTATGAGTAAAGTTAAACAAGCTCAGCACGATAAGTTTGGCGCAGCAGGCGCAAGCTTAGCTGCCTTTGCAATGCGTCGCCCTGTGACCATAGGCATGCTGTTTCTCTCAATGCTACTGTTTGGGATCCTAGCCTCGCAGTTGCTGCCCCTAGAGAAATTTCCCAGTATTGATATTCCAGAGATTGCCATACGCATTCATTACGAAAACGCTACCCCTGCGGAAATTGAAAAAATGATTACCCGCCCGGTTGAAGAAGTACTTGCTACGATGTCGGGCATCAAGCGTTTACGCTCTAAATCAACGGAAGATGCGGCAGAAATCCAATTACAGTTTTCCTGGGATGAAAACTTGAAGGCTAAGGGTATTGAAGCCAGAGAAAAGATTGACGCGATTCGCAACGATTTACCCACTGATGTTGAACGCATTTTGGTCTATCAATTTAATACCAGCGACCTACCCATATTTCAATTACGCGTTTCCAGTGACCGAGACTTATCTGATGCCTATGATTTACTTGAACGCAATCTGAAGATGCCCATCGAGCGGGTGGCCGGTGTATCAAAAGTAGAGCTGTATGGTGTACTTAAAAAGCAAATCGCCATTCGAATCGATCCTCTAAAACAAGCAAGTCTGGGGATCACTAATAGTCAGCTCGTCGCAGCTTTACGTCAGGCTAATTTTTCAATGACAGCCGGGTCTTTTTACGATCTCGAGCAAAAAATCAGTATCAATCCCCAAGGCGAGTTTAGTCAAATTAAAGACATTGAGACGCTGCTGCTGAAAAAAGGCGTACAACTAAATGATATTGCCAGCATTGGTTATGAGAGTCCCAAACGAACCGAAGGTCGGCACCTCGATCGCACCTATGCGGTGGGCTTTAACATCTTTAGAGAATCAAACAGTAATTTGGTCGCTGTATCTAACGCGGTGATGAAAGTCATTAATCAGGCCAATGAGAGTCCAGCGTTTACCGGGATCACGCTATTCGTTATGGACGATGAAGCGAGCAGCGTAACTGAATCTTTGTCTGACTTACTCAACGCAGGCTTGTTAGGTGCATTACTGTCAATACTGGTGCTATATGGTTTTCTACGTAATTTGAAAACTACTTTAATTGTGGTGCTATCTGTGCCTTTCTCGATATGCATTACCTTGGGTTGCATGTACTTTATGGGCTATACCATCAACATTTTGTCTATGATGGGACTTATGCTGGCGGTGGGTATGCTGGTTGATAATGCAGTGGTCGTAACCGAGAGCATACAGCAAGAGCGTAAACATCATTCCAACGCTGTTGAGGCAACTAAAGCAGGAGTAGGCAAAGTAAGTCTTGCCGTTATCGCAGGCACCACCACCACGGCTATCGTGTTTTTGCCGAATATCGTTGGCGTTAAAGTAAATTTAACTATTTTCTTAGAACACGTGGCTATTGCGATTTGTATTTCACTTTTCGCATCCTTGTTGATTGCACAAACCCTAATCCCCCTACTGACCAGTAAATTATCAAACCGCGCTTTTTCAAGCCGCAGCGCAAAAATGCCTCTGACCAGTGATAAACGATCCCACAAAAATACTCACCAAGATGTGCCCTTAGGTAAACTTGCCTCTAACTACAGAAAGACACTCGTATGGTCGTTGTCCCATCGCGGGTTAACCTGCCTGATTGCATTGCTAATATTAATAAGTACCGCTATTCCCATGCAATTTGTTAGTGGCGACGACGACGATGACAATAATAATCGCTTGTGGCTCAACTACGATATTCAAGGTAATTACAGTCTGGCTGAAGTTGAAAAGTCAGTAGACAAGATGGAAGCTTATTTATATGCCAACCAAGACGCCTTTCACATTGAGCAGGTTTACACTTACTACACGGCAGGCGAAGCCACCTCAGCCCTAACACTTGAAGAAAATATTACTATGTCAAAGGGCGATTTAAAGGCATTGATTATTAAAGATATGCCTAAATTTGCTAGGGCTCGGCCCTCCTTTAAATGGGATCAAGGAAACGGTGGAGGCTTACAATTAACCTTACTTGGCGATTCGTCTGCGTCTGTTAGTAATGTAGCAAAACGCGTGTTGCCTGCCATCCAGCAAATCGATGGTCTGACTGATGTGGGCATCGACGGCAATAATCAAAAATTTGAACTACAGATTATCGTCGATAGAAACAAAGCATTTCGCTACGGTTTATCGGCTAATGACGTGGCAAGCACGATTGCTAGCGGCCTTAGAGGTACTAACTTACGTACCTTTAGAGACGCTCAAACTGGTGAAATAGGCGTACGGATGTTATTCGATGAGGCATTACAAGAATCTATTACTGAACTAAAGAACTTAGCAATTACCCGTATAGGGCAGCAAACCATCACGCTGGACATGCTCAGCGAAAGCAAAATCGTACCGCGATTAGCGGAAATACGTCGCAGTTATCGCCAAACCTCAATCACCATTGGTGCAAACATGGCGGATGATGTCACACTTAAACAGGCTAAAGAGCGTATTGAAAATGTAATGCAATACCTGACGTTACCCGATGGTTACAGTTGGACATTTGATGGCAGTATCGATAGGCAGAATCAAAACGAAGCGGTTATGCAAACCAATATGTTGTTAGCCATTTGTATGATTTACATCGTTATGGCAGCATTATTTGAATCCTTATTGCTACCCACTGCAGTGATCACCTCTTTACTCTTTTCTCTAACTGGCGTGTTTTGGGCGCTTTTTGTTACCGCGACCCCCATGTCAGTAATGAGCATGATCGGCATGCTCATTTTAATGGGGATAGTCGTCAACAATGGCATTGTGCTCGTAGACCGTATTAACCAATTAATTGTCCAAGGTGCCGACGTCAACAACGCTGTTATCGAGGCATGTTTAACCCGCATCAGACCTATTTTGATGACAGTAGCAACGACCATAGTTGGTCTTATTCCTCTGGCATTAGGCAATACATCTATTGGTGGAGACGGCCCTGCATATTCGCCCATGGCAATTGCCATTATCGGTGGCTTAACGTTTTCAACCATGACCAGTTTAGTGTTAGTGCCGTTGGCATACGTGCTGCTGTTGCGACTGCGAACGAAAACAACCCTGTTGATCAATACAGCGAAGCTATGGGCCAATAAAATCGCTAACGCCTAATCATGTTACGCCCGTTATAAGCGTTATGTGAGCCTTTGAATTGTCGAACAAAAATTGAGAATTCAAAGGCTTTCGTTTAGGCTATCGAAAATTTTGTCTAGCGAGTAATTATGATCACCCATCAGCCGAATCCAAGCTACGCGCCAGCGGCCACACGTTACGAAAATATGCCATATAAGCGCTGCGGAAAAAGTGGTATTCAATTACCACGATTATCCTTAGGCTTATGGCAAAATTTTGGTGAAGTAGATTCGTTCAGCAATGCTCGAGCTATGGTACACAAAGCCTTTGATTTGGGTATTAATCACTTTGATCTAGCTAACAATTATGGCCCTCCCTATGGCGCGGCAGAATCAACCTTTGGCAAATTAATGCGCAAGAGTTTAGCCCCCTATCGTGACGAGTTGCTAATATCCAGCAAGGCGGGTTACGACATGTGGCCTGGCCCATTCGGCATAGGAGGTTCACGTAAGTATTTAGTGTCCAGCTGCGATCAGAGTTTGAAGCGCACAGGATTGGACTATTTTGATGTGTTTTACTCCCATCGATTCGACCCAGACACTCCGTTAGAAGAAACTATGCAAGCCCTTGATTATATCGTGCGTTCTGGCCGCGCTTTGTATGCTGGTATTTCAAATTACTCAGCTGATCAGACCCAACAGGCAATTGCTATTTTGCGCGATCTCGGTACCCCCTTGTTGGTGCATCAACCTCGTTATAATATGTTTGACCGTTGGATTGAAGATGAGCTAACTCAAGTCTTAGAAGACCACGGTGTGGGCTCTGTAGTCTTCTCGCCTTTAGCGCAGGGCTTTTTAACCAATAAATATTTATCCGGGATCCCAGATGGCTCTCGTGCAGCAAGAGCTGAACAAATTCATCTCAACATTGATCAAATCACGCAAGAAAAAATTGCAAAAGTTCAAAAACTCAGTCTGATTGCCACCCAGCGCAATCAAAGTCTCGCTCAGCTCGCTTTAGCTTGGGTGTTACAACCCACCACAGTGACATCAGCAATCATTGGTGCGAGTAAAGTAACGCAAATAGAAGATTGCGTGGCCGCGCTGGACAACCTTGAATTTAGCGGCGAACAGCTCAAGCAAATTGATCAAATACTGGCGGGTGAATGAGCACTACATTTGACAAGAAAGATATTGCTTTGTGCATAATAAATCCCAAGAGTCCACAAAACATGGGCAGCATTTTGCGCGCGGCTGGTTGTTACGATGCCAGTGCTATTTTTTATACGGGAGAGCGATATGCCCGGGCAAAAGCCTTTAACACTGACACCAAAAATGTTGGCTTAAATATTCCCATGGAGCATATAGACTCGCCATGCCCAGCTCCTCATATGTCAATGGTCGCAGTAGAGCTTGTAGAGGGTGCAACCCCTCTTCCACATTTTACGCATCCCGAGCATGCTTATTATGTTTTTGGGCCGGAGGACGGATCCATAGAACAAGCTATTTTAGACCGGTGTCAACACGTGGTCTATGTACCGACTAAAGGGTGTATGAACTTAGCCGCGACGGTCAACGTATTACTTTATGACCGCTTAGCAAAATCAGCAAACACCCAATATGGGGACCAAATAATTATGGCTAGCCGCGATACAAACAACCGCACTAAAGTGCCTAGAGATAACAATTAACCATCTGAAATATAAACATTACGCCATGCACAAAGCGTTAAGGCGTAATAATATGGCGAATTGGTTTTTTAAACGTATAGTTTAACGAGCAGAATAGAAAACAATATTAATCACGCCTACAATGGTTACGCATAACCATTTTAATGGTCGAATTACACAACATACAAAAATTTTAGGAATATCACGTGAATAAATCGGTGTATTTACTGGCTTCAGGATTATTAGCCTCAAGTTTTATACTCTCAGCTTGTAGTGAGCAAAAACAAGAAGCCAAAGAGATTGTGCGTCCTATTGCATGGTCCGAAGTAAAAGCACATGCATTAACACAGGTACGCAGATTAGCCGGTGCAACGGCAGCCATTGAAAAAGCCTCGTTAAGCTTTTTAGTCGGCGGTAAAGTCGCCAGCGTATCAGCTAACTTAGGGCAGAAGATCACCCAAGGCCAAGTGTTAGCAACCTTAGACCAACGCAGCTTTACCCTCAACCATCAATCGGCGAAAGCAAAATACGCTCAAGCCAGCTCGGCGCTAAATGAAGCTGAAAATGAGTACCGTCGTTATAAAGAACTTGTTGAACAAGGTCTGGTTTCAAAATCCGGCTTTGATAATGCCGAGGCTGCTTATAAATCAGCACTAAGCAATGTTGACGTAGCTAAAAGTCAGCTCGACCTAGCCACTAAAGACCGCCAAGATAGTACGTTACAAGCCCCCTACGACGGCGTTATCACCAAGCGCATGATTGAACCATCTCAGCAGATATCGCCCGGACAAAGTGTATTCGAAGTCGAAGGTCACGGTGGACTTGAAGTACATGTATCGGTACCTGAAAGTTTAATTCAACAATTGTCAGACGGCATGACTGTCCCAGTGCGTTTCCCTGCTGCGCCTAACGTGGAAATAATCGGTGTTATTACAGAAGTCGGCACACGCGCAGAAACGGCCAACGCATTCCCTATTACCTTGGTGTTAAATGGTTCATCTCCTTTATTACGTGCAGGCATGACAGCCGAAGTTGATATTACCTACACCAGCCAAGCTGATAGTGATGAAAAAAGCAAGATATCCTCGACTGAAGAAATGATGATCATTCCTGTATCGGCTCTTGGGGCTGGACAAAACCAAACTAAGTTCGTATTTGTCTTCGATCCCGCTAGCCAAACTATCTCTAAGCGAGACGTTATTGCCAAAAATATCTTAGGCAACGAAGTGTATATTTCCAAAGGTTTAAAGGCCGGCGAAATTATTGCCATTGCAGGTGTGGCATTTCTACGTAACGGTCAACACGTGACGTTGCTTGATGCCAATATAAAACGCTTTAACTAACGGCTGGGCATAATGAATATTACAGAAATCGCCTTTAAGCACCAAAAACTCGTGCTGATGATTGTCGCTATACTCCTTATCAACGGCATTATTGCCTACTTTACATTGCCTGCACGAGAAGACCCCAGCATTACCATTCGTGAGGCTATTGTGAGTACCTCATACCCGGGCATGTCGCCTGAACGAGTGGAGTTACTTATTACCAAAACCTTAGAAGAAGAGATCCGCAAAATACCTGAAGTCGAGAAACTGCGCTCTTCTTCTTCTACTGGCTTATCGGTTATTCATGTTGAAATCTACGACCGGTATTTCAACCTTGATGCCATCTGGCAAAATCTGCGGAACAAGGTGGCACAAGCGCAAGCATCGATGCCAGAGGGTACCAACGCCCCCTTTGTAAATGATGAGTTCGGTGACGTCTCGGTGCTGACATTGGCGTTAACAGCCGATGGTTTCGATTTGAGTCAGATGTTCGATATATCTAAACATACTCGAGATACCCTATACGCAGTAGAGGGCACTAAGAAGATAGAATTACTGGGGGTACAAGACGAACGTATTTTCTTAGAAACATCTAATGCCAAGCTATCTCAGTTGGGTATATCACCCAATGCATTAATGACCGCACTGCAAACTCAGAATATCATCAGTTCAGGGGGGCAAATCGATACGGGCTTACTGTCTTTTATTATCGAGCCCACTGGAAATTTTAGCAGCATTGAAGATTTAGCCGAAACTTACATAACCATTCCAGGTACCGAAGAATCCATTGCTCTAAGTGATATAGCTACCCTCAAACGTGGTTATATCGACCCACCCAATGATTTAGCCTATTTCAATGGTCAGCAGGCCATCGTTTTTGCCATTTCTATGCTGCCGGAATACAACATTTTAGAGTACGCCCCACGCCTGAAACAAGCCATTGAGCAATTAGAAAATAGTTTACCTGTGGGTTATCAGTTACATATCGCCACCTATCAGGCCGAGCAAGTAGAGAAAACGCTGCAAGGTGTGTCAATTAATGTACTGCAAACTCTCACCATCGTATTGATTGTAGTGGTGCTATTTCTAGGTATGCGTACCGGTTTAATAGTCGGAACGATTGTCCCTTTCGTGATGCTTGCCACCTTAACGATTATGCAAGTCTTCGACATTCGATTAGAGCGAATGAGCTTGGCGACACTGATAATCGCCTTGGGTTTACTGGTAGATAACGGCATCGTTATCGCCGAGGATTTCAAGCGCCGGTTAGAAAGTGGCGATGATCGTTTCAAAGCGATGAGTCAAGGTGGCAAAGAGTTAGCGATACCGTTACTTAGTTCATCCGTGACCACAATATTATTCTTCTTACCGCTTATGCTCGCTGAGCATGTGGCTGGGGAATATACCCGCTCAGTGTCACTGGTTATTCTTATCACCTTATTAACCAGTTGGGTGCTTGCTCTGTGTGTTACGCCTATATTGTGTTATCACTTTATCAGAATTGATGAACCACAAGGCGGCGCAGACGCATTAGCATCTAAAAAGGTCACAGGGCGTTATGAGCGATTTTTACACTTTATTTTGCGCCACAAGGCACTTTTTATGGCGTCACTATTCGCCTTGTTAATCGCATCTGTATTGGTAATGAAAATTATCCCTAAGCAGTTCTTCCCTGATTCTGACCGTAATCAACTTATTGTTAATATTGATTTGCCCAGTGGCACATCTGAACGTCAAACCAACGAGCAAATGCACGCGATAATGGAATGGTTAGATAACGAGTCTGGCTACGATTTCATTGAGAATCATACCGCATATGTGGGCTTCAGTGGTCCGCGTTTTGTGTTGTCCCTGAGCCCAGAAGACCCCGCTGAAAACAAAGCATTTATGGTACTCAATATTGCACCGGATAACGATATAACAGCCCTAGCGATAAAGCTTGATCAAGAACTTGAGCACCAATTTGTTAATATATCAGTGCGCGCAAAAAAAATGTTCTTAGGGCCATCGGATTCAAAAACCATCAAAATACAGGTGAAAGGACCTGACAAGGACGTTATTTATAATAAAGCACAGCAAGTAATGGACTTACTCTACGCCGTGCCTGACACCCGAGATATTCGCAATGACTGGGAAAGCATGATTGCGAAAATTGAAGTGCGCGTTGACCAACAACGAGCACGGCGCGCCTCTGTTACTTCGCAAGATATCGCTGACTCACTGCAAGCTTATTTCTCGGGCGCAGCGGTAACGGAGTTTCGTGAAGAAGATGACATTATTCCTATTATGTTCAGAGCAAGTAACGCTGAGCGACATAATTTGGATCGCTTACGTTCGTTAAATGTATTTTCCCAAGCCACAGGCAAAGCGATTCCACTGTTTCAAGTGGCAGAGTTTTCGCCGGTTAATCAGTACTCAATTATACAACGTGAAAACATGTTCCCTACCGTTAGCATCGAGGCGCGTAATAGCCGAATGGCCGCAGAAGATCTAAAAGCCATCATTGATGAAGACTTACAAAAAATTGCACAGGATTTACCCCTTAATCATTACGTAGAATACGACGGGGTTATTGTACAATCCGCAGAAGCACAGCAAGCGCTTAGCGCCAGTATGCCAATGGTATTAGGGTTAATTCTTATTCTATTAGTTGCGCAGTTTAATTCATTCAGGCGTGCTGGCATTATAGTGCTCACCATGCCTTTGTCTTTCATTGGTGCGGTGCTGGGGTTAGGCGTTATGTTTGCGCCTTTTGGCTTTATGGTAACGCTAGGGCTATACAGCTTGGCTGGCATTATTATTAACAATGCCATCGTGCTTATCGACCGCATTGACATTGAACGTCGCGAAGGTGCATCAGACTATGACGCGATCGTTAATGCATGTATCACTCGAGTACGCCCTATTGCCATGACGACCATTACTACTGTGGCAGGCTTACTGCCCCTTATTTTAAGTCATGACCCGTTATTTTATGGTATGGCCTGCGTAATAGCCTTCGGCTTGGCAGTCGGTACCGTGCTAACCCTTGGTGCAGTACCCGTTTTATACGCCAGTTTTTTCAAGGTCACTCAAGACAACCAGACCAGCAGTTAATGTGTTGAGATGATACTTCTCAATGAGATAAAAAAGGGGCTGGCTCAATCAATGAACTTGCCCCTTTATATTACAGAATAAGCGTCTAACAAGGCCATTTTATCTGCCGACTCGTATCTTTTTACTGCCCAATACCTAGCGCGGCAATTGTGACCGGTACCCCATTTAACACAGCATTGCCTGATAGCTCATCTAAACACATTTCATCGGTTAAATCGTTAACACTGACACCGCTATGTTGCTCGGCTAATTTCCAACTACTACCGGCTTTATTATGCCCCCATCCATGGGGTATAGAGATAACGCCAGGCATTATTTTATCGGTTAATTCAGCCACAATTTCAACCTGGCCAACGCGTGAAGTCACACTGATTAACTGCCCATCTTGAATACTGAAACGGGCTGCATCATCCGGGTGCAATTGGGCACTACAACGTGGATTTTGGCCTTTTTTGTCGCTCGAAAGACCTTTCATCATTCGTGGGCTGTTATGCAGCCATGAATTATTTGATTTCAAGTGGCGTCGACCAATTAAGTACAAGGTATCGCTATTGTGTTGATCAAGCGGTGATTCATCAGAAAAGAAGTGCTTTTCGAGTCGTGGTAAATCCCCCATGAAGTAATCAAATGCCATATCGATTTTTTTATCGCCATGGTAAATCGCGCCAGGTAACTCAGGTTGTAATGGACCTAAATCAATTCCGTGGGGTTGCTCACGCAAGGTCTGAATACTGAGATTATATTCACCATTGGCATATCGACCACTTTTTAGCATGTCATCTATAACGCCGGTAGGCTCTTTATGCCACAGCGCTGCATAGTGCTCGGTAGCCTTACCATTTAGTTTATCGATTCGCTCAGCCAATCCTAAATATATTTGCCAATCAGTTTTTGTCTCTGCTGGTTGGGCAAACAAAGCAGGTGAAAATTTAGCACTATTGCGCACGGCAAAATTATGAAATACCACATCATAATGATCCCGCTCCAGTGCCGTAACAGGAGGCAAAATAATATCTGCATGACGGCTGGTCTCGGTCACATAGAAATCCACAGCAACCACAAAATCGAGTTGCTCGAACGCTTTATCAAGCTGCTTACCATTTGATGTGGTCAGCACTGGGTTCCCCCCACCGATGACCATGGCTTTTATTTGTCCTTCTCCTGGCGTAGTAATTTCCTCTGAAAGCGCAGCAACTGGATATTCACCGGCAAACCCCGGTAAATTGCGCACCCTTGAGAAGTACTTACCTAACGTACCGCGACCTGAATGCGGCAAGGCGTCAGCCGCAGGTTGCGTAAACATCATGCCTCCACGGCGATTAAGATTGCCGCTTAGCATATTAAATAACATGATTAGGTACTGCGTTAATGTACCAAACGTCTGCACACTCGCGCCCATTCTGCCGTAACAAATAGCCGAGCCAGCAGCGCAAAACTCAATGACCATGGTTTCGATTTCATCAGCACTGATCCCAACCCGCTCCGCGACTCTTTCAGGTGGATAGTCTTTTACAAACGATTCAACTTGTAGCAAATCTGGCGCATGGGTTAGCAATTCATCAGCATCAACCAAATTTTTCGCAAACATAGTATTGAGCATGGCCAACATCAATAAGGCGTCGCTACCAGGCTTAATAAAGTGATGATCACAACTGATATCAGCCGTTTCGGACTTCTTCGGATCGATAACTACGACTTTACCGCCACGCTTCTGAATACCCTTTAAGCGCCGTTTAATATGAGGCACGGTCATAATACTACCGTTTGACGCGAGCGGGTTTCCGCCAATGATCATAAAATAATCGGTGTGATCAATGTCTCCTATTGGTATTTGCAATTGATGACCAAACATCTGGCGACTAACAATATGATGGGGTAATTGATCAACTGATGTCGCTGAAAAGCGATTATGGGTGTTTAGTGCCCGGTAAAAATAAGGACCGAAAAGAATACTACCCATGTTATGGGCGTTCGGATTACCTAAGTATACCCCTACCGCATCATTCCCATGTTGATTCTGAATAGCATGCAAACGAGTAGCAACAGTATCAAGCGCTTCATCCCAACTGATAGGTTCAAAGCCACTGGCCGTTTTGCGCATAGGTTGACGAAGTCGCTGGGGGTCGTCATATAAGTCTTTCATCGCAGCCGCTTTAGGACAGACATGGCCTTCACTAAAAGGATTTTTTTTATCCCCAGCAATCGATAAAATTTCACGGTCTTGTATGGTCACTTCGATACCACACATGGCTTCACATAGAGTACAAGTTGAGTAGTGTTTTTGCGGCTGCGCTTGCATCACAACATCTTCCTTTGAATTTAGTTAATGAGACGTTATCTATTTAACATCTTATACACAAGCATCATCGAAATTTATCAATAACCAGCAAGTCTTATCGTGCGAAGGGGCGCAGTCCTTTGAGCATACTCAGCAAAAGCTTATGTTTTTTCAAATCGACTGGTTTATGTACCACATCTGTACTAGCTGGATAATCTTCCAAGCAGTTGTGATTAACATAGTTTCGCTGGGGTCTGATGGGTCTGTAGGTAAATCCACCTGCACAATTGGGGCATACATTCGATAAAATTTGCGCTACGCATACCTCACAAAAAGTACATTCAAAACTACAAATCATCGCGTCTTCGGCTGCGGGTAGTAAGGCTTTATTACAATGTTCGCACGTGGGTCTTAGGGTTAACATGATAGCTTTTGAACCTTTTTTAATGTAAATGTAAGTAAATGTTCAACTGTAAAGTAGACACTCAGGCGCAATTAATTTACCCTTAGTTAACAAGACGTTGAGGGGCCCGATACTTCACTAAAATACTTAAATGTACTCGCCTATGACAAATGTCTCAAGGATCACTATTGAATATTACCGATACCAGTTCTCAAGACACCGAGCTCGAAAAATCATCGTCTAAAAAGTATCTGTGGATAGTCTTATTAATCGCGTTAATTCTGACTGTGCTATTCATTATATTTCAAGACTCATTTGCTAGATGGTCATCGGCAGATACCAGTTTGTCTATGCAAAACGTGCGCATCGCCTCAGTGACCGAAAAAGATTTTGTGCGTGACTTATCCGTTCAAGGTCGCGTTGTAGCGGCAGTTAGTCCACGCCTATATAGCCCCGCACAAGGCACAATCACTTTCTTAGTCGACGCCGGAGACAAGGTCGTCAAAGGTCAAATATTAGCCCATATCGATAGCCCTGAGTTAACCAATCAACTCAAGCAAGAGGAATCAAACCTACAGCGCAACAAATTAGAGTTAGATAGACAACGTATACAAGGTAAAAAATTGGCCCTTGAAAAACAAAAAGCAGCCGATTTATCCCACGTTGCGACTATTGCCGCTCAGCGTGAGAAGCGTCGCGCTGATAATGCCTATACCACGCATGCCATCAGCGAAATTGATTTTGAAAAGGCACAAGATGACCTTAAAAATGCTCAATTGGTGTACAAACATGCAGTACTGGATGCGAATCTAGATAAAGAAAGTCTCGATTTCGAACTGAAAACTCAACAGCTGTTGATAGAGCGCCAAGCACTGCAAGTGGCCGACACAAAACGTCAGGTTGACCAACTTCAACTTCGATCCCCAGTAAATGGCATTGTCGGTAATCTCGCAGTACAGCAGAAAAATCAAGTTAGTAAAAACCAACCCATATTGAGTGTGGTTGATTTATCGGAATTTGAGTTAGAGGTAGATATACCCGAAAGCTATGCAGACGATCTCGCTATTGGTATGGACGCACAAGTCAGTTTAAATGGACAGCAATACGCCGCAGTTCTGGTCACTATTTCTCCTGAAATAGAAAATAATCAAGTGACCGGTCGAGTGCGTTTTGCTAAACAAGATGACCTAGGTAATACATTTATTCAACCTAAAGGCTTAAGGCAAAACCAGCGTTTAAGTACCCGCATATTGATGGAAAATAAACACGCGGTACTCACACTTGCCCGAGGTCAGTTTTTACAAAGCGACAATGGACGCTTTGCCTACGTAGTGAAAAATGACATGGCAATACGTCAACCGATTACGATAGGTGCGCGTAGCTTGAGTGAAGTTGAAATACTGGCAGGCCTAGAAAAAGGTGATCAAGTGATCATTTCATCCACTGATTCACTCAAGGGAGCAGAAACCGTGTTGTTAGCTCGCTAAACGACGCGGTTAGAGCCGTGCACTTTAATAGAACAATAGGAATAAGGTGAAGTATGTTAGCAATGAATAATATTGGTAAAGTCTTTACTACTGATGTGGTACAAACCCACGCCCTAAAAGACTTTACGTTGCAAGTCGATGAAGGGGATTTTCTAGCCGTTACTGGGACATCAGGCTCAGGTAAAACAACTTTTTTGAATGTTGCAGGCCTGCTTGAAACATTTGATAGTGGACAATACACCTTAGACGGACAAGATATAAAAGGTCTAAACGATAAACAACGTAGTCAATTACGTAATGAAAAAATAGGCTTCATATTTCAGAGCTTTAATCTGATTCCTGATTTGAATTTATTTGATAATGTAGATGTACCGCTGCGATACAGAGGATTTAATGCCGCTCAGCGCAAAGAACGCATATTACAAAGCCTAGAAAGAGTTGGGTTAGGTAAGCGGCTAAAACATTTTCCAGCACAGCTATCAGGTGGCCAACAACAACGCGTCGCGATTGCTAGAGCACTTGCAGGCTCACCACGCTTTTTATTAGCTGATGAACCAACCGGTAATCTGGACAGCGATATGGCCAAAAGCGTGATGGGACTCTTGCATGAGATTAATCAAAGTGGCACCACAATTATCATGGTTACGCACGACCAGGCTTTAGCCAAACTAGCTCAGCGACAGATTATTGTGCGCGACGGGAAAGTCTGTGACATAAGTGTCTCAACGAAGGGTATGCAACCACAAGAACTTAGCGCCCCACGTGTTTAGATATTATTGCAGGCTGGCCCTGAACAGTATTCTGCAAGCCAAAGTTCATAGTTCACTCACCATACTCACGGTAGCGTTAGGCATTGCCGCCTGCACTATTGTATTAACCCTTCTACATAGTATGTCGTCTAATCCAATTGCACATAAAAGTGAGCAGTTATTTCGTGTGCAACTAGACAATTGGGATCCGAATCAAGCTGCCGTATCACCAGATTTGCCGCCCGAGTTTGTCACCTGGACCGACGCACAAAATATCGTGCAAGCCAAACAAGCAAAACGTCAGGTTGCCAGTGCTATTACATGGGGTATGGTTAATCCTGCCGAACAAGGGTTAACGCCTTTTCTGGCTTTAATGCGCGTCACTGGCAAAGACTTTTTTCCCATGTTTGATGTGCCTTTTTTGTTTGGGGCGGGTTGGGATGAAACCTCAGAACAGAATAACGATTACGTGGTTGTATTAAGTAAAGAAATCAATCAACAAGTTTTTAATGGTGCAAACTCCGTTGGCCAAACGTTAACCATGTTAGGCGCCACATTTACCGTAGTCGGCGTACTAAACGACTGGCACCTGTCGCCGAAGTTTTATGATATGTCTTATGGAGCATTTAGCGATCCAGAAGAGATGTACTTACCTTTTGGTTTAAAGGCCATTTTTGAATTACCCCACGGCGGTATAACTAATTGCTGGAAGCCTGTGGAGAGTGAGCACTATGAGGTATTTTTGCATTCAGAGTGCACAAATTTTCAGCTCTGGGTTGAACTAGATAACGCTCAAGATAAAGCACAATTCAATGATTATCTGACTCACTATGTAGAACAGCAAAAGTCCTTAGGCCGCTTCCCCCGTCCAATGAACAATCGCTTACTAAACGTTCATCAATGGCTGGATTACAAGCAAGTGGTTAAACAAGACATACAAATCATGTTTTGGTTATCAGTGATGTTCTTATTGGTCTGTCTGATTAATGCTGCAAGTTTACTCAGCGCGAAGCTACACACCAAGCACAATGAAATAGGGTTACGTCGTGCATTGGGTGCCAATTTTGGTCAAATTGTAATGCAGTACTCACTTGAAGTCATAATCGTTGGGTTTTGTGGCGGGATTCTGGGTGTTTTATTAGCCGTAGCTGGCTTGCGGGGTGTTGCATCTCTTTATGCGGGTTACGGACACCTTATTGAATTAAACATATCAATCGCCTTAGGCGTTATTTTACTTGCTGTATTTGGCACAATTATAGCGGGCTTAATCCCGGTGTATACGGCATGTCGCCCTGTTCCAGCGATGCAACTCAAGCAATGATAAGGGCGCTGTCGAATGAATATTTTGCTTAATATCGGTCCTATATTTCGTGCATTAAAACGCCAGCGGTTCAGTGCAATATTAGTGGTCGTCCAAATTGCGATCACCATGGCTATCATTACCAATGGTATTGCCATTTCTTGGGATCGCTTTTTACACATTGAGCGCAGCAGTGGTATTGATGAACAAAATACCTTCTTTATGACCAGTTCGGGCTTCACGCAAGACTTTAATCCAAGGGCGAGTATCGAACGGGATTTAGCACTTATTCGTTCTACACAAGGTGTTATTGATGCGGTACAAGCCAATTCATTTCCGCTATCTGATAGTGGCAATTGGTATGAGATCCAAACCACCCCCAAAAATGACGCGCAGTTAGTGCCTGCCGCCAGTTACAAATTTGATGAGCACGGTATCAATACCTTTGGTTTAAAACTGGTAGCAGGAGACAACTTTAACCAACAAGATACGCTTTGGCTTAATGAAGCCGATAGTCAGTGGCCAAGTCACGTGTTACTGAGTAAAGCCACCGCAATGGCTTTATTTGGCGATAATCAATGGCAAATCGCGGTGGGAAAAACAATTTATGTAAATCAAAATACCCCCATTATCGTTAAAGGTATCGTTGAAAAATTACACGCGCCTTGGGTTGACTGGCCTCATGTTGAACAAACAATTATCTCGCCTGCCCGGGTTACCCACAATTCAGCACGGTACGTTATTCGCACACAACCAGGGCGACTCAATGAGATAATGCAAACTCTATCAGCGACTTTAGCAAAAGAAAATACCCAACGTGTTATCCGCAAAGTTAAGAGCATACAACAAGCCAAAGATGAAATTTACGCAGCAGATATCGCGACCGTAAGTATACTACTTATCGTAATAGTGGTACTCGCCTTTGTGACGGCTATGGGGGTAGCAGGCTTGGCAAGTTTCAATATTGACAAACGCAGGCAACAGATTGGCATTCGCAGAGCGTTAGGTGCGAGTAAACAACAAATCTTACAACATTTCATGCTCGAAAATGCACTGTTATGCACCATGGGTGCTCTGCTCGGCACCCTACTCACATTAGCGTTAAATATTTTTTTAGTAAACGCGTATGCGCTTACCCCACTGCCGCTATATTACCTACCACTTGGGGTAATTATTCTACTTGTGATCAGTCAACTTGCCGTGATTAAACCGGCGTGCAGAGCCATGAGCATTTCACCGGCAATGGCGACTAGAAGTATCTAATTGAGATAAATTGATAAGCGTTGTGCTTAAAGCATGGGCTTGTTATGTGATATGCGACTAAGATGTTACTGAGATGTCCCCGCCCCCCAATGAAACATAAACTATAGAACGTAAACTTGATTGGATGCCGAAGATCCTTGCTCTTCACGCCACTTGCACGCAAACGCAGCAACCCTGTCATATGAGCCTGAATAGCCGAGTGGCAATAGATCCTCATAAAAGTTTAAACAATTTTACGCACTTTCCTGAACCTTCTAACTTTACGTTTACGCCAGCTAATAAGCAACTCTTCGAACCCGTCATCTATAACTGGAATAAAGTGTGCATTTTCGCCGTATTAGCTACTTATTTTGGGGACGATATGGGTGTTGCTATGTATTTTTGACCGAGAGATTCATGCGTGGTCACTAACGCCTCCTTTTAGTCAAAAATGAGTTAATGCGACTACTACGGGAGATATAAATCCTCCTGTTTATCCACATCTGTACGCAAAATTATGCCACTAGTAGCCCTTGTCCTATTACACTTTTTGTAAGCCATACTGATGTATTTTGTCTAATAGAGCCCGATTACTCGGCAGATTTTTTAACATCTGCTGACATTGCTGGCTGTTTTTTTGCCGTAAACTAAGGGCTTTTTGCTGATAGCCTTCAGACATACTTAATTCATGGTGCTGGGTATAAAAGCCCATACCGTAGAGCACATATTGATAGCTCGCCGCTGGAAACACCTCCACTGCATGCTCAAAATCATTATGCCAAGGGGGCTGATACTGCCACAGAGTTAATTGGTCTTGCAGACTCTGAGGGATCGTTGCCGGGTCACGGTTGTCTATCCAAAAATCTGAGTCATTACGTTTTGTTAGCGTATAGTGCAATTTCAAAAAATCAATTATACGCTCCCAACGATATAAGAACGTGCGATTAAATCGGTTAGCAATGATGTTCATAGCTTCACGATTAGCAGGAAACTGCTCTGCGATCATCGAGGCCGATATCTCCACCAGTAATAACGATGACGCCTCAAGAGGCTCAAGAAAACCTGCAGATAAACCAATAGCGACACAGTTTTGATGCCAGAATTTATCTCTGTGACCAGGGTTTAATGGTATTTTACGTATATCACTACTATTCACATTTCCGCCAGTTTGACGGATATATGAAAGTAACTCTTCGCTGGCTTGCTCTTCAGTTGTATGTGCACTAGAGAAAACATGCCCTACCCCGCGACGATTTTGTAAGCCAATATCCCACACCCAACCTGCGCTCTGCCCTGTCGAAATGGTATGTGATGCAATGGGCGTATCGTCACTATCATAAGGAACATGTATGGCTAAAGCCTGATCAACAAAGAGTACATCTTTACAAGATTTAAAACTCACCTTGAAGTGTTCACCCAATAACAGAGATTTAAAACCCGTGCAGTCGATGAACAAATCACCACAAATATCACCATGCTTAACAGTTGAAACACTAGCTATATCATCATTTTGTGCTGAATTAATTTGTGTCACATTATCCAGTACATGACGCACACCAAGCTTTTCAGTGCAATGCTGCTGCAAAAATGTTGAAAACTGCCCAGCATCCAGATGATATGCGTAGTTGATAATGGAAGAATATTCCGCAGTCGTAATATACTTGGGCGCTAAGCCCATTTCACATACTGCTTCTTGTGGGCTAACGGCCTGAGAAAATGACTGTTCATGGGGGGCAATCAACCATTGACGTGCTAAGTTGGTGTTGTCGAAGTCTTGTGGTAATACTAAAGGGTGATAATAAAAATCATCATCTGCACCGGTAACCCATTTGGCAAATTTGGCGCCTTGCTTAAACGATACATTGCACTGACGAATAAAGTCGGTCTCGCGTATACCCATGCCTTTAAGGGTGCGGCGCATAGTTGGCCAAGTTCCCTCTCCCACTCCGATTGGTTTGATATCAGGCGACTCGACCAAAGAAATGGTAAAACCTGCACCATGCTCGCTTTTAAGTTTAGCAGCCAGTGTTCCTGCGGTTATCCATCCTGCGGTACCACCGCCTACGATAACAATTGATTGAATTGCATGTGTCACTTAGCACTCCCCTTATGCACCGTTAAGGTGTGTCTCTTAGTATAATTATCATGACTTGAACCATCAAAAATACCTTAGTTCACGAAACCATATCTCCGATTGAATTAAGTGCCCAAATACATGATGAATCAAACTTTACAGGCACCATTATAGATTGTTCGACGACGGATAAAATAATAAAGCCGTCATATTAAGACGGCTTTATAAGTTTATTTTACGTACCATTTTGTCGTGAAATAAGTCACAAAATTGTACTTATTTTACCTGGGACACGCATGACTACCACTTACCACTAATGCCAAAGCTGAAACGCGGACCGTATTGCTCAGCAGAGATTAACTGTTCATCGAAACGCCCATGACGACGTACCGTTTCGTCCGTTAGGTTTAAACCATCCACGTACACGGTAAAGGTTTCATTTATTTCATAATTAACACTTAGATCCCACTGACCATAGGCTTCAGTAAAAGTAGGTTCAGTACCCAGCGACAATAAAAACTCATCACGCCAGTTGTAAGCAACACGTACTTGAAGTTTTTCGTTCTCATAGAAACCAACCAAGTTACCTGAGTCACTTAAACCTGTTAGTGCAATGGTTTGATCAAAGTCATACGGGTCAAATGCTTCATCGCTATCGACTAATGTGTAGTTAGCAACTGCACCGAACCCAGTATCAGCAAACATATACTGAGCGTTTAATTCCCAGCCGTCTACCTCGCGATTTTGCAAATTGTCCGGCGTCGATACATCAAAACTTACGATAGGGTCAGATGCCTGGCTTAAACAGTCAGGATTTGGTGTATCAGAGGAATCAGGACATCCAGGACGTGGATTAACACTTGGGTCACGTAATGGATTGCCGTTTACGTCATTAATTGCACGTTGTTCGACACCGGCTCCAATGAAGTTCTCAACGAATTTCTTAAAATAGCCAACTGATGCGTAGCTGCCGTCGTTGTCGTACCATTCGAGCGATATATCGAAGTTGTCAGAAGTAATAGGTAACAAATTTGGATTCCCCTGAGAGGCATTAAAAGGCCCTTCAGGTCGAGCATCAATTCGCGTAGCTGGAAACATTGCACTGATACCCGCTCTGGCTAACGTTCGGCTGTATGAGAAACGCGTTTTTACATCATCCGTTAACTCCATACTAAAATCTAGGTTTGGTAGTATGCGAGTGTAACTGCCGTCTAACTCCTGTGCAGTAGCGGTTGTATCAAAGAATGGGCGTAACTCTTCTGCGTGTCGATAGTTTAACGCGATAATTCCAGGTTGGACTGAATAGGCGCTTACGTCAGTCTCCTCATAGCGAACACCCACATTTAAATCGATAGGATAACTATTAAATTCAGTTCTAAAATCAAAAGAAACAAATAGAGCCGTTGTTTCTTCGTTTACCCCATTGGTGGTGACATCTGGCGCAAGAAACAAACCTTGATCTTTTACGATATCCACAAACCGACTCGCGTCATATTTAGGAATAAATGGGAAAAGGTTACTGGCACCTGAGAATTGATCTGCAAAATTACCCAGCGGCGAGAAGGTCAAGCCCAAATCATCCTGCGGAATATCGACAAATGAGAAACGCTCTGATAAATACGTATCAACTTGATAATCAGTGTACATTACGCCAAAGTTAATAGCGGCTAATGCACCGTCCTCAAGGTTGTCCCACTTACCATTAAACTGGTATTGCTTGATGTTATTTTCCATCTCATATCCGCGCAATTGGTATAAATCAGACACGATATTATCTGGGTTATATGCGCCACCCGGTAGACCAGAATCATCCACAGTAATCGACGGGATCTCTCCACTGAAATCAGCAGCAATTAAGCTCACCGAACCGGGCGGGTTTTTCAAGTTAGCGAGGGTTTCAGCAGTTTGTCCATCTGGGTTTGAATGTGAGGTTGAATCATGGATATCAAAAGATAGATTTAATGCCTCTGTTGCCTGCCACTTAAGATTAAAACCAATTGAATCGTTTTCTTTTTTCTCGTAACGCTCCCAAGCCCAAAAATTTAATTCATCGTTAGCATTACTGATATTTACCAGCGTTCCATTTTCATCAGTTACCCCAGTTGGATTATCAAACCAGAATGCTTGTTTGTTGGTGTAGCTTGTTTCTTCAAAGCGTGACATGGTGTAGTCAAGTGTAGCTTCGATACGATCGTTTGGGGCAAACTGTAAAACCAGTTGCGCGTTTTGGCGCTCACGCTCAGTATCAAAACGTTCGATTTCCGGAGTCCACGGAACCCAATAAGCCCCAGTAGGGTTGTTGGTAGCGTTGATTGCACTGGCATCAACACCATCCGGGTTAGCTCGGTTGCGAACCCATCCAGAAGAGGTGCCCACACGATCCCGACCACTATCTCGCTCAGAGTGAGACGCTGAGAGCAGCACACCAAACTTACCATCGGCGAACGTTTGGCTAATCATACCGGATATTTCCGGCGTGATATTACTGCCAGTTTCTACACTGGTATCGTAAACACCTTTAGCACTGGCAAATGCTTTAAATCCCTCGTAATCAAACGGCTTTGCAGTACTGATATCAATGGTGGCTCCAATGCCACCTGAGGCAACATTGGCTTTACCCGTTTTAAATACGGAGACACCAGACACACTTTCTGATGCAATTTCTCGGAAGTTAAAACTACGAGAGACGCCAGCTGATTGCAAAGCTGATGAATTAGGCATTTGCCGACCATTCAATGTCACCAAGTTAAAGTCTGGCCCGAACCCCCTTACGGTAACTTTATTACCTTCGTTATTAGCACGGTCAATCGATACACCACTTATACGTTGCAACGATTCAGCCAAGTTAGTGTCAGGCAACTTCCCAATATCTTCAGCTGAAATAGCATCAACTACGCCCGAAGATTCTTGTTTGATTGATGCCGACTTACTTAATGCACTTCGAATACCCGTAACATTTATCACTTCAACATCACTTTCGTCATTATTCACTGACGCTTGTTGAGCGTAGACATTCGCTGACGACACTAGCATCGCCATACATATGGCGTTTAGTTTAAATTTTGCGTTACTCATTTCGTGCACCTCAAAGCAATTGGATATTCACCAGGAATAAGTTCTATTCATCATTACCACTTAACAAATCAACATTGTCACCAGAGATAATGTTAACAATTTACAAAATAATAATAATTGTAGTATTAAGTCAAACTAAATAAACAAATAATTTACAATTAGATGGGTTAGAACCTTTACAATCAGGGGTTTTCATTTATCGTTGATCTTTGTTTTGAGAGTTGTTTTAATCGTGGTGTATGTGATAAGTAGTTGTAAATTATGATATAAAATAGACATCAATGAATCGAGAGATACATAACAAAACAACTGTTAATGGTCAGTTATTTACCAAACTAACAAAGCCTAACTCGGTTAATTAGAGTGCAATGGAAGTCACGTCTCGTTAACGTTAATAAATTCAACGCCATTAATAACGCAAAAACAGTTGTCGACATTTGTTAGAAAGAGTATGAAAAGAAGGAGGGAAATGGGAATTTCAGCAACCGCTTTTTACAAAACGGCTGCCTATAAAATTATTTAATGTTTTTACGGATACCTGAAATGGCTAATTTTGAATCATTCTTACGTAACGCATCTACGATATGCCGGTGCTCATCTACCAAGGTTTGTGAATTGCGAATACGTTGATAATTCATGCGCATTCTCAGAACTACCGGATACCATAAATTAGTTAAATCTTCACCGCCCGCCAAGCCCACAAAATACTTGTGAAATTCAATGTCTGTTTTAGTTAGCTCAGTAAACTCTTCTTTATCGAAATGCTCTTGCATCTTATCGATGATTGCGTCCATTTGCGCTAGATCTTCATCTGAAATATTATTTTCTAGATGCTTAACAGCATATTCTTCGATTTTACGTCGAATATCGATACTCAGTTTTTGTAACTCGGGGGTCAATGGGCTACTCACTGATGAACCAACATTGTCTTTACTGACCAACAGGCCCTCTTTGGTCAATTTAATCAGTACATCTCTGATAGGACCACGAGAAGTACCAAATCTTTCTGCCAACTGCTGCTCGTTCAGTTTGGTATTAGGTTCGAGTTCACCTGAAATAACATCAGAACGAAGTACATCAGCGATTTGCTCTCTGACGGAAAGAATTTTATTAGATTTCATAAGGTAAGCTTCCCAAAAAGCAGTATTTAAGAGTATGCCAATATAGTAAACGAAAATGCCTAAATGTGATAAATATTTTTAGTTAACAATCCGCAACTTTATAGAATTGACATACAAGCTTGCAATTAATTGTTAACAATGTACAATTAATTCACAGTCAATTTACCTAGTCAGGATTATCATGAGTGTCATTGCCAAACTAGACACACCTGCCATGAACGGTTCGCAGATTAAATCTATTAGCGTTGAATTATTTAACGTTCCTCTGGATGAAGTATTGAATGATGCGAAACACGGCGATCATACACACTTTGAATTGGTTCTATGTACCATTACCTGTGCCGACGGCACCCAAGGTGTTGGGTATACTTACACGGGCGGTAAAGGTGGCCGTGCTATTTATTCATTATTAAATGACGAATTAACCCCTTTACTACTTGGTAAAGACGCAAGCTGTATCACGCATTTATGGGAAGAAATGCAATATCATCTCCATTATGTGGGTCGTGGTGGTTTAGTGAGCTTTGCCATCTCAGCAGTCGATATCGCCCTGTGGGATATTCATTGCAAAAAACTGAAGCAACCTTTGTGGAAAGTAGCCGGCGGCTGCAGTGATCGGGTTAATTGCTATGCAGGTGGCATTGACCTTAACTTTTCAACAGAAAAGTTGCTTGGCAATATTCAAGGCTATCTAAATAGCGGTTTTAAAGCGGTTAAGATAAAAGTGGGCAAAGAAGATTATCGTGACGACGTTGCAAGAGTTGCCGCGGTGCGTGCTCTTATCGGCCCAGATGCCACCTTTATGGTAGACGCCAATTACTCTCTGACGGTAAATCAGGCGATTAAATTTGCCAAAGCTATAGAGCAATACGATATCACTTGGTTCGAAGAGCCTACTATTCCGGATGATTATGCTGGTTTTGCACATATAGCAGACAAAATTAATATTCCATTGGCCATGGGCGAGAATCTGCACACTGTCTATGAGTTTAATCAGGCGATTAAACAAGCCAAGCTCGGCTTTTTACAACCTGATGCGTCAAATATAGGCGGCATTACCGGTTGGCTAAAGGTGGCGACCATGGCCTACGCAAACAACACGCCCATTTGCAGCCACGGTATGCATGAATTGCATGTATCCCTTATGGCTTCTCAGCCAAATGCGGGTTACTTAGAAGTCCATTCGTTCCCTATTGACAGATACACCACTCACCCTCTGAAACTTGAAAATGGTAAAGCCGTCGCGCCCAACACCCCAGGCGTCGGCGTTAAATTCAAAACAGAGTTACTTACTCCCTATTTAGTTAAACATTCCTAGGAGGCCGCATGTACGCAGCTCAATATATTGGTAATAAATCATTTAAAGTCGTCGAAGGTCACGCCGTTGCTCCGCAGGAAGGTGAAGTTCGACTTAACGTTGGTTATGTTGGAATTTGTGGTACAGACATGCACATTTATCACGGCGTGATGGATCAACGTGTTTCAATCCCACAAACCATAGGGCATGAAATATCCGGTGTTGTGGCTGAAATAGGCAAAGGCGTAGATGGCTTTACCGTTGGTGATAAAGTAGTTGTTCGCCCACTTGATTGGTGTGGTAATTGTCCAACCTGTGATGCTGGTCTGACCCATATTTGCCAAAACCTTAAGTTTATGGGCATCGACACCCCGGGGGCTTTTCAATCTAGCTGGACAGTGAAGGCACGCACGTTACACAAATTACCAGCCAATGTTGATTTAAAACAAGGCGCTTTAATTGAACCCTTGTCAGTTGCTTGCCATGATGTGCGTCGTTCACGCCTAAAAGCTGGTGAAAAAGCAGTCATTTTAGGCGGTGGTCCCATAGGACAATTAGTCGCAGCCGTGGCTAAAAGTGTTGGCGCTGAAGTGTTAGTGTCAGAACCAAACGAAAGCCGTCGCGCGTTCGCAGATGAACTCGGTGTAAAATCCGTTAACCCAATGGACACTGATTTAGCCGCTTATGTTGATCAATGGACAGAAACCAAAGGCGCTGACGTTGTATTTGAAGTATCAGGCGTATTGCCGGCTATTGAAGCCATGACACAAATTGCTGGTCGTCGCGGCCGCATTGTTATGGTCGCCATCCACTCAACACAGCCGCCCATTGATCTCTTCCAATTTTTTTGGAAAGAGCTTGAGCTATTAGGTGCTCGAGTTTACGAAGCAGCAGATTTTGACTGGGCTATCGACTTAATTGCTAGCGGTCAAATTGATCTGACTCCTTTTATTAGCTCTGTCAGTCCACTAGCAGAAATAGGAAATGCGTTTGCCAGTATGGATGGAAACCCACAAGGCATGAAAGCGCTGGTTGAGTGTAATGTCAATCAATAGCACCCGTCGCGACTGTTTATAAGGAACGAATAGTAATGTTAGAAAATTTTAGTTTAGAAGGCAAAGTGGCCCTAGTCACCGGCTGTAAACGCGGTATCGGTAAAGGCATTGCGCTGGGTTTGGCTGAAGCTGGCGCAGATATAATCGGTGTTTCTGCGAGCTTAGCGTTACATGGCTCAGAAGTAGAAAAGGAAGTACAAGCGCTCGGCCGGAAATTCAAAGGTTACCAATGTGACTTTTCGGATCGTGATGCGCTGTATGGTTTTATAAAAGAGGTAAAAGCTGACTTCCCTAAAATCGATATTCTCATCAACAATGCTGGCACCATATTGCGCGCCCCGGCGGTTGATCACAGTGATGACCTATGGGACAAGGTTATTGATGTAAACTTGAACTCACAATTTATTCTAAGTCGAGAAATCGGTAAAGAAATGGTTGCCCAGGGTGCCGGCAAAATTATTTTTACCGCGTCTTTACTCACATTCCAAGGTGGAATTACGGTCCCTGGTTATGCAGCGAGTAAAGGGGCTATCGGCCAACTTGTTATGGCGTTGTCCAATGAATGGGCAGGCAAAGGTGTAAACGTCAATGCTATTGCCCCTGGTTATATTGATACCGATAACACAGAAGCATTACGCAATGATCCAGAACGCTCTAGTGCTATATTAGGGCGTATTCCTCAAGGTCGCTGGGGTACGCCTGAAGACTTTAAAGGCCCCGCTGTATTTTTGGCCTCCGAAGCGTCAAGTTATGTGAATGGCACTATTTTATTGGTTGATGGCGGCTGGATGGGGAGATAATCACAATGCATATTCAAAGTTTACAATTTCCAAACAATGTTAATTTTATCGATGGCCAATATGTTGCTTCTAAAGCACAAGGTATAATTGAAATACTTAGCCCATCAACCGGCGAGATTATTGCTGAAATACCAGAAGGTTGTGCGCAAGACGCTCAGTGTGCTTTAGACGCTGCCGATAATGCGCAAAAATCTTGGGCAAAATTAACCGCCCGTACTCGTCAGAACATTCTGCGTGCCTTCGCGAATAAAATTCGAGAAAACAAGCATATTCTTGCGCCAATGCTGGTTGCTGAGCAAGGTAAATTGTTGTCTGTTGCTGAAATTGAGGTGGACGTAACGGCGACGTTTATCGACTACGCTTGCGATAACGCGTTAACGATCGAAGGGGATATTCTTCCCTCAGATAATTTAGACGAAAAGATTTATATTCATAAAGTGCCAAGAGGCGTTGTCGTTGGTATAACAGCATGGAACTTCCCACTGGCACTGGCGGGTCGTAAAATTGGTCCTGCGTTAATTACTGGTAACACTATTGTGTTAAAACCGACGCAAGAAACACCACTGGCTACCACTGAGCTCGGTCGTTTAGCCAACGAAGCAGGTATACCAAAAGGTGTCTTTAACGTGGTTAATGGCAGTGGCTCTGTCGTTGGCCAAGCTTTATGCGAAAGCCCTATCACTAAGATGATCACCATGACGGGTTCAACAGCCGCAGGGAAACAAATTTACAAAACCAGTGCACAGTATATGACCCCAGTAATGCTTGAGCTAGGGGGTAAAGCACCGATGGTGATTATGGATGATGCCGATCTTGATAAAGCAGCAGAAGACGCCCTGTGGGGTCGTTTTGCTAACTGCGGTCAAGTATGTACTTGTGTTGAACGTTTGTATGTTCATGAAGATATCTACGAGCAATTCATGGCAAAATTCTTGCCACTCGTTAAAGGCCTAAAAGTAGGTGATCCCATGGCAACGGATACGCAAATGGGCCCAAAGTGTAATCAGCGTGAAATTGATAATATCGCGCATATTGTGCAAGAATCTCTTAAACAAGGTGCCACGATCGCCACAGGTGGTAAAACGGCCACCGTTGATGGTTTTGAAGGCGGCTGCTGGTATGAACCAACCGTATTGGTCGATGTAAAACAAGACAACATAGTGGTACACGAAGAAACGTTTGGCCCTATTCTACCCATCGTTAAAGTAAGTAGTATGGAACAAGCCATCGAGTTCTGTAATGACAGTATCTACGGATTAAGTGCTTACGTTCATACCCAAAGTTTTGCCAACATCAATAAAGCTATTAGCGACTTGGAAGTGGGCGAAGTATACATCAACCGCGGCATGGGTGAGCAGCACCAAGGCTTCCATAACGGCTGGAAACAAAGCGGATTTGGCGGTGAAGACGGTAAGTTCGGTCTTGAGCAGTACCTCGAGAAGAAAACGGTTTATATCAACGAAGCATAATCCACAGATAATAACGACGCAGTACACCCGCTCTGGGTGTGCAACTGAGAAATGGCCTATTGCAAGTTATCATTAATCAGTCGGCACTAAAATATTGATGTGCCGACGATTTAATAAACAATTCACAAGTACCGCCCTGCTCGGCACCGGTTTAAGCAATCAGCTTTAACAAAAGTTTTTTACCACATCAACTTTGTCAGCTTTTGCACCTATGTTCGCCAATATAGTGCATTTACTCATGGTATATACCACTATTTCCCCTTGGAATTTGAAACATAACTCGGTCTTTCAACCTGGAGTTTAGCAACTGATTGGTTTTGCGTGACGTACAGCCATTAGTTGTCGATTGCGAAACCGTCAGACCAATATAACAAGGTTTTATCTTTGGCAATGATCTCAAAACCATTTTTAGTGACCTTAGACACGACCACAAAGTAGGCGTTGATGCCGGCAGGGTCTATTTACGACAGCAAAATGCCATTGAACACAATGTACTAAAAAAATATACCAGGCCGATTCAAATATGGGCTCAGTACAATATTATCAACGTGCGCATGGCGGTCTAGTTGCCAATCCTTTGGCTACGCAGCAACCAGTCACACCCCAACGTTTATCTGCTTAAGCTAGGTTCGTTGCTTGATTTAGTTGGGTGGTTGAATTAACGATCTGACTCACCTGATTAACGGATATGTAAAGCACTGGTACGAGCCTATTTTGATTGAAGTTTGACGTTTGACGTTTGACGTTTGACGTTTGACGTTTGACGTTTGTAGATTGTATAAGAATTGGCTGACTACTACGTAACTTTGCGGCCGTTGAAGTTTTTGATTCTAATTGTGTAAAGGCTTTCTAAAAGTGTTTACTGAACGGCCTCCCAAATGCGGCTAGTGGATTAGCAGAATTTTAGGATATGGATCTATAGAAAATTAGCGACAAATTAAACTCAATGGCTCTGACCCCATTGATTATCGATTCCGACTAAGATGAAACATTCCTCCTAAAATAAAACAAGCTAGATAATGAAATTACCCAATAAAAACAGATAGATACCTTAATTACTAATTTTCACAGAGCTAACTGCTACTTATTGTTAGCGCGATCGTTGAATATTTGGTTGAGATCAAGTTTTGTAACAAGTATGCTTCACATTGTAAACAATAAACAATATATAATTAACATGATGATGGTGAATAATTTTGTTACAAGAATGCAGATGCGACTACCTAATAATTTAGTAAATCAAGATTGTCGATTGCTATAGCAATTATGTTAATTGGTATGCCAGAAAGGTGGTTCCTCAACAAGAGAACAGCAACAAACGCCAGATTTCCTCGTCGCAGAATCAGACCGACACCTCTAACGACGAGTTGGAAATTATTAAAGTTCAAGCGTTGGTGATTCCTTATCTGCCGAAATCATAGGTAAATAATCCGCTCAAGATATAGGTGAAGCAACGAAATATCCCACCATTAGAGAGTGGAATACCGGCAACATATACCGTTTGGGTGCGCGCTATACATTCTAGTTTTTAGATTTACTAAGCTCCTAAAATAGGGTCCTTAGGAGGCCCTTTTTCCGTTAACTTACTAATTTACCTTAACAAGATATTGGATAAGAACATGATCATAAATAAACCGTTTTCCGTAGTCGCTTTTGGCGTTGCCATCGTTTTGCAAAGCGCTTGTAGTCATAATGACGCTGTAAGTCCCCCCGCAAATAGCCAAGTTTTATTTGAAGATGTATCTGAATCAGTAGGCTTAGTTACCGAAGCCAATTGGAAATACGGCGGGCCTGCGGTGGTTGATTTAAATAATGACGGCCATTATGACTTCTTGTTAACCAATCACGACAACACACCTGTACAACTATTTATGGGTAATGCTGACGATCGTTTTAGCGAAGTGAAAGATATTTTTCATAAAGCGGATTTACATGGAATATCCGCTGGCGATTATGATGCAGACGGTGACAACGACATTCTTTTATCACTCGGCGGCGGTAATGGCTTAACGCCGCAACCCCAGCGCTTGTTGCGTAATGACAATGGTACCTATACAGACGTTACAAAAGAAGCAGGTATCTCAAAGTTGGGCGCCAGAGGCCGAAGTGTTCGCTGGGTCGATTTAGACAACGATGGCGATTTAGACTTTATGCAAGTTAATGCCGCCAAAGTGGTCAACGAAACATTACCGCGTAATATCATTTTCAAAAACCTAGGTAATGGCACGTTTCGCTATGTAGAAAGTCCAGGATTTGAAGATATAGAAGCAGAACGAGTGTTAATAACAGACTACAACAATGATGATGTCATGGATATTATTGCATTTACCAGTTACGACAAAACATCAATATGGCAAGGTAATGGTGATTTTACCTTCACCAATACCACCAGCACTGTGTTTCCTCAAGGGCATGATGATTACCCAGGTACCATCACCGTCGCCCAAGCCGACATCGATAATGATGGCGATCTGGATTACTACTTTGCCCGCGGCAAGCTGTATTACACCATCGCCAACGACAGCCTCAGTTTCGATAAAGAGCATCAAACACTGGATCTTAGAGACGTAGGCAGTAAAAGTCATGATGGGTTAACGCTCTACGCTGATTCAGACTTAACGCTTAATGATTTCTATCACTTTCCCAGAGCCAAATTGCTGGATTTTATGCCGGTATTTATTGGTGCGAATAAACAGCAGATCACCACGCCAAAAGAAGATCACACTGTCACTCAAGAACAAGCGATGGGCTTCCCTACAGAATTGAACGAAACCGGTTGGTATTTAGGATATTTAGGCGACAACAAGTGGCGCCTTGAGTGGATGTTAACCGACGATTTAGCTTGGGATGTGCGCGCGTCATTGACTGGCGTTACAGATTACGAGGCTAGCTGGAAGCCACAAGATTTAGCCGTACCAGACGTATTATTGCGCAACGATAACGGTGTATTCTCAGATATTTCAGAGCGTATACCAGATACCTTAAAAACCAATAACTGGGGTGTCACCACTGGCGACTTCAACAACGATGGTAATGCTGATTTCTTTGTATATCGCTTTGGTGATTTAAAACGCAGGATCGCCGATGTGATGTTACTCAATACCGGTGATGGGCATTTCACAAGCAGCGTGGCGCATAACGCCACAACTGAAATCGATTTAAAATCTCACGGTGATTCAGGTGTCGCATTTGACTTCGACTTAGATGGAAAAATAGATATTTTAAGTGGCGATGATGACAACGGTAAATGGCATTTATACAAAAACGTCACTGACGATGCCCATAACAATCATTTGCTTGTAAAAATAGGCTATTCAAAAAATGGCGTTGACCCTTACGGGGCAAAGGTATGGATAACAACGAAAGGTCAAAAGCAATACAAACTCATAGGCTCAAGTAATGCTAGTCATTCCCAAAGCTTGCTGAACATAGCGCATTTCGGCTTAGGAAAAGACGATGTGGTAACCGACATCACGGTTCTCTGGCGAGACGGCACAACACAAACATTGAAAAACCAGCAAGCTAATCAGCTTCTAACGCTCGGCAAATCGATTTTATAAACCTAGGTATTGATTATTTGGCGGTAAAGTAAAGATTCTGCTTTACCGTTATTCGGGCTCTTTAACGTTCTTAGTATAAAAAATGAGAAAAAAAATGACAGGTAATAAATTTAAAAAACCACTCTTTCTCAGTGTCCTTCTGCTACTGCAATTTTGTTTGTCCGCGTGTGGGCCATCTGACGAAAACTTGTCCAATATTACCGTCACCCCCTCATCACCTGTGGAACTCAATTATGAGGTAACGGGTAGCAAAACCAAAAAACTGACCTTTGAAATCGATAATCCTGGGCAGTCGGCGAACTTTTCTCTGTTCGATGGGGATAAGGTGTTAGTTGATAACCTCAATATCTCCCATACGGGCAGCCAAACGATTAATGTATTGGTGAAATTTAGTGCTTTAGGGCAAACACGTTTAACATTAAAAGCGATCAATTCTCCCATCACAATTAACTCTTTAAAAGTGGAAGACGCGGAGCATTTATCCATCCCACAATTTAAGGATATTTCTGTAACAGCAGGGTTAGATAAAGTTAATTCGATTAAATACGGCGGGCCTTCTGTTGCCGATATTGACCAAGACGGCGACTACGACTTTATCGTTAACAATCACAACGCAGAGTCGAGTAAAATCTATTGGAACAACGGCGACGGTACCGTCACTAAATACAAAGACGACTTGTCTCGCTGGTTTATGCAAGATCTTCACGGCACAGCTCTAGGTGATTACGATAATGACGGTGATCTCGATATGGTGCTGACTCGGGGCGGCGGTAATGGCACTGCCCCATCTGTCTCTTATTTCTATCAAAACGATAACAGTAATTTTGTGCGCTACACAGGAGATGTCGGTATCGACCGAGGCGCACGGGGTCGTGGAGCCAGATACTCAGACATGGACCTAGATGGCGATCTGGATCTCATGCTGGTTAATGAAACCGGCTTGAACGATCAAAAACCCCAGCACTTCTTTTACGAGAATAACGGCCAAGGTGGTTTCACCTTCAAGTCGGTACCCGATATTCAGGATGTCAGATCCTCTCGAGCCTTAGTCACAGACCTTAACGGTGATAACATCGACGATATCGTCATGTATGGGCCCTTATCTGTTTGGCAAGGCAATGGCGATTTTACCTACACCGATATCAGCGACAGCATTCC
>TARA_R110001632_G_scaffold216330_2_pt1 | contig 156996 bp, 146 predicted proteins | sample TARA_R110001632 | Tara Oceans TARA_R110001632 (sample SAMEA4398266) | marine metagenome | biome: Polar Biome; feature: [SRF] surface water layer (ENVO:00010504); material: water (ENVO:00002006), including particulate matter (ENVO:01000060) such as... | depth 5 m
TTAAGACTGAGTTTTTTCCAGCAATTTGAGTTCCCCACTTCACTGTTTTTTTTACTTTATTATTTCCTGATTTACTTGTTTACTGCTTTACTGATAACTGATTTCCGATTTATTGATCAACTGTTTTCTATTTTCCTGATCAACTAATCCCCCATAACTAACTACCAAATTTACCCCGTAAGGCAGCTAACTTACTGGCCATATCTCCTTCTGATTCTTTTTGAACTTTGGCTTTTGGTTTCGGCTTTTCGCTCTTCTTGACTTGAGGTTTTGCTTCGCCTTTCATTGAAAGTGAAATTCGTTTTCGGCTGGCATCCACTTCGAGTACCGTAACTTCTACCCTTTGCTGAACACTGACAATGTCGGCAGGATTGCTCACAAATGTATCGGACAAATGGCTGATGTGCACCAAACCATCCTGATGCACACCAATATCTACAAATGCACCAAAATTGGTCACGTTGGTTACAATTCCCGGTAGTTTCATGCCTGCCCTTAGGTCTTCCATGCTATTCACACCCTCCATAAAACTGAAGGCTTCAAACTGCTCTCTAGGATCACGACCTGGCTTGGCCAATTCGCTTAGAATATCCTTTAGGGTGGGTAAACCAATTTGATCGGTGATGTACTTTTTCAGGTCGATTTGCTTTCGGAGTTCCTCTTTCTGAATGAGGTCCGTAACCGAGCATTTCAAATCCTTCGCCATTTGGTTGACAATGGCATAAGATTCTGGGTGAACCGCACTCTCGTCCAAAGGATTGACGGCTCCGCGAATTCGTAAGAAACCAGCCGCTTGTTCAAAGGCTTTTTCACCCAAACGGGTTACATTTTTTATAGAGGCCCTGTCCTTAAACGGACCGTTCGAATTTCTGTATTCTACAATATTTTTGGCCAACTGTGGCCCCAAGCCCGCTACATAGGTAAGCAATTGCTCAGAAGCCGTATTGACTTCCACCCCAACGGCATTTACACAACTCATCACCACATCGTCCAATGAATGCTTTAATGCGCCTTGGTCTACATCGTGCTGGTATTGCCCCACTCCTATGGATTTCGGGTCAATTTTTACCAATTCCGCCAAAGGATCCATCAGCCTACGTCCAATAGATACCGCTCCTCGCACGGTAATGTCTTCATTCGGAAATTCATCTCTGGCGATTTGCGAAGCAGAATAAATAGAGGCGCCACTTTCATTCACCATCACCATGGTAATGGATTTTGGCAGCCCCAAGCTATTTACAAAAGTTTCTGATTCTCGGCCCGCAGTTCCGTTGCCAATGGCGATGGCTTCGATATTAAATTTCCCTGCCAAATGCTTAATGGTAGCGCCCGCTTTGGCGGTTTGTCTTTGTGGTTCGTGTGGGTAAATAGCTTCAAAATGAAGCAGTTGCCCTTGTTTATCTAAACAGACCAATTTACAGCCCGTTCTAAAACCCGGGTCGATGGCCATTACATTTTTACTGCCCAAAGGAGCTGCCATCAGTAGTTCTTTCATGTTTTTAGCAAATACCTCGATGGCTTCTTCATCTGCTTTTTTCTTGGAAATCATGCGTAGTTCCGTTTCCATACTCGGCTGAAGCAAACGCTTATAACCATCTCTAATGGCCAATTTCATTTGTTCTGCACTTTGCGAATTTCCTTGTATCAAGTGTCGATCGAGCAATTCAATAGCATCCTCTTCTGGCGGAACGGTATCCAACATCAGGAACATTTCGCTTTCGCCCCTGCGCATGGCCAAAACACGGTGCGAAGGAGCCTTGGCTACGCTTTCCTCCCAGTCGAAATAATCTCTGTATTTCTGCGCTTCTTCTTCCTTACCCGGATATACACGGGCTTTGAAAACGGCTTTTTCTTGGAAGAACCTACGCATTTTTGCCCTTACCTCCTGATCTTCATTGATCCATTCGGCCATAATATCACGCGCACCTTGTAAGGCTTGCTCAATATCTTCCACTTGCTTTTCAGCATCTACAAAGTCAGCGGCTTTGACGTAAGGATCAGCATTGGTTTGTTCAAAAATAAGTTTCGCTAAAGGCTCTAGTCCTTTCTCGCGGGCAATGGTGGCCTTGGTTCTGCGCTTTGGCTTATAAGGCAGGTAAATATCTTCTAAGCGGGCCATGGTTTCGGCCTCGTTTACCTGTTTCTCAAGCTCGTCTGTAAGTTTGTCTTGCTCTTTTAGTGACTTTAAAACCGCTTCTTTTCTTTTGTCCAGTTCGCGCAGTTGCAACACTCGATCACGAATGGACGCAATTTCAACTTCATCTAAACTGCCTGTTAATTCCTTTCTGTAGCGAGAAATAAAGGGCACTGTACCTCCTTGGTCCAAAAGTTCTACAGTGGTGGCTACTTGTTTTGGGTTGATAGAAAGTTCTGTAGCGATTCGCTGAAAATGTGCTTGCATGTACTGGTCGTGTTCTTAAAGGCAACAAAACTAAACAAAGATGAATTGCGAGAAAGGGTTTAAACCGAAAAGATGTAAACAATTCAGAGTTTAGAATTTAAGGATTTAAAGTTTAGAGTTTAAGGATTACGAATAAATTCTTCTTTGGAAGCGTTCAGGCTTTTCTATAAAGCATATACACATATTACTCACGAAGGATTGAAAAAATAAAATCACCCTTGGACAATATATACCTTCAGTAAACTTCCTTATAGCGACCAATATTTGGATGCTATAAGAAAGTTTTAATAAATTACATGAGATACATGAGCCAAAACGTGGCGTATACATAACGTTGTGCGCAATGTCTCGAACGACAGTAACAAAGAAAAACGGGAAAACTGAAAACCGATTAGAGTAAGCACCTTAAATTAAAACTGACCAAATATGACATCAACTTTTAAATTTTTACTTTCTGTGATTTGCTTTACAGCATTTTCGACTATTTCTGTTTTAGGACAAACAACTGATGAACAAAAGCTTTTGTACAAAACTGGAAATCCAGCAGATTGGCCTAAAGACCAAGATGCAGTTGTGTCTGCACCAAATAACCATAAAATTTTATTTGAAAATGACAAAGTAAGAGTTTTGGAAGTAACTCTTGCGCCAAAAGAATTAGAACCTGTCCATCATCATCAGTGGCCAAGTGTACTTTACATAATGGAAGCAGGAGATTTCATAGACCGTGATGGAGAAGGGAATATAATTATGGATACTCGTAAAATACCTGAACCTCTTGTTTTTCCTTTGACAATGTATAAGAACCCAGAAGCACCACATTCGGTGGAGAATTTAAGTGACACTAAAACAATTAGGTTGATTAGAGTGGAAATGAAGCCGTAAAAACTTCTACAGTTAACAAAATTACGAACGCATAACAATGGCTATAAATAATTGCTTGCTCTCGCCTACTTACGAAAATCTCCGCGAATTATCAGTTTGGTGTGTACTTGCAAACTTAATCGCTAAACCACGCTACTACTCATACACGAGACCGTTAAAACAAAGGTTCGGGCACTTTTGGAAAGCAACCACATTATTAATTTCATAAGTTCAGCGTCAATATTGAGTTAAATGCCCAACCCAAACCTCCAAATCATTACAGACAATTTCTACAAGCCACTACGCTTTGAACTCACCAACTTTGAAGCAGAAAAGGAAAGTCAAGATTACGGAGCCTGCACATTCGAGCTAAATGGTTTACAGATTGTGAGTAGAAATGCGAAGATCACTCCTACTAAAATTGGGCAGTTTGTTACGCTTTGGAAACGATTAAACAATGGCCCAATCCAGCCTTTTGATGTTTCGGACAGTTTTGATTTTGTAATCATCAATGTGCGTTCTGAAAATCAAATTGGGCAGTTCATTTTCCCAAAAAAAGTATTGATTGAAAAAGACGTTTTTACCACTCCTTCCAAAGAAGGAAAAAGGGCCATTCGGGTGTACCCTTTATGGGACAAACCTTTGAGTAAGCAAGCCCTCAAAACACAGCAATGGCAATTGGATTACTTTCTAGCGATTGATGAGGTCGGTAAAACGGATGTACAACGCGCCAAAAAGCTGTATTCAAAAGCCTAAACCTAATCTTCAAAGAAGCTAAATAAGGAGTATGGATTTGTCTTATTGACGGGCTTCGTCTATCTTCCTGTCATCGTCCCATTAGCTTGGACGCATTTGATTCTATTCTACTAAAGAAATGCTTATGAAAAAATCATCGGTACTGAATATAGCGGCTTACTTTGTGCTGCTCTTTTTGGGCTTTTTACCAACGGCCAATGCACAAAAGGCCGTTCCTGTATTCGAAAATGGCGAAGCACAGATTGTTCCCGCCTTCAACGATCCTGAAAAATGGATTCGACATGACCTTTGGGTTGAAACTGAATTTGACACGGATGGAGACGGCAAACCAGACCGTATGCATGTGGATGTTACCCGTCCGTACCAAACCGATACAGAAGGTTTAAAACTGCCGATTGTTTACGAATCGAGCCCGTACTTTGCCGGAACCGCTTCTTTGGCTGACGGTGTATTATGGAACGTTAAACACGAATTGGGCGCTACCCCACCTGCAAGGGTAAACCCTACAGTAACGCGCAGAGGCGAGCGACCAATCATTTCAAATTCTCAGATTAGAACTTGGGTGCCGCGCGGCTATATCGTGGTGCATTCTTCCTCTCCGGGCACAGGCCTTTCTCAGGGCTCTCCTACCGTGGGTGGCGACAATGAATCATTAGCACCCAAAGCGGTGATTGACTGGCTGAACGGAAGAGCAAAAGGCTACACCAGTCCTGACGGAAATGAAGAAGTAAAAGCATTTTGGAGCACTGGAAAAGTGGGCATGACGGGTACTTCCTACAATGGAACATTGCCATTGGCAGCTGCTACCACGGGTGTTGAAGGTTTGGAAGCCATCATTCCTATTGCACCGAACACCTCCTACTACCATTATTATAGATCAAATGGCTTGATTAGATCTCCGGGAGGCTATTTAGGCGAAGACATTGATGTGCTTTATGATTTCATTCACAGCGGTGATGAATCGAAACGTGCTTATAACAATAAGGCCGTAAGAGACACGGAAATGAAGAACGGCATGGACAGAATCACGGGTGATTACAATGACTTTTGGGCAGGCCGTGATTACTTGAATGATATGGGGCCAATGAAGGCTGCTTTACTGATGTCGCATGGTTTTAACGATTGGAACGTGGTGCCAGAGCATAGCTTACGTATTTCTGAAGCCGCCAAGGCAAAAGGCATTCCTACTCAAATATATTACCACCAAGGCGGACATGGTGGGCCTCCCCCTATGTCGATGATGAACCGTTGGTTTACGCGCTATTTACATGGCGTTCAAAATGGAGTAGAAAATGATGCGAAGGCTTGGATTGTCAGAGAAAACGACCCCAATGACAAGCCCACTGCTTATGCCGATTACCCGAATCCAGAAGCCAAACCTGTACAGTTCTTTTTGTCGAAAGGTGCTCCAAAAGCAGGTGGCATCAGCACAAAACGTTTGGCTAATCAAGGCAAAGAGACTTTGGTAGATAATTACTCTTTCTCAGGCTCCACTTTAGCCCAAGCCGAAATCACCGACCACAGATTGCTCTACGTTTCTCCAGTACTTACTGCGCCAGTGCATATTTCTGGTACCGTGAAGGTTTCCATTAAACTAGCGAGCAGTAAACCAGCCGCCAACCTTTCCGTTTGGTTGGTTTCCTTACCATGGACAGAAGGTAGAAACTCTAAAATTACCGACAACCTGATTACCCGCGGTTGGGCCGATCCTCAGAACTATAAATCATTAAGAGAAAGTGAGCCTTTGGTACCGGGTAAATTCTACGAAATGTCTTTTGAATTGCAGCCTGACGATCAAATCATTGCTGCTGGACAGCAAATTGGCGTCATGATTATGTCTTCCGACCGTGAGTTTACGCTTTGGCCAGCACCAGGCACCGAACTCACCGTTGATTTAGACGGCACCAGCATTTCCATTCCTATTGTAGGTGGCACAGCCGCTTTTGAAAAGGCAGTGAAGAAGTAATGAGTACTGTGTAATTGGTATTGCGTAAAAAAGATTAAAGCCCGTTTCTTCTGGTAGAAGGAACGGGCTTTTTTATTGGGTATCTCACTAATCCTCGTTTGCAACAATGATTTCAGAATAAGTCAAATTCACCTCTGCGTCACTCCGCGCTCCGTGCGGTTTAATGATCGTTCTGTATTGCTGAAAAACCCCGAGGCTTCGCGGGCTTACAGGGCAGCAAGCTTATTTGGTCAAAAAACATCAACTACAGAATGTTCAACACTAAGTCATTCCGTAGGAATCTTTTCACGACCCACAAATCAATTCCCTCTGTGTTTCTGGAAAAGACCTTTACAAGGTGACTGTTCTAGGCGGTAAACTATAAAACAAGCTATTCAGTGGCAGCCAAAATGGTTAAAACCATTGCTCAAAACATTCATTCCTATAGCCCACGGTTTAAACCGTGGGCTATGTGTTCCCCCTGCCTATCTCAACCGTTTTAACGGTTTCTACTGATAGACCGAGACATTCCGCCCTAACTATTCTTCTTCACCAACAAGCCACCTAAGGATGGAAAACGATATAGTCATCAGAACACCCTCATAGCCTGCACTATCCTCTCTTGTTATTGCCATTAAGTCCAGTTAACATATTATTCATTTAGCAATAGGAAATTTCTATATTGCTATTTGTCAGTTTATTATGCTTATTACAGGTCATAAACCCTGATTTTTTGCTAAAACTATAGGGCAATTGCCAACAAACACTACCTTCCATAAATTTACTGTGCTTTATGCATAGTCTGGTACGGCAAGGTGTTTTTACATAAAAGCAAAAAGTACAGCTTATGGGTGACGGTTGTCATTGAGTGTATTATTAATACTAAAAACTAAGAGATATGAGAAATGCCTTATGTTATGTACTCCTCTTTATTATTATTTCCTGTAAGCAAGAAGAAGTATTAGTCATTAATGATGAACCGAACGCTGCTTTCCCTTTAGTATTGTCAGTTAACGACATCGTTCCCGGTGAAATTCAGCTTACTAGTATCAAATTGCATCCTTCTTCAGAAGGTGGAATATACTTGGCAGGTTACAGCTCAGGAGTGAATATTAGTGATAAAGGACAACTTAACTGGCAAATCAATGAGAGAGTCTTCCATGACAACAATACAAAAGAAGTAGTCAGGCATGACATTAATGATAAAGATGTAAGAATATTTCAAATCAATAATATCGGGAAAGATCAACTGTTATATAGTTTTTCAAATGACCACGGTATACTAGGATCTTCCAGCTTGATCCGGATGGGTACTTCTCTTTACTTTTATTGGAGGACAGGACAACCAGGATATGAGCAAGTTGTCAATATCGCATCTCTGAATTCAGAGGGCCAATTAAACTGGAAGAAAGAAATTGACTTTGCGGATTATGTTTATGAAGATATCGTAGCACATAACGGCTTTTTGTTTGTGACGTATGGTGACCGTAATAATCTAACCAGGGTTAATGGTATTTCGGTGACCATTCTTAATGACTCAGGAGATATCGTTAACGATTTTGAGTTGACAACAGATTTGGCAGATTGGAATATCGCTGAAACGTTTGTAGAAATACAAGCAGACGATGGTTACATTTATTCCAATACCGCCAAAAATGATTCTGGGCTATTGCGCAAAAGCAGAATCGCAAAATATACGTACGGTGGCGAATTAGTGAGTGAGGTTGAGGTTCTTTATTCCAAAGATTTTCATGTTGTTGACAAGCAAGTATATACCGTTGGTAATGAATATGAAATTGACCCTGACACACGCAAAGGTCACCCATTCGTTATACACTTAGATGAAAATTTAAACGTTTTGAACATCAGGAAATTCGATAACATCGAGACCAGTTGGAATGCAATTACGGTTTCTAATGATGTGGTCTATTTCTATTTTCACACATATACATGGAATCCTGAATCACCTCTGGCACCTGATAGCCTATATATAGATACGTTAACGTTCAAATAAGGGGAGTATCAATTTTCAATGCATCCAATTCTCAACTGAGTGTAGTCTGCAACTAGGCTTTCCCACTAATCCTCTGGTCTTAGCGAGACGCTATCACTAGCGGGGTAATAGCCTACAAAATGGTTAAAACCATTGCTCAAAACATCCATTCACATAGCTAAGGATTTAAACCTTGAGCTATGTGCTCCCTTTCCAATTTCAACCGTTTTAACGGTTTCTACTGATAGACCGAGACTATTCTGCCCTTATTGATCTCACTTTGGTCTTCGCCTCTCCCTTAAATCCGAATTGTCATTGAAAAACTAACAGATGTAGATTTGAGTTTAAGAATAATGAATAGTTAAAAAACTGCCTAGAACACCGAATATGGCCAATTGAAAAATGGAATAGAAAATTAAAAAATCCGGCATGTGTTCAACCGAAAGGATAATGCTAATTTGCACGCAACGAGCCATATAAAAGACCGCTAGCCACTAGCAAATTAAAACATTGTGAATGAACGAAATCAGAAGGTTTATTGAAAATATAACTCCAATGAACGACTCTGATTGGCTGTTTTTTTCTTCAAAGCTGCAAGAAGTAAAACTCAAAAAACATTCTATTCTATTAAATTCTGGAGATGTTGAGAATCATTTATCCTTTATATCAAAGGGAATAGTCCGACTGTATATACCAAGAGAGGAAAGTGATTTAACTTTTGGCTTTGTATTCGAAAATGAGTTTGTCACAGCTTACGATTCATTTTTAACACAGGTTCCTTCCGAATATCAAATTGAAACATTGGCCGAAACAGTTCTTTGGAAAATTTCTCTCGAAGACTTACAAGAAGTTTATGAAAGGACAAGCAGTGGAAACATTATCGGACGTAGAATGGCTGAAAACATGTTCTTACTAAAATCTAAAAGAGAACTTTCTCTATTGAGCAAAACAGCAGAAGAAAGATATTTGGATTTGTTCTCCAGCCGTCCAAAGTTACTACAGCAAATTCCATTAAAATATATTGCCTCGTACATTGGTGTTACTCCACAAGCATTGAGCAGAATAAGGAGGCGCATTACTTAACTTGGGTTCATTGTATCCACCTAAGTGTTTTCTGAAATTTGTATTTCATACTTCAGAAAAACATGAAACCACTAATTCTACTTTTACTAAGTTTTACAGTCTCGATTTTTGTAATTAAAATCATCAAAACAGAGTATGATTTTGCCTTATCCGCAAGAATTGCAATGTCGATAATGCTTCTTTTTACAGCCATTGGACATTTTGCCTTTACGAAAGGAATGTCAATGATGATACCTGAATTTGTTCCTTTTAAAGAAAGCGTAGTTTACTTAAGCGGAATATTTGAAATTCTGTTAGCATTAGGTTTACTAATTCCTAAATTTCAAACAGTATCTGGGTGGGCACTTGTTATTTTTCTCCTGCTAATGTTACCAGCCAATATATATGCTTCTATGAACAAAGTGAATTACCAAAAAGGGACATTTGAAGGAAATGGTCTTACTTATTTGTGGTTTAGAATCCCATTACAATTCCTGTTTATTGTATGGACGTATATAAGTGCAATCAAAAGTAATTTCTAAGAGTATCAAGTCAGGGCTAACAAGGTATAGAGATACTAAGGGTTAAACATCAAGCCCAAAGGACAGCTCAAGCCTTAAAAAAATTCTCAACGTGTTCTTTACCAATGGGTCAAGAATCATAACACGATGTTTTTCGGAAAATTAAGTATTCATTCAGGTGAATGAGTAATTAAAAAGCTACGTTTATACTGGCGTATCATTTATATAGGTAAATAAAAAATTTCAAGGATATACGTCACTTTTGTGACTAATACATAACGTGGGCACTAATTGGAAAACATAAAATGACAAAAATCTATTTCATAATAATTCTTCTTTTTACAGTAAACAGAGTTGTATCCCAAAATTTATACGAAGAAAAGGGGTTTGGCAGTTCAATAATTCTAAAATCTGAAATTTTACAAGAAGACAGAGATATTCAAGTTTTCTTACCTCTTAACTACAACGGGAATTCAAAAAAGTATCCAGTTCTTTATGTGTTAGATGCCCAGCGCTATTTCTTAAATGGCATCGCATTTCAACAAAACCTTACTTGGCAGGAAATTGCCCCAGAATTCATTGTTGTTGGAATTAATACTGACCCGGTAAAAAGACGTAATTTATTTTATGAAGAGTCTTCTAAGTTCATCCAGTTCCTAGAAGAGGAACTGATTCCTGAAATAAACTCAAAATACGAAACACTCAATGAGCGAATTTATTTTGGATGGGAAATGGCAGCGGGACTCGGTGTTCAGATATTTGCGAACAAACCTTATCTTTTTAAAGGTTTTCTTTTATCAAGTCCTACACATATATCAAAAGATCGCTTAGAAAGCGTAAGCAAAATGTTGAAAACTAATACGCAAAATGAGTTAAAGCTATACACGGCATTAGGAACTGTTGAAAATTGGGCAACAGAATCCATGTCTTCCTTAGATTCTATTTTTCAAAGGCATCCAGCAAAAAACGTACAATGGAAATACAATCTTTCAGATAAAGAGAATCACTACACAACTCCGTTGACTACTATAAATGAGGGGTTGAAACTATTTTTTAGTGACTATGGACCAATCCGATTTTATTCAATTAATGAGTTCTTAGATTTTGGTGGTATTAAAAGACTTAAAGAACACTATCAAGATAGAGGTAGAAAATATCAAATTTCAGAAGAGATTCACGCTGACACAAAACACTATCTTTTGTTACAAGCTCATAAAGAAAACAATTTTATAATATTTAAGGAGCTAGTATCGGAAATGGATGGGAAAAAATTCATTAAAAATTACTATCGACAAGCTAGCTGGTTCAGTAGGTTTTCTAGTTTTTATCTTGACAATAATAAATTGGAAGACGCTCTAGAAATTTTAGAATTAGGGCTCGAAAAATTTCCCAATACTTCAATTTTACAAAATGAGATGGGAAATTATTTTAAGCATGGTGGAGAACTAAAAAAAGCAGAGAAATGGTATAAAGAAGCCATTGCTACTGCAAGAAAAAATAGAGAGCCTGAATTATCTATGTATCTAAAAAACTTAGAGTCATTACAATAAGACGTCACTCGGCACAACCGAGCGACTGGCTGTAGTAGCCTATAAAATGGTCAAAACCATTGCTTCAAACATTCATTCCCATCGCCCAGGGTTTAAACCGTGGGCTATATGCTCCCCTACCAATTTCAACCGTTTTAACGGTTTCTACTGATAGACCGAGCATTCCATTAATCCTCATTTGTAACGAAGATTTAAGCCAAACTCACTGAGGCATAGTATTACTACATCTCGTTCTAACCTTATCATCTCGCCTTCTTTTACTCTTAGCGAGACGTTAAAGCTAGTAGAACCTATATACTGATAAAGAAATTTTAATAAATTACATGAGCTTTATTAAGCGTAAAAGAGCATTGAGATAACATTGAGCATACTGAAGTGAAATGAATACCTCCCAATTTTTTGAAAAGATAAGAACCTACTATAATATTTCTGAACAAGCAGAACGGGCTTGGGAAAGGCTTTTACAACAAAAGGAGTATAGAAAAGGCGACAATGTTCTTAACATTGGACAACACCCCAAAAAAATGTCCTTCGTTGTAAGTGGACTACTTTCGCAGCATTACATTGGAGAAAATGGAGATGCAGTAATAAAGTATTTTTTTCCAGAACAGCGAATAGCTGCTTCGTTGAGTGCGATGTTGGCTAACAAGCCAAGTGAGTTTTCCATTACCGCACTTGAAGACACCACCGTTCTGGAGTACGACTTTTTTGAGTTTAGAAAGTTGTTTGACCCTTTTCCAGATTTGGCTCGTTTTTACATTGCCTACAACGACCTTCATTGGATCATAGAAAAGGAGCCACTAGAAATTACTTTTAGAACAGAAACTGCGGCTAAAAGATATGACGACTTTCTTCAAAAGTACCCAACATTGGTTCAACGCATTAAAAAACATCACATCGCTTCTTACTTGGGCATTACCCCAACACAATTGAGTAGAATACTTCTTACCAACAAGTAATTTTTTTCACTTTCTCAACATATGTAAAAGTTTAAATCCACTGGTTGCCAAATCTTTGTGTCATCATTAACAACTAAAAAATAAAAAGATGGCAACAAAAGTTTTTATTAACCTACCGGTAAAGGATCTCGACAGATCTATGACATTCTTTAAAGATTTGGGCTTCAGCTTTAACCCTCAATTTACCGATGAAAATGCAGCAAGTATGATAGTGAGCGAAAACATATTCGTAATGCTGCTTACAGAAACGTATTTCAAAACATTTACCAAAAAACCAATTAGCAATGCAAAAGAAAGTACGGAAGTACTTATAGCATTGGACACAAATTCAAGGGATGAAGTCCAACAGATTGTTGCAAAAGCCCAAGAGTTAGGTGCTACTATTTACAATGAACCGCAAGACCACGGCTGGATGTACCAACACAGTTTTGCAGACTTAGATGGACACCAATGGGAGTTTGCATACATGGACATCACACAATTTCCAAATGAATAACCTTAAACCTTATTAAAATGAAAAAGAATAGAATAATTTTTTGGATCACAACAAGCATCATCTTTTTGTGGGAAGGACTGATGCCACTAAGTACCTTACTATTTGCGCCCGAATACATTAATGCAGGCACAAAACCTTTAGGCTATCCTGACTATTTCGCTTATGTATTAATCATCTGCAAAGTATTGGGAGCAATAGCCATTATGCTACCAAAATTACCAAACAAATTGAGAGAATGGGCTTATGCTGGTTTAACATTTAACCTAATATTTGCTGTAATCAGCCACATTGTGGTAGACGGGAACATCGGCTACATTTTAACTCCTGTAGCAATCGGTGGCATACTTGCAGCCTCATACATTTATAACTTAAAAATGAAAACAAATGGCTAAGACAGACTATAGAACAATTGAAGAGTATCACAAAGTGTTTAGTGGCGACACACTAGAAAGAATGCAAACAATTAGGGAACTGGTGCACAAAGTTGCACCAGAAGTTGAAGAGGTAATCAGCTACCAAATTCCTGCTTTCAAGTTAGGCGACAAATATCACTTAATTTACTATTGTGCTTTTCCCAAACACCTAACCATATCAAGTCCTTGGAGCGAAGCAATGCTGAAAGAATTTGAAGTAGAATTGAAAGATTACAAAGTTTCAAAGTCGGCTATTCAACTTCCGCTAGGCAAACCTTTGCCCTTAGATTTAATAAAAAGAATTTTAGAGTTTAGGAAAAAGGAATTTGAAGCAAGAAAGAAGTAAAAACTGCCTAAAACAAAGTATTGCCACGGTGGGGGCTGACAGAAGTAACTGATCAGTTGCGCTGCTATCAGCTTTTGTTTATACATTCGGCTGACGATGCTCAAAGTCCCCCATTGCGGCAATGGCAGAAGTAAATACAGCTAAGCAAAGAGCTGCTATTCAATAGTGAAAGTCACATTAGAAAAACAACGTGGAAACGACAAACAAAAAAATAGATAAGGCACTCATTGACAAGTTGTTTCTTTTAATTCCATCAGGCACAGTTGAAATGAGAGATGACAGAACCAAAGAAGCTTGGTTGTCCGAAATAGACTCATTCAAACTATCGAAATTTCTAGTGACGCAAGAGTTATATGAAGCAGTAATAAAAGAAAACCCGTCAACATTCAAGGGAGAGAAATTACCTGTTGAAACCGTTTCGTGGATTGATGCGGTAAATTTCTGTAATGAACTATCTGAATCTTTAGCAAAAGATAAATGCTATACTATTGACTTAGCAACTGAAAGTATAACCTTTAATTCAAAGGCAAATGGGTTTCGGTTACCAACAGAAGCTGAATGGCAATATGCTTGTCAAGCAGGAACTAAAGAAATCAGGCACGGTGAATTGAGTAACATTGCTTGGTTTAAAGCTAACTCAAATAACCAAACTCAAACAGTTGGACAAAAGAAGCCTAATGAATGGGGACTTTATGATATGCTAGGTAATGTTTGGGAATGGTGTTCAGACATCTATGACGAATCTGTTTATGGGTCTTATCGCATTTTTCGTGGTGGCGGTTGGTGCGACCAAGAAAGGAGCGTTATGGCAACCAATAGAAGAAGGAGTCATCCAATAAAGTTTAAAATTGATGACCTTGGGTTTAGAATTGCGCAAAACAAATAGCACCCCACTAACCCTCATCTATAATGATGATTTAGGTCGACCCATCTTAAAAAACCTAACGCACTCTTCTGAACTGTCATTCAGGGCAAACGAGCGCACTCACATTCCCATGGATTAAACCGTGTCTCATGTCCTCCCCTACGGTCCGCAAAGCTGAGAAAATGCAATCGCCATTGTACAAATTATCACCAAACTTTTAACTTTAAATTTGAGTACTATACAAAGGTTAGCGGTCACAATAAATGAGTTTTAAACTTTGAATAAAACAACAGACATAAGGAAGGTTTTTATGCCGTTTCAACCTGCCACAAGGTTTGAACCTGAATTTACACTCTATAAAGAACATCTACCCGATTCAAGACTGGCTCCTTATATCTATTACTACTGGGAGTTTAAAACTATTAAGCCTTTACTAAATGGCCTAGAGTATAGAGTTGTACCTAATGGTTGTATAGATATTTATTTTGAGCTACAACAGCCCAGCAAAAGCATTGTAACCGGATTTAGCGATAAAAGCTCTAGTGTAACATTACAAAACGAATTTCATTATTTCGGCATTTGCTTTATGCCATCCGTTTTTCCCTTGATTTACAATATCAATGCAACAGAACTTACAAACAGGTACTTCGATTTAGGTTTGGTAGCACCAAACACCGCTAATTTTATTACAAATGAATTAGACGCAGAGCTTAGCTCGTCAAGAATAATTGATTCACTAAATACTCATTTTTTGAATTTGACGAATAGTAAAGCTTTTAGAATTGACTATAGATTGCTTGACGCTATTGATTTAATCTTTAAAACAGGTGGGAACTTATCCTTAGACGCTGATCTTAAAACTGGTTTAAGCCAAAGACAGCTTAGACGGTTGTTCAATTTTTATATTGGTAATAACCCAAAAACATTCTGCAAAGTAGTCCGCTTTCAAAGCTTTCTACAAAAAAATACAATCTTAAAAGTAGCCGCATCAAACTTCGACTATCTTGATTATGGCTATTATGACCAGTCTCATTTTATAAAGGAATTTAAAACCCTATTCGGAAAAACGCCCCGTCAAGCTTATTGAATAGAATAAGTATGTCCGATTTTTACTATTAATAAAATAGTGGCGATGCGACCTTTACACTGTTATACAATAGCAATAAAAGGTATGAAGCAAACAACTCTATTCTCTATTACTGTATGCTTAGCAGCTAATTTATTTTTACAAACGGGCTTAAAAACCAAAAATCGACAAACCATGAAAATGAATGCAGGCGTAATCACTAGCAAACTGGCCGAAACAAAGGATTTCTATACCAAAACCTTAGGGTTTGGTGTCACATTTGAAAATGATTTTTACCTTTTGTTACACACGCCAAATAAAGAAGCCGAAGTCAGTTTCTTACTTCCAAACCACCCAAGTCAGCAGCCCCTTTTTCAACAACCATTTCAAAATCAAGGTATGTATTTGACCATTGAAGTAGATGATGTAGACAACATTTATCAAGAATTGAAAAGAAAAGGTGTAGAAATAAAAATTGACATTCGAGATGAGCCTTGGGGCGACAGGCATTTTGCTATTCAAGACCCAAATGGAATTGGGATTGACATTGTGACCTATGCGGAACCAGAAGAAAAATAGCAAAAGTATTTCTGACAAAGATTTAATAGCTAGTTAGTCACGCTCTCAGGTTTAGCCTTATGACTAGTTATTTTGACTTAATGATAGAATTTGTCGGAATATACCCTGTTAAATGTTGTCATCACCCCCCTAGTATATACTGTAATCATATGAAATTTGTAAACATATAGTTCGCGATCATATCGTAAAGGTGCCGAATTGACGCTATTTCCGATAACCGCTCTTAATGACTTTAGGAATTCTATAACAATGAAATATGATGATTAGAGGTATAAAAATCACTAAAAATCTGGGAATTGCATTTGTACTGTTCTTAGGTTTTGCTTGCTCGCAACAGAAAGGCCTTGTTGATGACCTACAATCTTTCACTACTACGCTTGATGTTCATCTTGAGGCCATTGCCAAAGGTAATCTTGAACAGCTTGCCCCTACTGTTTCTGAAAGTGTAATTATGATTGGCCCAGATGGGAGAAAGTATGATGGCAAAGATGCCTTTATGGATTTACACAAAAATTGGTTTGCATCAAGCAACTGGAAATGGGACGGAAGAATATTGAAAACTGAAAGTAGCGACTCATTGGGATTTGGGCTTGTGCAATATAAATACACCGAAAACGACTCAGCAGGTCACATTACGCTTGAAAGCAATGCATACTTAATACTTGTTTTCAAGAACTCAGCCCTTGGGTGGCAACTAACGCATGATCAAAACACCTCAATACCAACAATTAAATAATTAAAAGTGTACAGTTAAAAATCTAACAAAATGACAAACAAAGAAATTGTAAAGCAATTACTCAATGCTTTTTTGAAGCACGATGTTGAAAAAGCACTTTCATTTATGAGTGCTGATGTAAAAATGGGTTGGCCAGGCTTTTTCGACCTAGAACCTGGCAAAGAAGCTATTCGGGAATTTTACTTAGACATTCCCCAAATGGTATCTAGTAAAATCGGTGAATTCATAGAAGAAGGCAATACTGTGGTAGGCACTGGAATGGTTACCGCAAAGCACCAAGATGGCTCACTTAAGAACAGTTTCTTTTGTGACATCTACAAACTTGAAAATGGAATGGTGAGCGAAATACAAAGCTATATGGTCTTTGAAGCTAAGAAGGAAGAAGCCTAAATAACTAAGTACAAAGCCAATCTAAAATCGGGAATCAGCATGACTTTCAAGTGTAGAATAGTTGTGCTGGTTTACGAAAGAAACATTGTTGAATCGTAGATAAGGAGAGTATAAGTTATTGTGAAAAAGAAACGATCATCAGTGACCATACCTATAAACTTATACAAACCTGACACGCAATGATTTTAAGTGTCGAATACAGCAAATGTAAACTATAAGCGAAATGTTGAACTCTACTAAAGGTCTTATCTTCATTCCTGACATCAGCGGATTCACCAGTTTCGTTAAAAAAGTGGAGATTGAACATAGCCGGCTGATTGTAGAGGAACTACTAGAAGTTTTGATAGATACCAATGAGATGGAACTCATTGTTTCCGAAATCGAAGGAGATGCTATCCTATTTTACAAATTTGGTGAAAAGCCGAACTTAAAAGTGGTTCACCAACAAGTGAAGAAGATGTTCACGGCATTCCACAAAAGCCTGATGGCTTATGTAAGCAGAAAATATTGTCAGTGCGAAGCTTGTCTCTCGGCCTCGGACCTTACGCTAAAAGTGATTACTCATTATGGCGAGTTTACAGAATACAATGTAAAAAACTTTAGTAAACTCATTGGAAAAGATGTTATCGTGGCCCATGAGCTACTCAAAAACGACATTGACCATCATGAGTATTGGTTGGTTTCGGAAGGGCTATTTAAAAAGAGTGAAATGCAATCGGAAACGGTAGGTTCTATTATTTGGACGGGGGGACAGAAAACTACAAAAGATGAAAACATCCCTTTCCACTATTCATCATTAGGATATTTAAAAAGCAAAATATCAGTTGAAACACCTAAGAAACCCAACCTACAAACCAAAAGGAAAGTGATTTCCATTTCTAAGACATACAATACTGATTTGATTACCTTATTGCATGCCACAGCCGATTTTACCTATAGAAATCAATGGGTGAATGAAGTAAACAGTGTTGAAGTACAAAACCATTTTCTTCCGCGGATCGGTATGCGCTGTGTAATGAATTTACCCCGTAAAAAAGTAACAATCATTGCCAATCATTACATATTCGGTGAGCATAAAATTGAATTTAGTGAAACAGAAGAGAGCACAGGTTGGCTCTCGTACTATACACTGGAAAAACTAGAAGACTTTAGAACCCTACTTACATTCAACTACTACATTAATGACCAGTTGTTTTCGGGGTTTCTTTTCAAACTTCTAAAACAAGCCAGACTAAAGAAGATCACAGAGAAGTCGCTAACAAACCTAGAGGGACTTGTAGAAAAACTGGGAGACTCCATTAGAATAAAGGCTCAATAATGAACAGCATATCCCCATCCATTATATAGGATGAATGTGCTAAAAATAAGACTTACAGAAAGCAGAGAGTTCATTACTCTCAGCTTAGTGTTTCTTAAAAAATATTCTAAACATGAAACAAACTCAAAATATCTCAAAAACAATCGCGGTAATGTCAATGTCTCTTGACGGCTTTGTCGCTGACAGCAATGATGGTGTGTCCGAAGTCTTTGATTGGTATTTCGCTGGCGATATAGAGGTCGAAGCTGGTGGAGCAGATGCCATGACCTTTCGCCTATCACACCCTAGTGCCGAGCATTATAAAAATCTTGTGAGTGAATTAGGCGCAGTCCTCACAGGTAAACGCACCTTCAATGTTGCTCAAGGATGGGGCGGAAATCACGGTTGGGGTCCTGCATTCGTACTGACCCATTCTGTACCTAAGGGTTGGCCAAAGCCTAATTCTAATGTCCATTTTGTTACTGACGGTCTCGAGTCTGCAATTGAGCAAGCTAAAGCAGCGGCAAATGGAAAAGCAGTTGGAATTCATGGTGCTGACACCATCCAGCAATGCCTGAACGCAGGCCTGCTTGATGAGCTACATATTGACATTACAGCAGTTCTTCTTGGTTCGGGTGTTCGGCTTTTCGAGCATCTTGAAAACACCCCATCCACCCTTGGTGACCCTATCGTAATATCAGGAAAAGGGGTCACTCATCTGCGTTACCCAGTAATCAAGAAATAAGCCATTAAAAGAAACACAATGTTAACCTACGTACACCCGAAATTACCCATGCGAGACAAAACCCAATCAAAAAATTACTACCTAAATCAATTGGGCTTTGTGGAAGTGAGCGACTATGGAGATTATCTAATTCTGTCTAAAGACAATATAGAAATTCACTTTTTCGAATTTAAGGAGCTCAAACCAAGAAAAAACTATGGACAAATTTACATCAGAACGAATGATATTAACGAACTCTATCAATTTCTAATTGACAACAATACCACCATACACCCCAATGGTAAATTGGAGATTAAGCCTTGGGGACAAAAAGAGTTTTCAGTACTCGATCCTGATGCTAACCTTATAACCTTTGGGCAAAGTATTGAATAAGAAAGAACATCTCAATTCAAAAATTTAGGGCTACCGCTGCTTCGGCAGCACATAGCATTTAAATAAAGTTAAAACCAGTAAAGAAACACGAATACAGTCAGTAAGGAGTATTATTTAAAATCAAAAATTAAAATCATGAGTAAAATTTTCTTTGATAATGGAATCTCGCTTGATGGATATTTCGCAGGCGATAACAGAAGCCCTCAAAATCCAATTGGTGATGGCGGCACTTCAATTCACAATTGGATGTATAAGCAAAAAGCATTTTTCAAAGCCCTTGGAATGGAAGGCGGAGAAGAAGACGGTATAGAAAGTAAGCTGATAGAGGACACATTTGCAAGAACTGGCGCTTACATAATGGGGAAAAACATGTTTAATGAAGGCGAAGTGAACTGGCCAGAAGATCTTTATAAAAGAGATGTATATGTTCTAACACATGAAGAAAGAGAGCCTTGGGTTCAAAAAGGAACAACTACCTTTTACTTTATCAATGACGGGATAGAAAGTGCCTTGGAAAAAGCAAAGCAATCTGCCAACGGAAAAGACATAAGAATACAAGGTGGCGCAGAAACCATACAGCAATTTCTTAACTTAGGCTTAGTAGATGATTTCATTCTCCATATCACTCCAATAATCTTAGGCAGTGGTATTCGTTTGTTCGACAGCATTGACAAAAGTGTCTTTGATTTAAGTATTGAAGAAGTAATACCTTCAAAACTGACTACACATATTAAATACAAGCTGATAAATAAGCGCTAGACAAAACATGGAAAAGAGCAAACTACTTCAGATGAATAATATGGGGATCGTTGTAGAGAACCTCGACAATGCAATATCCTTTTTTACAGAAGTAGGCTTAAAACTCGAAGGGCGAGCCATTATCGAAGGTGAATGGGCTGGAAAAGTAACCGGACTTGGAAATCAGTCTGTTGAAATTGCAATGATGGTTACACCCGATGGGCATAGCCGACTGGAGATTTCTAGGTTTATCTATCCCAAAACCATATCAGACCATCGAACAGCACCTGTCAATTCTCTTGGTTATTTACGTATCATGTTTACTGTGAACAACCTTGATGAGTTGGTATCCCGACTCATAAGACTAGGTGCTGAGCTCGTTGGTGAAGTGGTTCAATACGAAAATTCATACAAGCTCTGTTACATTCGAGGAGCAGAAGGATTGCTTGTTGGGCTTGCCGAGCCGCTAGAGTAAATCTATTTAACCCCAGTATAACAGAACCTGACCGAAGACCTGAATAGCAAAATGTATGAATAAAGCACTGAAGGGTGTTCTTCATAAATAATCAGTGAACGACCAAGGCCATGTTATAACTACTTCATTCCATTACATATGATTTACATAACTCAAATCATTTACATTCAACCGGGTAAAGAAGACGCATTTCATGATTTTGAGGATGTAGTCATACCACTGATTTCTAAATACAATGGGCAATTATTACTTAGGTTACGCCCTTCTGATGTGAGTGTAATTGAAAGAAATATTGAAACACCATACGAGATTCACATTGTAGAATTTACAAGTCAAAAAGATTTTGATAATTTTAAATCAGATGAAGAAAGAAACAAGGTTTTGCACTTGAAAGAGCAATCCATAAAATCTTCAATACTAATACAAGGTGAAAAGTTGTGAGTATTAGAAAACAATCGCTACTAGTTAAGCTAACCATTTGTCTTCTTTTCTCCCCTTATCTGTCTAATTTAAAAGAAGGTCAATGAAAACCCCTCAACAACAAATAATAGGAAGTTGGAAACTGAATAATTTTGAATTAAAAAATCTGACTGTAAACAAATCTATTTTTCCTTACGGAAAAGAGCCTATTGGGATTTTAATATTTAGTGCTGACGGTTTTATGTCTGTTTCAATAATGTCAGACAACAGAATCAACTTTGAGGTTGAATCATTGCAAATGTCGTCTGCAGAGGAAAAAATAAGTGCTATTGATACATATCTGTCATACGCTGGGAAGTGGAGAATAGAAAACGACAGAATCTATGTTGAAGTAATTACTTCTCTATTGCCCAATTGGAAAGACAAAGAACATTACAGAACATTTCAACTGAATGATAAAACACTGTCATTTCAAACCCCAAAAATGAAACAGGGAGACTTTGATATATTAGTTGAATTGGACTGGGTAAAATTTTAAAAAGACCAATTACGATGTTCTCTCCCTTAAATCCATTTTAAAAAATCGCTCACCCCTTAAATGGCATGAAAAAGAAACAAACAAAACGAGTACTCAAACTCACACTTATTCTTGCTAGCATCGCCTCTTTGTTTTTCGTACCTTGGATTTTGGTTTGGGCTTGGATATTACCGCTACCAGACAGCCTTCAAGAACAGGCAAATGAAGCCCTAGATCATGGGTTTGAAGGAATTATTGTTTACGTAGATGAAGCTGGAAAACCACCAGCATTTTACGCAGCTGGCTGGCATAACAGAGAGGATAAAATCCCTGCAAATCCACATGCTCTATTCAAGCTCGCCAGTCTTAGTAAGTTATATACCGCAGTGGCCATAACAAAGCTTGTGGCTGATGGCCGCTTGTCATTGGATAAAACCCTTGCTGATTACCTTCCAGAACTTGTAGGAAGAATCGAAAATACGGATGCAATTACTTTGAAGATGATGGTGCAGCACAGGAGTGGTATTCCAAATTATACTGACACACCTAATTATTGGGCTGCCCCAAAAGAAAGCAACCAAGAAAATCTCGAATTAATACTCGATAAGCCAGCCAACTATAGGCCAGATCAGGACTATGAATACAGCAACACCAATTATTTGTTACTTGCCGAAATCATGGATAAAGTGCTGAGATATCCTCACTTTCAATTCATTCAGGAGGAAATTCTAAACCGACTTCAACTTAAAAACACTTTTGCCTCGCTTGATGGCGTGAATATAGATGATGTAATGAGTGGCTATCATGTGGGCCACCCTTATGACCTAAAAACTGACAAGCAAGGAATGTTAGCATCAGCAGAAGATGTGGGCATATTTTTAAGAGCTTTAAACGATGGGTCATTGTTTGATGCAGGTGAAAAGGACATCTATTCATCCATTTATGAATATGAACATAAAGGATGGGTGCCTGGCTACCAGAGTATTGCCAAGTATCACAAAGACATTGACACCGTAGTCATTCAATTCACAAACACTACCGATCCTAAATTGTACAACTGGAATTTAGCAGACATTATCTATAGTCGAATTATCAAAATACTCAAGCGCAAAAAAGACTCATAGCTTCTTCACAGGTAAAGGGCAACACTAACATCTGTCTATTAAGAGTAAATAGTGGACGTTTATTTTGGATTAAGGCCTTATTCAAAGGCTCCTTCTCAAACTATCCAGCAATCAAACTTTATGGAACATTAGGTGAGAAAAGAAAAGCGACCGAGAAAGAAGTCAGTCTATTAAATAGAAGAATGAAATTCACAAACGGCTTTAAGGGCAACACCTACTTGTGGAAAAACATGGAGTTTGTTAGAGAAATAAAGTTCACAAAAGCCGAGAAAATAAACCTTGGAATGATGACCAAGCAACTATAAGAAGAGCCCCTTCCTACTAAGGTTTCAAAAGCCTTGTTGGTAAATACTTACCTAAAACATCTCGTTCGTTAGAAAAATTGCGTCTTATTACTGGCATCTACGTCCTATACTCCAAACGCTCGTCAATCATCTAAATCAAACAATGACCAAAAAAATCTGTACAATCCTCCTAACAATCATTTCGCTTTCTGGCTGTAGCACTGATTCCATTTCATACTTTAACCAAGAACCACCTTCCAACACTCCTCAGTTGTTTGCTCCATCACTAGTGAATACAGACAGTATAGAGCTCAATATTGTTTTTAACTCTACCAACACAGAGATGTTTTTCTCAAGAATTGTAAACGGAAGCTTTATAATCCATCACACAGAATTAATAAACGGAATATGGTCTGATATAGAACCCATTCAAATGTACCCCGATAGTATTTCTATTTCAGTAGCCTGTGACCCTACAATTACACAAGATGGAAAGACAATGTACTTTCTCGGTGTTGATCCAAATAATTATACCAGTAATGTGACCACAGATGAGCTTTACACCATCCCTCCTGATATTTACAGGAGCGAAAAAGTAAATGGAAAGTGGCAATTGGCAACAAAATTAGAGTTCGGGATTTCAACAGAACATCTAGAGTCTTATCCTGTTGTTGTGACTAACGGAAGTCTATACTTCCAATCTAACCGACCAAGCACTAATGGAGGAAGAAACACCTATCGTGCAGAGTATTTAGGAGACGGTAAGTTTAGCGCTCCAGTTTATGTTAGTGTGGCTACTGAGGGACGAGAGTTAATTTCTTATGTTTCGCCAAATGAACGCTATACCATTACCAATGGCAACAATAAATTCCAAATTGCCTATAAGCAAAACGGTGAATGGTTAGCACCTATTGAAGTACCCTTGGCGTATGAAAAGGGTTGGAATTACTATTGTCCATACATGACACCAGACGAAAAGTATTTTATCTTTTCAAGAAGGTATAATAACCCCTTAAAAAAAGGTTGGGCCGGAGTTGAAAAATCAGAAGTCTATTGGGTAAGTGCAGGTGTAGTTTTTGCTTCAAAGAAAGACTAAGCTGGTAAATATCTCTCAAGCATAGCGAGCTTTGATTAAGCTAAATTTCTTCTTTTTTCTAAGGCTTTCCGTTGACTTCTTCTAATGACTGGGTAACTCAATACAGCACCTAGAATAATTAGTGTTCCGTAATAAAAACCAGCACTCATTTCTTCATTTTCACCGTAAATAATCACTGCCAGAATAATTCCATAAACAGGCTCTAGGTTAATTGTAAGGTTTACTACATAGGCCGTAATTCGCTTCATTAATTCTACTGAAGCAGAAAAAGCATATACCGTACAAACCACAGAAAGAATAAACAATAAGCCCCAGTCTCTGGTAGTAGGCAGGGCGTATATTGTGGTTTCTCCCAAAAAGAAGTGTTTGTAAAAGGGAATAAAAATGGCAATACCAATGGCTGCCGAGGCCATTTCATAAAAGGTAATAGTATACTGCGACAGTCTATGGGTCATTTTACCATTCAGTACTGAAAACAATGCAGCCATAAATGCAGAAGCCATGGCCAAGCCTAGCCCCAATGCATTGTTAAATTCGAAACGAAAGATGACATAAAGCCCACTGATTACAACCAAGCCCAAGACCACCTCAAACAGCCTGATCTTTCTCTTGTTAAATAGAGGCTCAATTAGGCTCGTCCAAAAGGTAGTAGTGGCCATTCCTGCCAAACTCACGGAAACATTAGAAACCCTAGCTGATTCGAAGAACAAAAACCAATGAGCAGCAATTATAAAACCTACCAAAATTAAAGGCGTAAGCTCAGCGCGGTTAACCTGAAATGTCTTTGATTTGAAATACATAAAACCCGCCAATACAACACTGGCCAATGCAGTTCTGTACATCACCACATCAGTAGACGGGATAGTCATTTCATTACCAAGAATTGCGGTGAAACCCCATAGAAAAACAATAAAATGAAGTTTCAAAAAGTCCTTAGAAGAGGCTTCCATTACTTAGGAACAAAGCGATAGATAGAGAAACCAAGCATAGTAAAAATAATATTAGGCATCCAAACTGCAAGCAAGGCATCCATTGAGCCTGCCTCAGCTATGCTCTTTGTAGCGATAAACAAAAGTATATAAATAAAGGCTAACAAAAAGCCCAAAGCGATCTGAAAACCAACTCCTCCCCTTGTTTTTCTAGAAGACAAAATCACACCAATAAAGGTCAGAATAATAGCGGTAAACGGAGACATAAACCTGGTCAGCTTTTCAATATGATAAATTGGAATATTGTCAGCACCCTTTTGTCTCAAGTCTTCAATATAACTATACAACTCAGGAATTGTAAGTGTTTCTTGGAGGCCTGTTTGGCTCGAAAAATCCTGAGGACTCATATTGAGTTTTATCAAAGTGTCTTCTACGTTTTCGTAACGAAACTCTTCATTTAGCTCATTAAACCTACGGATATTCCAATCTCTTAAATTCCACGAGGTAGAGGTAGAATCCCAAACAATTTGCCTAGCAGAAATCTTATAGAGCATTTTCTTATCTACTATTTCTTCCAGAGTAAAGTTACTTCCAGAGTTTCTGTAATTGTTGTAAGATCTTAGATAAACATAGGTGGTTGGGCTCACTTTAAAATGGACATCTTCACCAGAATAGACAAAGGGTTTGTCTGCAAAATATTCGTTTTCAAATTTCACCCTAAACTTATTGGCTTCAGGAATAATCCACCCTGTAAAGGCAAAGCTAATTACTGCTATAATCATTGCGCCACGTAAAAATGGCTTGAGCATTCTAGGGTAGCTCACCCCTCCTGCTAAAATGGCCACAATTTCTGTATGACTCGCCATTTTGGAGGTAACAAATACAGCAGCGATAAATACAGTAATAGGCGTAATTAAATTGGCAATATAGGGTGCATAGAAAAGAAAATACTTGATGATTAACCAAGTGCCCACTTCATTTTTTATAAAGTTTTCATTCCTTTCAGAAAAAGTAAGAATGAGCACAATGGCTACCAAAATACCCACTACAAAAAGGAAAGTTGTGAGGAACTTGGTTAATATGTACTTGTCCAGTATTTTCATTTAGAGGCGTTGAGTCACTTTTTTGACCATTTGGTTCTTCCAATCAACAAACGTGCCTGCTAATATCTGTTTTCGAGCTTCTTTAACCAACCATAAGTAAAAAGTTAAGTTATGAATACTGGCAATTTGTGCTCCCAAAATCTCTTTGCTCGTAATTAAATGTCTTAAGTAAGCTTTAGAGTAGAAAGTACTGTTATAGCCTCCCAAATTCGGGTCAATTGGGCTATGGTCGTTTTTCCACTTTTCATTACGCATGTTTAAAATACCTTCACTCGTAAACAGCATTCCGTTACGGGCATTTCTAGTCGGCATCACACAGTCAAACATGTCTACGCCCAAGGCAATTCCTTCTAAAATATTTTCAGGTGTACCTACGCCCATTAAATAGCGTGGTTTATCCTTAGGTAGAATGTCACATACAATTTCCGTATGCTCATACATCATTTCGGCTGGCTCACCAACAGATAGCCCTCCAATGGCATTTCCTTCACGTTCAAACGAAGCTATGGTTTCAGCCGACTTCACCCTTAAATCTTTATAAGTACTCCCCTGCACTATCGGAAAAAGCGTTTGGCTATAACCATACTTTCCCTCGGTAGCATCAAACCTGTCGCAGCAGCGCTTAAGCCAACGATGCGTCATTTCCATAGACTTGCGCGCGTATTCATAGTCACAAGGGTACGGAGTACACTCATCAAAAGCCATCATGATATCCGCTCCGATTGTGCGCTGAATATCCATTACACCTTCTGGGCTAAAAATATGCTTAGAACCATCAACGTGTGACTTGAAGGTTACGCCCTCTTCTTTAATTTTTCTGGTACCTGAAAGCGAATAAACTTGGTAACCACCACTATCCGTTAAAATTGGCTTGTCCCAACCATTAAATTTATGAAGTCCGCCAGCGGCTTCAATTACTTCTAACCCTGGCCTTAAGTACAAATGATATGTATTCCCTAAAATGATTTGCGCCTGAACATCATCTTTCAATTCGCGCTGATGTACCGCTTTAACAGACCCTGCAGTGCCTACAGGCATAAAAATAGGTGTTTCAATTACACCATGGTCTGTGGTTATTTCCCCCGCTCGGGCCTTCGATTGTTTGTCTACTCCAGCTAAATTAAACTTCATTCCTCATTTTTGATCGCACAAAAATAGCAGGAATCATTTATTCTTATTTCATTCAAGCATCATTTCGTTTTCTGTGAGTTTAGAAATTATCTTTTGGTCCGTATTTATTCTGTCTACAGCTATTCAACTGTACTATCACTGGGTATATTTTAACCTGTTGCCAAAGCACTCCTCTATCAGTAATAAAGAGGTTTATCAATCACCAGTATCAATAGTTGTTGCCGCCAGAAACGAGGCAAAACTTTTACCAACATTGATTGCTGTATTGCTGAATCAGGAATACCCCACTTTTGAAATTATAATTGTAAACGATCGATCTTCTGATGGCTCTGAAGCTTTGCTCAATTCGCTCAAGGTAGAAAACCCAAAACTTAAGGTGATTCATGTTCATAATCTCCCTGAAGGTTGGAATGGTAAAAAGTACGCATTACAATTAGGTATTAAAGCAGCTCAAAATGAACTCATATTACTGACAGACGCGGATTGCTTACCAAAGACAAATCAATGGATCAGTAAAATGGCAGGAAGCTTTAAAGCGGAAACCGACTTTGTTTTAGGTTTTTCTCCTTATAAAACTGAAAAGGGTTTTCTAAACCAAATGATACAGTTTGAAACACTGTTAACGGCCGTTCAATACCTCTCGTTTGCAATTAAAAGACAACCTTACATGGGAGTAGGCAGAAATTTAGCCTACCGAAAGTCAGTTTTTCTAAAGCATTCATTCCAAGGTTTTCAATCTAAAACGGGAGGCGATGACGACCTTTTTGTGAATGCCCATACAAATGAATTGAATACCGAAATCTGTATTCATTCAGAGGCCCATCTCATCTCCATCCCAAAAGCAAGTTGGGCAGAATATTTCACTCAAAAAGTAAGGCATTTGTCGGTTGGAAAAAACTATCGTAAAAAAGATCAAACGAGATTGGGCCTTTTTGCGTTAAGTTCGCTGATCGGATGGATAATGCTATTTTTAGCAATTTTAATGGGCTTCAATATTACATTCACTTTGGTGATTATCGGTATCAAGAGCTTGTCATTTTATGTTATCTTTACCCGTTCAGGTCGCAAACTGAAAGTGAACATGGCCTATTGGGCACTTCCATTCCTCGATCTGTGTTTCAATTTGTATTACCCAATGGTGGGATTAGTGGCGCTAATAGCAAAAAAGGTTAAATGGAGTTAGGTAAGCAGTTTTCTGACAAGGCACTCAAAGATTTTAAATTAATAGACCTGGCAGTTGAAAATCATGATCAACAAGCGTTTGCGGAGTTATTACAACGATATCGCAAACCCGTGTATCATATGATTTTAAAAATGATTCGGAATGTTGATGATGCCGAAGATTTAACAATTGAGGCTTTTGCTAAGGCATTCAAGAACCTTCACAAATTTAAAAAAGACTTTACTTTTAGTACTTGGCTGTTCCGAATTGCCACAAACAATACCATTGATTTTATTCGTAAGAAAAGGCTCGACACCATGAGCCTCAATACTTCTTTTAGCGATGACAATGGGGAATCTGTAAATATTGACGTTCAGGATAAAAACTTGAACCCTCAGGAAGAAGCCATTAAAGCTCAAAAGATTGAACTGGTTCAATTGTTCGTTACCAAGTTGCCAGCCAAATATCAGCGATTGGTAAAGCTGCGCTATTTTGATGAGCTCAGTTATGACGAAATAGCGAAAGAACTAAATGCACCTTTGGGCACTGTTAAAGCGCAATTACACAGAGCTCGTGAATTAATGTATGACCTTGTGAAAGGTAAAAAGGAGCACATCTAATTCTTTTTTGTTAATTCGCACTCAAATGGAATTAATCAAAAAGCATTTCCCGAACCTTACAGAAAAGCAAATTGCTCAATTTGCCCAACTAAAGCCTTTATACACCGAATGGAACGAGAAGGTAAATGTGGTGTCTAGAAAAGACATAGAAAACCTTTACGAACGCCATGTATTGCATTCTTTAGGAATTGCTAAAGTTTTTAAGTTTCCTGAAAACACCGATATTCTTGATGTAGGAACTGGAGGTGGTTTCCCGGGAATTCCATTGGCCATTATGTTTCCTGAGTCTAACTTTCATTTGGTTGACTCCATTGGGAAGAAGGTTGTGGTGGTTAAAAATATAAGCGAAGCATTAGGGCTTAAAAACGTAGTGGCTGAACAAGCGCGTGCCGAAAGCATTAAGCACAGAAAATATGACTTTGTAGTAAGCCGAGCTGTAGCTCAACTCAAAGAATTCTACCCTTGGATAAAGCATAAGTTTAAACCTACTGCAGAAGTAGCCTATAAAAGCGGTTTGCTTTATTTAAAAGGAGGCGATTTAACTGCCGAGATCAAAGAGTCTAAATTGGTAAAAGTCCGTGTTCACAACCTAGAAAAATTCTTTGAACCAGAGTTCTTCGAAACCAAAAAAGTAGTTTTCGTTCCTAGGCAGTAATTAGTTAGTTCGTCTTTCGAAGCTTTCTTCTTGTTCTTGAGGTTTTGCAGTATAGATGAGAATACTGTACACCCCTACTAACGTTCCGACTGGGAAATTGATAAGCCCAATAATTCCATAGACAAGCGCAGGCATCATGGCCCATTTACGGCCATTTACTAAACCAAAGCCTATTACAATTTTAGGAATAAGAAAAACTACAGCAATTCCCCAGAGTATAGAGTCTATAAAATCAAATATCCACAGCGCTTCTGGAGGCATGGGATCATTATCCATTGCAGCCATATTCAAAATGAAATCCATAAAGAAATCATAGAATACTAAGCCAAGCAGACCAAGGGCACTAAAAGTAATAAATAGTATTCCGAGGATTTTCTTGTGAGATGGGTCAGTAAAATTCATAGTTGCTAATTTTACTTCAATATAAAAAAACCCCGATAAATCGAGGTTCTTTTCGTCAGCAGCATTTACCGCTTATTCAAATCTTAAAGCTTCGATTGGATCTAACTTCGAAGCTTTATTAGCAGGAATTACTCCCGATACCAAGCCTACAAATACACATACAACCAAGCCAACTATAATCCATAGCCACGGAATTACAAACGCTCCGCCCATTGCTTTCGCCAGTATATTTCCAATTCCAATTCCCATCAAAGCACCAACTATACCACCCATTTGGCAAATCACAATCGCCTCAATCAAAAACTGTTGGCGAATTCTGGTTGGTGTAGCTCCAAGTGCCTTTCTAATCCCTATTTCTCTGGTTCTTTCAGTTACTGACACCATCATAATGTTCATTAACCCCACAGCCGCACCTAAAAGCGTAATAGCACCTACAACCAAACCACCAATTCTTAATCCATTGGTCATGTTATCCAAAGCTTCGGTAGCAGAATCCGATCTTACAACTTCAAAAGAATCTTCTTCTCCTAATTTGTTGCCTCTAATCTTACGCATATACCCCGTAGCCTCGCCCATTGCATAATCAATTTGTTCTGGGTCTTGAAGCATAACTGTAATGTTATATCTCATTCTACCGCTTCTATCCAGTCGCTTTGCATTCAGAAGTGGGATAATAATATTTCTATCCTCTTCGGTATCTCCCCCAAAACCACCTTTTTCTTCCAGTACACCAATTACACGGTAGTTGTTACCATAGAATTTAACTGTCTTGTTTAGAGGGTTTTCATTTTTATCGAAAAGTGCTTTAACTACTTCCGTTCCTAGAATACAAACGTAATTTCCGAACTCAATTTCTAGAGAAGAGAAATTACGACCTTGTTCAATTTTTATATCCTTTATAGAAAAGTAGTTTTCATCTCCACCCGTAATACTAGTATTTGGGTTGGTCTTCTTTTCTTCATACTTAATCTCTGCCGAACCAGAAGCTCTTGTATAAATAGTTACTGTAGAAGGAAAGTTGAAGTCTTCCTTAAAGCGTACGGCTTCGTCATATTTAATAGGAGCATAAGATCGCTCCCTTCTTCCATTCATGTTTCTTCTGGCAGAAGAACGACTATCTACATCGAAGCTATTGGCCCCTAAACCCGACATGCTGGATTCAATTTCGCTTTGAATACCATCTACGGCAGTAAGCATTCCTACCAACGAGGTGATTCCTATGGCGATAATTAGACCTGTCAAAATGGTTCTGAGGGTATTCGATTTAATCGACTTTATTCCTTCCCTAACGTTTTCTCTGAAATTCATTGAGATAAAATGAGTTTTTGATCGTTACGAATTTAGTCAACCGTTGGTCAGATATTACCAACAAATTTATAAATTCAACGATCGTTCTGTTAAACGGTTCATAATCCAGTTCACTATGAGAAGACTTTTGATTTTATTGATTTTGGCTACGTTTAGCCTTAGCGGCCATGCATCCAAAATACTGATCCCAATGGATCTTTCTCAATCAAATCACCTAAAAGCCTACGGTATTGCTTACTGGGTTCTCAGTAAAGACGTAACAATCGACTGGATGTTAAATTTTAGGGGAGGAAGTTTTTTATTACCCTCTTCAGCGAACATAGAAAAGGAGTTAGTGATCCGTGGAGTGAGCTATGAAGTAATTTCTGATGCTACGGTTGCCCAATACGAAAGTCAGATTGCTTCGCCTTCTTCAAACATGGACATGATGAAATTAGAGAAAGTGCCAAAAATTGCGGTTTACTCTCCTAAAACTAAAATGCCTTGGGATGATGCTGTAACCTTAGCACTAACTTATGCTGAAATTCCCTACGACATAGTATATGATGATGAATTAATGGCCGATGAATTACCAAAATATGACTGGCTTCATCTTCACCATGAAGATTTCACAGGCCAATACGGTAAGTTTTATGCTACTTACTCACCTTATAGTTGGTATCAGCAACAACAAAAAGATTATGAAGCTTCGGCCAGAAAACATGGTTTTGCAAAAGTATCGCAATTAAAACTGGCTATTGCTCAAAAAATAAGAACGTTTGTTGCTGGAGGTGGCTTTTTGTTTGCCATGTGTTCTGCTACTGATTCATTCGATATTGCGTTAGCAGCCAACGGATTAGACTTTATTGAAGCCATGTATGATGGTGACCCTGCCAACCCTGCTGCCGAATCTCAGTTCGATTTTTCGCAAACTTTGGCTTTCGAAAATTTCAAGCTGAAAAAGGATCCTTTAGAATATGAATTCTCGGACATAGACAACACGGATGCCAGACGTTCTCGATCTTTAAATGAAGGAAATGATTTCTTTAAATTGTTTGAATTTTCTGCAAAATGGGATCCTATCCCTACCATGCTCACCCAAAATCACACACATTTAATCAAAGGGTTTTATGGTCAAACCACTGCGTTTAAGGCGAGGGTGATAAAACCAGATGTGGTAACCATGGGACAAAACGATGCAGCTGAAGAAGCTAAGTACATTCATGGCGTTTTTGGAAATGGCTTCTGGACCTTCTATGGTGGTCACGATCCTGAGGATTATCAGCATCGGGTTGGAGAAGAACCTACCGACTTAAACCTCTACCCTAACTCTCCGGGTTACAGATTGATTCTGAACAACATTCTATTTCCTGCAGCTAAGAAAAAGAAAAGGAAAACTTAGGCTTTATCATCTTGGCCTTTCAACTTCTAATTCTCATTTAATGCATTCTATCGCCTCTTACTTCGAGCGACTTAATGATTTTTGCCTCTTCATTTAAGAATTCCTTCCACCTGTTGAGCACGTAGTCTTCTGGCATATAGTGTTTGGCCAAACTGATAAAGTTTTTGTAATGCCCCGCTTCTGACACCATTAGTTCATAGTAAAACTTTTTTAGCTCTTCGTCTTCAATGTTCTGAGAAAGAATCTTAAACCGTTCACAGCTTCTCGCTTCAATCAAGGCATTCATCAATAGCCTTTCAACTAATTGTTGATCTCGGTTTCCTCCTTTTCTAACCACTTTTTGAAGCTGAATGACATATTCATCCTTTCGGGCTTGCCCAAAAGACATTCCTCTTTTTTTAAGCTGCTCCAAAACTCTTTCAAAATGATTCCATTCTTCTGCTACAACAGGTGTAATCATTTCGACCATTTCGGTTTTTTCTGGAAATAGAATAATTAGCGAAATGCACGAAGAAGCGGCTTTCTGTTCGCAATAAGCATGGTCAACCAATATTTCTTCGATATTCATTTGAGCTACATTTACCCAACGTGGGTCGGTGGGTAGTTGCAGCCCTAAAAGGTGATTGCTCATTTCATCATTCATGGTTCAAAGTTAAGTGCTCGGTTCACATATTAAAAAGTAGAACTATTATGCATCTAGTTTTTATTGAACATGCTAAATTGCAACATATTTTAAAAAGGAAATTTGATTATATCAATCATCAAACAATTACATTATGAAGAAAACACTACTCATTTGCCTTACCCTACTGGTATCGTATGCTGCTCAGTCGCAAACGGCTGACTCCGTTAAATGGGAAAGAAAAGGCTCTTTAGGTTTTACCTTCGCAAACGTTGGCCTATCAAATTGGGCCGGAGGGGGTGAAAGCTCGGTTTCATTGGGTACAATTTTCAACGCTTCTGCTACTAAAAACACAGCTTTTTCTACATGGAAAAATCAAGTTGATTTTGCTCTAGGAGGTGCTAAACTTGGTGATAAAGATTTTAGAAAAACAGATGACGCCATCATTCTTTTGAGCCAGTATAAAAGAAAAATCAATGAGAAATTTGGCTATGGCGTTTCAGGTATTTTAAGAACGCAATTGCTTGAGGGTAACAATTATGTAGACGATCTATTGAACCCGGGCGAGCAAATCGCAGAGAAAATATCCAACTTTATGGCACCGGGTTACCTTTCTATAAACTTAGGTATGGAATATAGCAGCGGAGATGTACTGACGGTTTCTTTTGCTCCTGCTGCTGGTAAATTTACTTTTGTAATGGACGATGAGCTTTCAGCTGCAGGTGCTTATGGTGTAGATCCAGGCGATAAAGTAAGGGCTGAGTTTGGTACAAACATTCTAACTACTTTGAACTTGAAGTTGATGGAGAACATCTCTTTCCAGTCTAACCTCAACTTCTTTACTGCATATGACAGCTTTGGAAATGTAGACACAAACTGGGAAACATTATTGGTAATGAAAGTGAACAAGTGGTTCAACGCTACCTTTGGAACGCAGTTGATTTACGATGACGATATTCTTATTAAAGGTGAAGATGGAAGCCTTTCAAAAGAGATTCAGTTTAAGCATGTTTTAAACCTTGGTGTTAACTTCAAGCTATTTAGCACAGGCAACTAAAAAGGGTTTCTGTTATTTTTCAAGCCATTCTGTAAGGTTCAGTCAATCAAATTGATACAGCCTTCAGAATGGTTTTTTTGTTTGAACCTACTTTCAATTAGTTGTAGAAAGACCAACGCACTCCCAAATCCAAAGTACGTTTTACACCTGTGTAATAAGGGGTTAAGAAGTAACCATCAGCGATAATTCCTTGGTTAAAATGCGCAGACTTTACAAAGAAATGGAAGTTCTGTACTTTAAAATTCAAGAATAAATCGGCTTTTAAGAAAGCATCATTCTCAAAATCATCCTGTAAGAAGTATTGTTGAACAATAGGATTGTAAGTGTTTGCATAGTACGCAGAACGATAGTGTAAATCAATCCCTGTATGGATTATCATTTTGCCATCAAATATTACGTTTTTATACGCTAACTGGCCATTGGCCAAGATATCTGGTAAGCGATAAAGGTCGCTAGAGCCACCCGAAACGGTATTGTAATAGAAGCTGCTAGACCACTTCCACCTTGGAGCCAACTTAAAATCAAAATGGAAACCAGGTGCTAAAATTACTATGTCACTCCCTGCTTGGCTCGGACGCTTGTCTTGGTCATAATACAGGTAATTAGCAATTCTGTTGAATCTAAGTAATGGTCTAAAACTAAGCCCTGCTGTATTCAACTTAACTTCACCATACAGATTTTCTGATTGTTCATTCTTAAAACTATTGATCCAGTAGCCTTGTTGTCCTGCGTACAATTCAGACAGGTAATTGGGCATACTAGAGACTTTAGAGACTCTGGCATCAAAGAAATTACTGGTAAAGTCTCCTTCAATAAAAAAGCCACCACCTACTAAGTATTCGCCTGAAGCTTTTAAGAAAATTTTGGGCGTAATTTTTTGTCTTAGAGTACCACCCAAATAGCTTTCTAAATCGGCACCCTCTCCACCTAAAATCCTGTTGTCATATTTCAAATATCGAGAGCGATAAAACACCGTATAAGAGAAACTTTTGGTGTACCCTTTTATTCCAAATTCATTCGATAGCTCATTGTAAGTTGTTCTATCCATGATAGAATCTCTTACCAAATTACGACCGACAGGTTTGTAAATAAGTGAGTCTGATCCACCTAAATTATACACATCCGTATATCTTACCACCTGATTATAGAAAGTACCAGAATGATACACTTGAAATACTGAATCTAAATTGTACTGTTGAAAAATATGTATCCCGCCACGCTTGTCGTAGCTTTCGGCATTATCTAGTACTACGTTGGCATCTTTATATTTGAAATAAGTAGCCTCCGCTCCAATCTCATCATTGGCTGGGTCGATGGCAGGGTCAAGAATTCCACCTTGCTCATCAACACTAAATTTCATTTGAGTTACATTGAACAAAGCCAAATAGCGCGGCAATTTTTTGGGTCGAATAAAGCCAAAGAAGTTATAGTTAGTTCCTTTCGATTGAAAATCACCTGTACTTAAAAAAGCTACCTGTTTTTCTGCTCTAACACTTTTATACTGAAACCCCAAATTGAGATAAACACTATCGTTTAAAGCAAAAACGATGTCTGTTCCTCCCCTTCTTCCACCACCAAAAACTACATTGATTTCGGTAAAGGGTGACTTGGTATCGAAGTACTTAATATCCTCTGGACCAACATAAAACTCATCATAAGCATTGTATCCTGAGCGTCTTCCAATGGTCATTGAAGGTTCATAATATAGGTTTCTATAAGCTGTACCTAAATTCCCAAGGTTCTGTCCTAAATTTCCATTCCTTTCTATATCGGTATATCTATGAAGGTTATCGGGAATAGTATCTGGATAATTAAAAACTAGATTATTGAATTTGAAGTTCTTCTCGTAAGTATATCGTGTGGTTAATGGCCCATAAACACTTTTAACAGTATCTTTTAAAAGCCTATTTTCTCTTTGACTCTTAAGAGAATCTCGGTTTACACTAAAGGTAGTATTGCCTTGAGAAAAGGCAGTGTAACCCAGCACCAACAAACATGAAATAAATAATACCCTCTTCAACACGCCCAAAATTAACAATTCAATTGAGGTTTTTCTTTTGTTCTAACACTTTAAACAGTCGACTGGTAAACTTATCTTCTTCTTCTAGTTCAAACCGAATTGGAATATAAAATACTATAGCCTTCTTAAAAAGTAAATGATCGGCAAGTGTCAAAAGTCGTACCATGTCTTTTTCGGTAGTAATAATCTGTATCTCTTCTTTTTGGGCTTTTAAATAACTCAACAAACCATCTAAGTCTTTTGATGTAAAACCGTGGTGATCCTGATAAACAAATTCTTGTTTTAAGGCATAGTTTCGTTCAACCTCACTTTTAAACATTCTATTATTTGCTATTGCTGTAAGCAATAAAACGGTGCTTCCTTTGGGTAAACTATCTGGTTGATTTTTAAAAACTGGTAAGGGAGTGTCATAAATGATTCTACTAAAGAACACAGGCTTTTCTCCTAAATAGACTTTTACATTCGCCTTAATTTCTCTTCGCTCCTGTTCATCAATGGTTTCGGGGCTTTTGGTGATAATAACACAATCAGCCCTTTTAGCTCCACTTCTGCTTTCGCGTAATTCACCAGTAGGTAAAATGTAATCTTCGTAAAAGGGGTGATTAAAATCGCTCAAAAGAATATTGAAATCTCTTGCCACTTTTCTGTGCTGATAGGCATCGTCTAAAAGAAAAACCTCAATATCTTCCTTCTCCATTATAGCAGAAGGAATGGCCAAAACCCGTTCTTCACCAACACAAACGGAGATTTTTGTTCCGAATTTTCTGTAATACTGAAATGGCTCATCCCCCATGGTTTCGGCAGTATCAGCTTCAGATGCCATTCTATAACCTCTGGTTTTTCTTCCGTAACCTCTACTTAAAGTGGCCAGCTTGTAATCTTCTTGAAGTAACCTGATTAAATATTCCACCATTGGAGTTTTGCCGGTGCCTCCCATAGAAAGGTTGCCTACAGAAACAATTGGGCGATCAAACTCTACCTGAGACTTCTTACCTATATTATATAGGTGATTTCTGAAACTCATTAGCCAACCGTAGAGTACAGAAACAGGAAATAATAGCCAACGCAGGAGCTTCATTCTATTCAGGTTTCTATCTTAGCACTTTAAAAGCTGTAAAGATGGTAAAAATCAAGGAGATCATTGAAGTACTAGAAAAACTTGCTCCACCCACCTACCAAGAATCTTACGATAATTCAGGGTTGATTACTGGAGATAAAAATTGGGAAGTAAGGGGAATCATGGTGAGTTTGGACTGTATTGAAGCCGTTATTGACGATGCTATTGATAAGAAATGCAATATGATAGTTGCGCACCACCCTATCGTGTTTAAAGGCCTTAAAAAACTGAATGGTAAAAACTATGTGGAGCGCACTATTATTAAAGCCATTAAAAATGACATTGCCATATATGCCATTCACACCAACTTAGACAATGTGTATTCTGGTGTAAATCAAAAAATTGCCAACCAAATTGGACTTAAAAACACAAAAATTCTTGCACCCAAAAAGCAGCTCTTAGAAAAACTAGTCGTTTTTATTCCTAAAGATGACACCAATAAAGTGCTTGATGCCTTACATCGCGTTGGTGCTGGTGAAATAGGAAATTACTCCCACTGTAGTTTCAAAGTAAATGGAACAGGCAGTTTTAAACCCAATATAAATGCGAACCCCGTAATTGGTGAGCGAGGTCAACTAGAAGAAGTAAATGAAGACCGAGTAGAAATAATGTACCCGAATCATTTAAGTCGTCAAGTGATTGGCGCTTTAAAAGCAGCACACCCATATGAAGAGGTGGCCTATTACATCAGTCAACTAGAAAATGAGAATCAAGAAGTTGGATCGGGCATGATTGGGCAACTTGAAAAAGAAATGACCTGTCAAGAATTTTTGGCCCATTTAAAAGATTCTATGCAGCTAAATACAATTCGCTATACTGCAAAAAATATGGATTCTATTAAAACTGTAGCCCTTTGTGGTGGCGCGGGTAGCTTCCTTTTAGCTTCTGCCATGGCCCAAAATGCCGATGCTTTTGTGACGGGAGATTTCAAGTATCATGAGTTCTTTGATGGTGAAGGAAAAACGATGATTGCAGACATTGGGCATTATGAAAGCGAAAAGTTTACAAAAGAGCTTTTGCATTCATTTTTGACAGAAAAATTTGCTAATATTGCAACCTATTTTACAGAGGTGAATACGAACCCCGTTAAGTACTTCTAAAAAAACGTGAATGGAAAAGACTGTAGCACAAAAACTTGACGCCCTTACTAACCTTCAGAGAATTGATTCTGAATTGGATGAAATCAAAAAAGTAAGAGGTGCCCTACCTGATGAAGTAGCTGATTTAGAAGATGAGATCGCTGGATACCAGACTAGAATTGACAAATTCAAGTCTGAAGCTGGAGATCTTGATACTAATATTGCTGATTATAAAACTCAGATTAAGAACTCAGAGGCATTAATCAAAAAATACAATGAGCAACAAATGAACGTGCGTAACAACCGTGAATATGATGCCATTACTAAAGAAATTGAACTTCAAAATTTAGAGATTCAAATTTCTGAAAAGAGAATCAAAGAAGCTTTCGCTAAAATAGAAATCAAGAATGGCGAAATAGCCAAGACTGAAGAAGAACTAGCAGAAAGAGCAAAAGATTTGAGCAGCAAAAAAGGCGAACTCGAAACTTTGACTAAAGAAAGTCATGATGACGAGCAGAAGCTGATGAACGCTAGAACAAAAGCGACTAAAGACATTGAAGAAAGACTTTTGGTTTCTTACACCAAACTTCGCGACAATGCAAGAAACGGTTTGGCTGTAGTGCCTGTTGATAGAGGTGCTTGTGGTGGTTGTTTCAACGTTGTTCCTCCGCAAAGACAAGCAGATATTCGCGAGCGCAAGAAAATCATTGTTTGCGAGCATTGTGGTAGAATCTTGGCTGATGTTACTGACGAAATCGTTAAAGAAGAGGCTAAGCCGAAAAGAAGCAGAAGAGCTGCAACAAAAGCATAATTCGTTTTTGATGTTCCAAAATATATTGAAATGGGTAGGCGTTTTCGTCTATCCATTTTTAGTTTTATTCCTCCCCCATACTGCCCAAAGTCAGACTTCTGATTTTGATGCCATATACAAAACTACACTCGATTTAGATTTCAAAAAGTCTTCATCGCTCTTAAAGCAATTTCCCGAAGTCGAAATTCCATTTGGTCACCTTTACATTGCCAACTTGAATGATGTGCTCGAGCTCATTTTTAGTGAGAACGAAGACAGATATAACCTACTAAAGCAAAACGAAGATACCAGACTCGACCTTATTAGTGACTCCGAGGATGATTCGTCTTATAAGGATTTTGTTAAAGGTGAAATTAAACTTCAGTGGGCATTTGTGAAACTCAAGTTTGGTCATACCCTCAGTGGTGTTTGGAGTCTGCGAAATGCCTACAAAACGGTACAAGACAATATTGAAAAAAATCCAGACTTCAAGTTGCATTACAAAACAATGGGCTTGCTACAAGTTATTTTCGGAGCTGTTCCTGATAACCAGCAATGGATTTTAAATGTACTAGGTTTAGAAGGTGATGTACAAAATGGACTGGCTCACTTAAAGTCCCTTTCAAAAGAATCAACTCCATTTTCTATAGAAGCGAGGCTCATTTCTTCGATGATAGAATCTTATTTGTTAGAAGAGCATAACAGGGCCTTAGAAGGACTTAATAGTAACACTTCGAACCACATCTCAATGGCCGAGGTTTATATTACCTCTCTTATTTTAATGAAATCCCATAATGCTCAAGCAGCTTCCCAAATGCTAAAAGAAGCAATAGAAAGGCCAGAGCCCTCTCCTCTTTTATTTGAGTATTTACTGGCCGAAGCACTTTTTCAGGGAGGAAATTACAACGAAGCGAAAACGCACTATTTAGTATACATAAATAGGTTTGAAGGAAGAAATCAACTCAAAGATTCTAGAATGAAAGTAGCCATGTGCGAGTACTTTTTAGGAAAGAATATATCATTCAAAAATTATTGGGAAGAAGCCAAGCAAACCAAAGGTGCTACCTCCGAAGCCGACAAAAATGCGGATGCTATTTTAGAAGCTAAATCATTTCCCAATTTTAGATTACTGCAAATCAGATATGCCATTGATGGGGGCTATTATAAACTAGCTAGCAGAACCATAAATAAAATAGATACTGGAAAATTAAAGTTTGATGAAGTCCATGAACTCACCTATCGAAAAGCGAGATTGGCCCATCTAACAAACAGTTACGATCAAGCGCTGATGCTTTATAATGAAGTGATTTCTAACACAGAAGCTTTATCAGATTCTTACTTTGCTCCAAATTCCTATTTACAAATGGGGTACATTAAAATGGAAGAAAATGACAATGAGCAAGCGAAACTATATTTCAATAAAGTATTAGAGTTCAGAAAGCATCCGTACAAAAACAGCCTTGATAGCAAAGCCAAGATTGCTTTAGCGGCTATAGATGCTTTAAATGACTAGTTTCGTTGTATCGATCAAGCACAAAGGTACTTCCCGTAAAAGTAATTTCGTAGAGGCCTAAATTGTTGTGTAAAAAGTAATCCATCCCACTCAGAGGGTAATTGAACATAATTGCTAGCATTAGCCTCATTGCTCGCCCATGCATGCAAATCAACACGTTTGGCTCATTTTCCTTTGACATTATGTAGGCCAACCCAGCACGTAACCTTTTCGCCAAACCTTCTGGGCTTTCACCACCTTCAATTGCCTTGTGGGTCTCTCCTTTTTGCCAACTGCTAATCATATCGAAGTAATAGGCATGTTGCTCTTCGTTTACCTCAGCGCCTTCATGAATTCCCCAGCTTATTTCATCCAATTCAGGCAAAGCCTCAAAAGCTAAGCCCTTCTGCACAAACCCCTGCATAGATTGAGCGGTTCTTTTAAGCGATGAAGTGTACAATTTACTGAAAGGAACATTCTTGTAAGCATCGTAAAAAGCCTGAGCCTGAGCCCTTCCCATTTCGTTTAGGTCAGAATCTACACCTCTTCCCTGCACAATTCCCTGCTTATTAAAATCTGTTTGTCCGTGACGTGTGAGGTAGATTTTTTTGATCATCAATTTTGTTCTATTTTTGCCCAATTCAGGCACAAATCTAGAAACTAATTCAGAACCACCATGTTCCAACCCGGAGTTAATATTTCAATGGTCAATCAGTTTAATAAGAATACTATGGTTGAGCATTTGGGCATAGAAATAACAGAGGTTGGTGCCGATTTCATGCGTGCTAAAATGCCCGTTGACCAGCGAACAAAGCAGCCTTTAGGCCTATTGCATGGCGGAGCTTCAATGGCTTTGGCCGAAACTTTGGGTAGTGTTGCTGCCCATTGCGTAGTAAACCCAGAAAAGCAATATTGTGTAGGTTTAGAAATCAACGGAAACCATATTAAATCCGTAAAGGAAGGCTGGGTTTATGCTATGGCAAAACCACATCATATTGGAAGAAAGACACAGGTCTGGGAAATTAGAATCACCAATGAAAGCAATGACTTGGTCTGTATCAGTAGAATCACCATGGCGGTGATGGATAAAAAGTAACAAATGAATCAAAAGCAATCTGCAACATCATCCCTCGACCTTTCGGGATATGAAAAGTCTCATGCTATAAAATCTATATTTCAGGCAGCCATTCATATGGATTTGCCGTTGGCCATTTGGCGATTGCCCCATCAAAAGGAAATCAATCTTATGGTTTCATTCAGTAAAGTGCGAGAAATACAAAGGCCTGACTTAGAAACTTCAGACAAAGGCTTTGTTTTCGCGCCTTTCGATACCGAGAGTAAGGCTACTTTATTTATAAAAAGTGACTTCCATCTATCTTTTGATTTCAATGAAGTCATTCAACATAAGGACATAAGTAATAGTGAAGGAGCTCTGCGTTCAAAATTCCTTAAAGAAGTAAGGCGTCAAATTAACAAGGGGGAAGAGAAACTAACCTACCATATTCATGATCAAGCTTTAATAGAAGCAGATCTTGAGTATAAGGATTTAGTAGCCCTTGGCGTAGAAGCCATAAAAAACAATACGCTGCAAAAAGTAGTGCCCGCCAGATCGAAAACCATTTCGCTCAATAGTGATTTTGATTTGATCACTAAATATCTACAGCTGTGCGATGCTTATACAAATGCTTTTGTTTCGGTTGTTTCAATGCCAGAAACCGGAACTTGGCTAGGTGCAACGCCAGAATTATTGCTAGAAGTAAATCACTCAGAGTTTAAAACCGTGGCTTTAGCAGGCACTCAAAGAAGAGACATTGATAAGCCCATTTCTGATACTGCTTGGACACAAAAGGAAATTGAAGAGCAAGCCTTGGTAAGCCGATACATTATCAACTGCTTCAAGAAGATTAGGCTTAGAGAATATGAAGAGAAAGGGCCAAAAACGATTATCGCAGGAAACTTACTTCATCTCAAAACTGAGTTTGAAGTAAATATGAAAGAAACTAATTTTCCAGAATTAGGTACAGTGATGCTGGAATTATTGCATCCAACTTCGGCTGTAGCTGGAATGCCCAAAGAAGCTTCTATGGCCTTTATTAAAGAACATGAAGGAATCGATCGCTCATTTTACGCTGGTTATTTAGGACCTATTCAAAACGAACAAAAAACCTCGATCTTTGTGAATCTTCGCTGTATGCAGTTATTAGAAAGTAACGCAATACTGTATGCTGGTGCTGGTGTAACTGAAGATTCTGTGGCCCAAAAGGAGTTTGAAGAAACCGAAATGAAATTCAACACGCTACTCAATATTTTGAATTCAGCCTCTTGATCCTTCAGCACATCTACGATATCGCAACAATTTGTGCCGCACATGGTATTGAAACTGCTATAATTTCGCCAGGTTCAAGGTCGGCTGCCCTCACTTTGGCCTTTGTTCGCCATCCAAAAATTGAAACGAAAGTAATTCCTGACGAACGCTCTGCCGCTTTCATTGCAATGGGAATTGCCCAACAACAGAAAAAGCCCGTAGCCCTGATTTGCACCTCTGGTTCGGCCGCCTATAATTATGCTCCTGCCATAGCAGAAGCTTTTTATCAAGAAATTCCATTACTGATACTTACAGCAGACAGACCACCTGAGTGGACAAATCAGTATGATGGCCAAACAATTCAGCAATCGAATATTTATGGAAAGCATGTTTTGGCTAGTTACGACTTCCCAGTTGAGGTAAATCATAATGATGCCAAATGGCATTGTAATAGAATAGTAAATGAGGCCATTGGTACTTGTACAAACCATCAAGGGCCAGTACATATTAATGTACCAATACGCGAACCGTTTTATCCAGACAGCAATGAATTAGTAAGTTTCCCCGAAGTAAGAGTAATTGCTACGACTCCAATACACGGTGCAATTGACCGAATGGACTGGATAGACTTGGGCAACAAATGGCAAAAGCATCAAAAAAAAGCTATTGTAATTGGTCAAATGCCTTCTTCAAAGGCCTTGCATACTGCTCTTTATCGCTTTGCTGAAAAAGCAGGTATTCCAATTATAGCCGATGTTATTGCAAACCAACACGATTTACCTGGGGTTATTCATAACCAAGATTCTTTCTTAAATCCCCAACTAAATACTACGCACAAGGGGTTAGCCCCAACCCTACTAATTACCATTGGAAAATCTCTGATTTCTAAAAACCTAAAGCTATACTTAAGAAATAACCCACCTCAGGAGCATTGGCATATTTCTTCTTCTGAAAAGCTCAATGACAGCCTCCAGCACTTAACAGAACTTATTAAAATTGAGCCAGAGATTTTCTTCTCTGAATTCACTCATTATGTAGGTGGAAAAGGTAGTTTCAGCTATTTAAACCAATGGCAAAAAGCCAATCATACCATTGAAGAATTAAGAACTGAGTTTTTCAAAATGAGGAGGTTTAGTGAGTTTCAAGCATTTAATTCGGTAATTCACTCGGTTCCTGATAAAGCTAAGCTTCACTTCGCAAATAGCATGTCTATTCGCTATGCTAATATCATTGGTACTCCGAAAAATAAACAGCTTGAGGTTTTTGCCAATCGAGGAACAAGTGGAATTGATGGAAGCAATAGCACTGCTGTTGGTGCGGCATTGTCTCAAAAATCACCAGTAGTGCTCTTTACTGGCGATATGGCTTTCTTCTATGACCGAAATGCATTTTGGCACAATTACAACTTAAAAAACCTTAGAATCATTGTTTTCAATAATCACGGTGGAGGTATTTTTAGAATGATTGACGGCCCAAAACGTCATCCTGAGCTTGAAGAATACTTCGAAACCAAGCAAAAACTGAATGCCGAAAATACAGCCAATGACTTTGGGTTTGAATACCATAGTTGCTCAAACCAAAAGGACTTGAAAGAATGCTTACAAACGTTTTTTGAATCATCCAAAAACGCTAAAATCATTGAAATTCAAACCAATTCAGAGCGAAATACAGAAGTGCTTATGGAATATAAAAAAACTATCTTAGACGCTTTTAAAGCTTAGAAATAGTCATCCTATTTATTAGCAGATCGAGTATTTACATAATCTATTGGCATTAAATCGCCCATCTTTTCAATAGCCCAGTAATCAGCCACTAAGTAATCCAGTGGATTGTAAACATACCCACTTTTCTCAAATTCAATGTAGGTTTTACCTTCGAGAAGACGGAATTGAGAACGCTGCTTATTTCCGTAAACAGGTACATTTGAAACATTAACGACAGAGCCCATTTCAGAAGAAATCAACTCTTTTGTGTAAGTAACATAAAGTATATTTTCAAACTCTAACCGTTTTGAGTTTTCAGATGAACCTGGTTTTAGAAACTGGTATAAATCCAGTTCATTTTTATCCAAATATCTTTTGTCATCAACATCTTTTGCCATCTGTACCATATAGCCATCTTCCTTCAGTTTATTATTGAATAAGCTGCTAAAAAAGTGATCTACGGACCCCATATAGGCGATTTCTCTATTCTTCAACCATCTCGCCCTAGGCTTCTTATCTCCTCTAAGTTCTTCATATGAGGGGTACCCCCAATAAGATGAGTATTTCTCCTTGAAGCTTACCATATAACCTTCCAAAACATATTTAATTCTATACCCTAATGCTCTGTTCTCAATGATCAATGGCTCACTCGCAAAAGCTTCAAAAGTATTATTCTCTTGATCAAAATAGAAATTTATCACATCTTCATTAAGAATTTTACACTGCTTGGCAAATGCGGATGTACCCAAGAAACCTATTTTAAAATCTTCAAGATTACGTCTCCATTCGTCATCCTTCTTTGCTGTTACTGTTACTCCTTTTATTACTCTCGTTTCTACTTCCAGTTTTGCATTCACCTCAAACGTTTGAGGCTCAAAAAACTGAACAGATTGGGTATATGTCTTGTATCCAGAAAATTTGATAATTAAGTCATATGACCCTGATTTTGGTATTCGCAATACAAAGTCTCCTTTTTCATTCGTGACCGTACCCACTGTAGTATTAGCCAAGAAAACAGAAGCAAAGGGAAGGGTTTCTCCCGTCTGCTGGTCTGAAACATTTCCCTTGATGACAAACTGAGATGAGCTTTGCCCAAAAACAGAAAAGGTTAGAAAAGTGAGAAAGGCGAACGTTAAGGTTTGAACTCTAATCATAATGAATTAAAATTGGCCTATGAGCGGCAAATTGATTTGGAATGGGACAGAAAGTTATTTTTCAAAATTGCCTTTATCGCAAGAATCAAGCCATGATCAGTCCTATATTTCATCCGCTAAGTTCATAAATGAATGGCAGTCTGGCAAGGAAAGTTTTGCTCAAAATACGTCTGGTTCTACAGGAAAACCCAAAACAATTTCTATTTCCAGACAGCAAATGATTGCCAGCGCTAAAAGAACGGCTAAAGCACTAAATATAAACAAAGGTACTTCTGCACTTCTCTGTATCAATCCTGAATTTATTGGTGGTAAAATGATGTTGGTTCGCGCGATGGAATTTGAATGGAACCTTACTTTAGTTCCTCCTTCTTCGAACCCTGAAGAACACCTAAAAAAGAATACCCCCTTTTCATTTGCTGCACTTGTTCCGTTGCAGTTGCAGAGTATGTTAGGCACTGAAAAAGGAAGGGCGCAATTGAATAATATTGATACCATTATTATAGGTGGAGCCCCTATAGGCCCTCAACTCGAAGCTGAGATGCAATCACTTTCAGCCAAAGTATTTAGTACTTACGGAATGACTGAAACCGTTTCGCACATTGCCTTAAAAAGCATGAATGGCATCCATAGAAGTGACCTCTTTCAAATATTAGATGGCATTTCTGTAGCAATAGACGAGCGCAATTGTTTACGAATAAAAGCAGACGTTACCCTTAATGAATGGGTTCAAACCAATGATGTAGTGGAACTCAGAGGGTCGGAGTTTAAGTGGCTAGGTAGAGCCGATTTTGTAATTAATTCTGGTGGAGTAAAAATACATTTGGATCAACTAGAAAGTGATATTGAAAAGCTACTGAATACGGAGGTAGTACTTTTAAAGCAAAATCATGATCAACTTGGAGAAACCTTTGTAGCAGTAATCGTCAACAGAAGCAATAAAACCTCAAGTGAGCTGAAATCTATTTTAGAATCGTCTTTGGCTAAATACCATAAACCTAATGAGGTTTATTTAGTAGACTCATTACCTAGAACTTCCTCTGGAAAGGTAGACCGACTGGCCCTTTGTAAACAACTCAAAATAGACCAAAGCTAATTCAGCTTTGGCGTATTATCTTTAAGTTTAATCACCTCTTGCTGAAGATCTAAGACAATACTTTTCAATTTTTCAAAGTCCATGGTATCGTCAGAATAATCTGGCAAGTCCATACTAAGGTAAGCTTTGGCTTCCCAAATTTCAATTACATCACTTACTGGAATATCATATGGTGAATAAGCCTTATTATCCGACACCAAAAACAACTTTCCATTTTCTGCAGTGTAATCAAAAACTCGCTTATAGACCACCCCTTCCTCTTTTGACAAAATCACATAACAACGACCATTTTTAATATCGCCTACATCCTCCAAATATTTACCAATTACAATAGTACCCGGTTTAAGAGGAAGCATAGAATCACCAGTAATTTCAAAAGCGCGATAAGTACCTGATTTTGGTAAGTTTGGCAACTGAAACTTAGGAAGCTCTTCCAAGTATTCAGGATCGGCATAACCATTTAAATATCCAGCGGAAGCCTTTTGAGGAATAAGGTCAATCAGCTCTTCATTATTACTATCTACCGTGATAGAGAGCACTTTTGATGATGGTTTTCGTGGTGCAACTAATTTTTGAATTTGCTCTTCATTGAGGTTAGAAAGGTCTTTAGAGATCAGAAAGTCCACAGGCACTCTAAACACTTTCGACATATTGAGCAGATTATTTAAACGAGGGTCTGCCCTGCCTTCTTCATAAGCTCCTACAAGCGATCGTTTAATATCAATTTTATCTGCAAAATCGCCCTGAGTCCAATTTTTAAGTTTTCTCAAGTGCTTAATATTTTCTGAAACTACGCTCATGGTGAAGAATTTAAAAATCAAAAATACTAATTATTTTAGATTGAAATCAAAATATTTTAGCATTAGTTCTATTGATTTTTTTGGCACATTAGTTGGTTAGAAAGCATAAGTCAAAACAACCAACAACATGTCAAAATATCTTTTAATACCTGCCCTATTCTTTCTCTTTCCTATGTTTTCAAACGGTCAATCTACTTTTGGTTTAAGCCTAAATGGCTTTGCTCCTGTAGGAGAATTAAAAAAAGATTCGCCCGAGATATGGGGTGGAGGCCTCAGCTCTGACATTGCTTTTCAAATCAACGGCTCTCCTATTCATTTAGGCGGCATGATTGGCGTAACTCGTTACGGCTCTGAAGTTCGTGATGGCTGGCATGGTGAAGATTTAGGTGATGTTAGAGTTAGAAGAAATAATCAAATGGCCTATTTGCTTGGACTAATCAGAGTTAAACCTCCCGTTTCTGGAAATATCCAACCTTATGTCGATTTCTTTGGTGGCTTTAGTTATATCGCCACTTCATCGCACTTTAGAGATGGCCCTTTACAAGAAGAATGGGACTCCGTTACCGACATCGATGATTTCGCTATGAATTATGGCTTCGGAGGAGGTTTAGAGTTTTTTATCAACGAGTTTGTAAGCATAGACCTCAACATAAAAAACATTAAATCTTCCAGCGTTAATTATCTAACCCCACAAAGTGTGAGCTATAACAAAGTGGATGAAGTGTATGATTTCACTGTAAGAAAATCTCGTTTCGATCATCTAAATTTCGGCTTTGGCATTAAGCTTCTCATCAGCGAATGGTAATGAAAGCACTAACCATTCACATGGAATTGTTTGCGCTCTTACGAATTGAATTTCTCTTTCTGAGTACTTGGATTAAATTGTTAAAATTTCATTTTCAATCAAATCAACGACTTAATGAGTATTCAGCATTTAAAGCTATTTAGACCTTCAAAAATCAGATCGATTTTGGGTCTAACATTCATGCTATTTTCTGCTTTAGCCTTTGGCCAAAAAGTAGACATGAATCTTTTCAAAGACATGAAAGCCCGAAGCATCGGGCCAGCTGCCATGAGTGGTAGAATCACGGCCATTGATGTAGTAGAAAGTAACCCTGAAATTATTTATGCAGGTGCCGCTTCTGGTGGTTTATGGCGTTCAACTGGTGGTGGCCTTAACTGGGAGCCTCTTTTTGACGATGAAGCCGTGCTTGGCATTGGTGCCATTTCTATTTATCAGAAAAATCCAGACATTATTTGGGTAGGTACTGGTGAAGGAAATCCTCGTAACTCTGTTAGCGGTGGTTATGGTGTTTACCGTTCCATCGATGGAGGTGAAACTTGGGATTTGATGGGCCTTGAAAAAACCCGTAACATTCATAGAATCTACATTCATCCAGACAATCCTAATATCGTTTATGTTGGTGCAATTGGTTCTCCTTGGGGTGAACACGAAGAAAGAGGCCTTTTCAGAACCAAAGATGGTGGAAAGACATGGGAGAAAATCCTTTATACAAACAACCTTACTGGTGTAGCCGATATGGTAGCCGACCCTTCTAACCCAAACAAGATCTTTGTTGCCATGTGGGAACATAAAAGATGGCCTTGGTTCTTCAAATCAGGAGGCCCAGGTTCTGGACTTTATGTAACTAATGATGGTGGTGACACATTCAAAAACCTTACTGGAGAAAAAGGATTACCAAAAGGCGACTATGGTAGAATTGGTTTAGCTATCTCTAGAAGCAGACCAGATTACGTTTATGCCATGATCGAATCAAAGGCCAATGGTCTTTATCGTTCAACAGATGGCGGTATAAACTGGGAATTAAGAGCAGCCTCTGCTACTACTCAAAACATTGGTGATCGCCCATTCTATTATGCCGACATCTTTGTAGATACAAAAAACGAAAACAGAGTATATAGCCTTTTCTCTAGAGTTTCTAGATCTGAAGATGGTGGAAAATCTTGGGAAGAAATCATTCCTTACTCTGGGGTTCACCCAGATCACCATGCATGGTGGATTCACCCTGAAGATCCTTCTTATATGATTGATGGTAATGATGGTGGTTTGAACATTACACGTGATATGGCCAAAACATGGAGATTCACTGAAAAGCTTCCTGTGGGTCAGTTCTACCATGTAAACGTAGACAACGAAATGCCTTACAATGTGTATGGCGGAATGCAAGACAACGGTTCATGGGTTGGACCTGCTTATGTATTTAACTATGCAGGAATCAGAAACCACGATTGGCAAGAATTAAGCTTTGGTGACGGTTTTGACGTAGCTCCTATTCCTGATGATTCAAGATACGGTTACACCATGTCGCAGCAAGGAAATGTTACTCGATACGATAAAGAAAGTGGTTACACCAAAACTGTGAAACCAACAGCTCCGGATACTGCCACCAATTTAAGATTCAACTGGAACTCGCCAGTGGCAGTTGACCCACACAATTCAAACAATGTTTATTTTGGCTCTCAGTTTGTTCATTACAGCACGAACAGAGGAGATGACTGGACAATAATTTCTCCAGACCTTTCGACTAACGATCCTGAAAAACAAAAGCAAAACGAAAGTGGCGGATTAACCCTAGATGCAACTGGTGCCGAAAACCATACTACTATTATTGCCATTGCCCCTAGCCCGGTTGATAAAAATGTGATTTGGGCTGGTACTGATGACGGAAACGTACAAGTAACCAAAGACAAAGGTCAGAACTGGACTAATGTAGCAGCTAAGCTTCCTGGTTTACCTGCTGGTAGCTGGATTCCTCAAATCAAAGCCTCGCACCATAATGCTGGTGAAGCTTTTGTAATTGCAAACGACTACAGAAGAAACAACTTTACTGCATACGCATACCATACTATGGATTATGGCCAGACATGGACTAGAATTGTAGATGATAGCGATGTATTTGGCTACACGCTTTCTATTCTTCAAGACGAAAGAGAGCCTAACTTGATCTTCTTAGGTACTGAAAATGGCCTATATGTAAGCTTTGATAAAGCCCAAAACTGGAACAAGTGGAACCACGGTTATCCAAACGCTTCTACTATGGACTTGGCTTGGCAAGAAAGAGAAGACGATCTAGTAATCGGTACTTTTGGTAGAGCATTCTATATTTTAGATGATTTAAGGCCTTTGAGAGAAATGGCTGCCAAAGGTGTTGAGGCTGTTAAAAAGTCTGATATTGTAATGTTCGATATTGCTGATGCTTATCAAATGACCTATCGTCAGCCTCCAGGGATGCGTTTTGCTGCAGATGGTGGCCCATTCGAAGGTCAGAACAAATACTTAAGCTCTGCTAACGTGAAGTTCTGGGTAAGAGATGACGCTAAAAAAGAAGAAGCCGTTGACGACAACAAATCATCTCGTAGAAAACGTAATAGCAAAGAAGCAGAAACAACCGAAACTCCTGCTGTAAAGTTGCCTACCAAGGTTAAAATGATTGTTCTAAATGCTAGTGGTGATACTATTCGCACCAGAACTTCTAACATCAAAAAGGGTGAAATAAACACTGTATCTTGGAACTTAGATAGAAGAAACCCATATCCTGTTGAATTCTCTGGTGGAGGAGGCGGTAGATTTGGTGGCTTCGGTGGAGGCGGTGGCCAAGACCGTGAGCAATCTGCAGGATCAGCCCTACCGGGTACTTACAAGGTGGTTTTAGAGTTTGGCGATCAACAAGTTTCTAAAATGGTGAAAGTACACCTTGACCCAAGAATGGAAATCAGCATGTCTGAGCTTCAAGCCAATAAAGCTTTTGAAGATCAAGTATTGAAAATGTCTCAGTCTTTCGCTGAAATCACAAACAAAGTCAGATCTGCGAACGAAATCATTGAGAAAGTGGAAGCACAAATGAAAAACGTTGATGCTGACAAAGTGAAGGACTTGAAAAAAGCAGTTGAGACAGTAAAAGAGAGTTTCTTGCCTGTTAGAAAGCTTACTATTGGTGTACCTGGAGAAAGAGGTCAAGCAGTGGTAAGAGAAAGTTTTACAACGGCCAACAACTTTATTCAGGAAGCCAGACGATACAACAACTCTCGTATGGGAACACCTGGTGAAACAGAAAAAAATGCTGTTAGAAAAGCAGAACAAATGATAAAGCTAACTGAAGAAACAACGAATGAGTTTTTCAATACAGCTTGGCCTAAATTTAAAGCTGCTTATGACAAAGCTGACTTGAGTTTCTTCAAGGACTTTGAATAAAGTATAAAATAAAAATTAAGCAAAAAGGCTACTCATTAAACTTGAGTAGCCTTTTTAGTTTTATAACAGAATCAATTCACCTTGCCTACACTATATTGAAATCGTTCGTTTTCATCTAGATGAATAACATAACGGTATGTAGCCCCTGCTTCCATTCCCGCCCACTGAAACAGCGCATCACTTGGCTTTACAATTCCTAATTCAGAGTTGTATTCAAAAGTAATCGAGTCGGCCACATAAGAATTACGAAACAAGAAAGTATCAGAGGTTTGACCTGTATTGATAGTTCCATAACTATGGGTAATTCCTTCTAAATGAATCGACACCAACTCTAAAGGCAAAGGTGCTTCATTCTTTATGCTTAAATGAACCATTGCGCTATCATCTGATTTATCGCAAGAATAAAGTAAAACTGAAGCAAGGGAAATAAGGAATATGCATTTTCTCATGACATTAAGCTAGACAGAATAAAGCTGTAATTGGTTGGAAAGCCTTATCAAATAAGGCTTTATCCAAATCATAAATCTTTTTTCTTGTGCTGCCGAGAACATTAGCTCTAAAAATAGTTAGTAGCATATGAAATCCTCATCTGATTTTTACATAAGAAAGAAAGTTTGGGTAACCTTTATCATCATAATAATGGTGATTAGCGGTGGTATATACTTTAGTTATGACAGCTACCAAAAGCTTACCAACTCAATCGACTCACTCTCTCAGCCAGATGAAAAAACACCTCTGATCCAGAAAACTATTCAGGGAATTACCAAAGCCGAAAACTATATTCAGTCATACATTCTAACCTATGATAACGATGCTTATGTAGCATATCAAAACGAAATAAAACAGACACAACTCAGTATTGATGAGTTAAAAAGAAGAATGGCAGAAGATAGCCTTCAAATTCAAAGGGTAGATTCGCTCGAAATCCTCTTTCTCCAAAAGCTTAATTACTTAAGCGATTTTTTGCTAGCGAAAAAGAATAGACAGACCAAGAATTTCAGCACTGAAGCCCTTGAGCAAATAAAACAAACAACTACCGACAGCACCAGTACAGAATCTAAAATATTGGCAAAGCTGAAAACGACCGAAGAAACCAAACCTGTTATAAAACAAGACTTTGTAGCCACAGAGTATAAAGAACCAGGGCTATGGGAAGGCATAAAGCGTTTGTTTGGTGCTAAAAACATTAGGGTAGATACTGTTACAACCGTTCAGAACGACACAGTCAGAACAACAGAAGTGGTTATTGATACACTGACACTGGTAGATTATAACCCAGACACCATGCTGCTTAGGGTAAAAGAAATTCTTCAACAAGTGGCCAATCAAGAATTTCGGAGTCAATATAATCTCTCTTCCAAGGAACTGAACTTGTTAAGACAAGATATGCGCTTAAGGGCTGAGATAGACGAGATTATTGGGCAGTTACAAATCTACGAACAAGAAAACGCAGCTAAAAAGCGTCAAGAAAGTTACGAGATTTCGCGTGACTCCACTTTTGCAGTATTGGTCATTGGTATTGTCGGCATTGGCTTTGGTGGCTTCTTCCTGATTGCCATTGGTAGAGATTTAACTAGCTCCTACTATTTAAGTAAGCGATTGGAATTGGAAAAGAACAAGGCCAATCAACTTGCTAAAGTAAAGGAAGAGTTTTTGGCCAACATGAGTCATGAAATTAGAAATCCGCTAAACAGCATTCTTGGTTTTTCCGACCTAATGAAAAACACTGAGTTAAATACAGAACAAAGAAAATACTCCAATGCATTATCTGAAAGTACTGAGTACCTAATGACATTGGTAAACGACATCCTTGACTTTTCAAAGCTCGATTCAGGCAAAATCAACCTCCAAAAAAAGCCCTTCTATATACCAGATTTACTTGCTCAAATGGAAGATACCTATTCACTTCAATGCGAGAAAAAAGAACTGGAATTTACGGTTTCATATGATCCAGATTTGCAAGAGGTCGACTTGATTGGAGACGAATTCAGACTAAAACAAATTTTGATCAACCTGTTATCTAACTCAGTCAAATTCACCGATCAAGGCAAAATAGGGTTACATGTATCTTCTCATAAAAAGTTAGACCGATATGACCTTACCATAAAAGTAAAAGACACGGGAAAAGGAATAGCACCCTCAAAACTCAAAGGGATTTTCAACTCTTTTGAACAAGAAGATGCTTCGGTGACTAAAAAGTATGGTGGAACAGGCTTAGGCTTGGCGATTGTTAAAAAGCTTGTAGAGGCAATGAAAGGCAAAATCATGGTAGAAAGCCAACCAAACAAAGAGACGGTCTTTACTTTTAAACTACAACTCCCTTATCAAAAACACAAAATGAAAAATGATCAAGATCAAACTAAAACCCCGTTACTAGATGCTGCAAATGCACATTTGGTAGTGATTGAAGATGACCATTGGAATGCCACATTGCTAAAAACCATACTTCAGCCTAAGGTAAAAAGATTGTCTGTTTTTGAAATTGGAACAGAAGCCTTAAGCTTTATTAAAAGGGAACATCGCTCTATTCACCTTATTCTCACAGACATCAACATGCCTCAAATCAATGGCTTTGAAATTTTAGAAGAAGTGAAGAAAATCAATAAAGATTTACCCGTAGTAGCGGTTACTGCCCATTCACTACCCAAACAGTTAAAGGAATTTAAAGCGGTTGGCTTTTCAGATGTACTTACAAAACCTTACCAAGAAAAGGCAATTAACGAACTCCTAAAGAAACTCCTCGGACAATTATACCTTGCTCCAGATAATGATGAGATGGGTAATCAAAATGCTTCTCCATTAAAATTTGATTTTGAGCGTATTAAACAGTTTTCAGGCGATGACGAGGAATTGTTGGCTGATTTAATTCGAGAACTCATTAAAAGCAATGACAAAAACGTAAATGATTTTAATCAATTCCTTGCATCTGAAAACCTAGTACTATTGGCCAATACAGCACACAAAATGGTTCAAACATACGACAGTATAAACCACACCCCTATTTCAGAAACATTGAAGAGCATTGAGGTTTATCATCAATTAGGAAAACATGAAAAAATGCTTGAAACTGCTCATGAGTTACAGCCCACACTACTTCAAATGAATAAAGAATTGTTGGCGCTTAAATCTCAATGTTATACTTAGCAATTTTATTATACAGCGTTGATCTATCAATATTTAAGAGTTCAGCAGCTTTCGATTTATTGTACTTGGTTTCCAACAAAACCTTCTCTATTGTTTCCTTTTCTTGAGCTTCTTGCATGGCTTTCAGGTTATGTAACAATCCTCCATTGGTTGGTTTTTCCTCTATCAACTTTTCGTTCTTGGTCGTTTTTGGCTCATCAAGCTCACTTATCAATGTTTTAGGAATTTGAGCCAATTGAACCTCATCTATTTGACAAAGTAATACCGATCGTCTAACTATATTTCGTAATTCTCGCAAGTTTCCTGGCCAACTGTACTGTCTAAAAACTTGCATTACTTCATAAGAAAAGCCTTTTACTTCTTTCTCTAACTCTTTATTTGCTTGATCTAAAAAGAAGCTTAAGTATTCACCCAAATCACCCAAACGGTTTCTGAGCGGTATAAGCTTCAGTTCAAATTCATTCAATCTGTGATAAAGATCTAACCTAAACTGTTGTTCATCTATGGCCTGTTGCATTTTTTCGTTTGTTGCTGATATCAACCTGACGTCTACCGATATATCGGTTTCGCTACCCACCCTTTTGATTTTTCTTTCTTGTAAAGCCCTAAGCAACTGCATTTGAACATCATAGGGTAAATTCCCCACTTCATCCAAAAACAATGTACCACCCTGAGCCAATTCAAACTGGCCTTTTTTATCCTTAAGCGCACCAGTAAAAGCACCTTTTACATGACCAAAGAGCTCACTGGCTGCAAGTTCTTTTGAAAGCGCACCACAATCTACCGCAATAAAAGTTTCGCCAGCCCTCTTGCTGCTTTCATGAATCATTCTTGCCGCATACTCCTTACCCGTACCGCTTTCTCCCAAGAGCAAAACGCTCATTTGCGTTGGAGCTACCAACTGAATATGCTCCCAAAGTAACTTAGAGCCTTCCGATTCACCAATGATATATTTCTTCTGCGATGTATTCGACTTTCTTGTTTTCTCAATTTTAGGAGCAGTTTCCTGCTTGTCTTTCTGACTTAAAGCGGCCTGAACAGTCAGTAACAACTCATCTGGATTTACAGGTTTGGTAACAAACTCAAAAGCACCAAGTTGTATTGATTTAACCGCTGTGCGAATATCAGAGTAGTTTGTCATCAGAATAATGGCCATATCAGGTACCTTCCCTTTAATCAGTTCTATCAATTCCAGTCCATCTAAATCTGGGAGTTTGAAATCGGTAAGCACCAAGTCAGGCATGTCGTTGCCCAAGCTCTCCATAGCTGATTTTGAAGTGTAAACAGAATCTACCAAAAAACCATTTCTGCCTAAAAAAGCCGAAAGCATTTTATTAAATGAGGGGTCGTCATCGACTACTAAAATTCTCTTTTGCATTGAGGTATATAAAAAATATGTTTCCCTACCAACGCACAGCATTGCGCTCGGTATATCTGAACTCAAACTTACTTCCTATTTAATCCATAAAAAGGCTAAAATGTTTAAATGAATTAACTGATAACCGAAAATTCTCAATTCTGAAATCGTTAAGCTTTCACCAATTTGCTAGCTTTGAACTATGTCCAAAAATAGCCTCTACCTCCGTTTTGTTCGCCAAATACTCCCCTCTCCTTTTGCCATAGCGGTTATCTTAACCCTTCTTACTTTTATATTGGCAATGGCTTTTACAGAAAGGCCCGAAAATGCGGGTTCTGCCCACAGCCTAGTGATTTTAGGCTACTGGGAAATTGGCTTTTGGGAGCTGCTAGAATTTACCATGCAAATGGCCTTGATTCTGATATTAGGACATGCTTTGGCACTGACGCCATTTTTCAACAATATCATCGACCGCTTTACGACCTACTGTAACACATCTGCCAAAGCTGCTTTTACCATTAGTTTGCTTACTATTTTGGTGAGCATGGTCAACTGGGGCTTGTGTTTAGTTTTTGGAGCTATTTTTGCAAGAAAAGTAGCCGAACGAGCCAAAGCCAACGGATGGAAAATGAATTACCCATTATTAGGTGCTGCGGGTTATAGTGGCATGATGTGCTGGCATGGAGGGTTTTCAGGTTCTGCTCCATTGGCTGTAGCCAGCAATGACCATTTTCTTATCCAAGAAATTGGTCAAATCGGAATAGGTCAAACTTTACTTTCCCTATCCAACATTCTCACGTTTGTCCTACTTCTTATTATCATTCCCTCAGTGTTCTATCTGTTAGGAAAAAGGAGTGCCGATTCAGAAATCAATACAGTTTTCAGAAAAGAAGTACATCGCGAAAATGAAAAAGGTCATGGAGCGGAAAGGATTGACAACTCTAAAATTGCAGCAATTGCCTTAGGCGGAATCATTTGTTTTATTGCTTTAAGAAAAATATGGGTCAGTCCTTCTCTGGTGGGCTTGTCCTTTATTGATCTGAATTATATTAACTTCTTCTTTTTTGGTTTAGCTGTTTTGCTTCATGGTTCCTTTTCTAAATTTCTTTCTGCCATAGAAGAAGCCATTGGTGGTTCAGCGGGAATTATCATTCAATTTCCGCTTTATGCAGGCATTATGGGCATTATGAAATATTCAGGCTTAGGTGCTTTGTTATCTCAAGGCTTTATGGAAATATCCACAGTAACTACATTGCCAATTTTCACCTTTTTTAGTGCAGCCATTGTTAATATTTTTGTTCCTAGTGGTGGCGGCCAATGGGCGGTGCAGGGCCCAATTGTGACCGAAGCTGCGCAAAACCTTGGTGCCTCTGTTCCTAAAACCATAATGGCACTTTCTTATGGCGACCAACTGACAAACATGCTTCAGCCTTTTTGGGCCTTACCGTTATTAGGCATTACCAAACTCAAAGCAAAGGATATCCTTCCCTATTCATTTTTAATCATGTTGGTAGGCACGGTCATTTTCATTTTTTCCCTTTTGGTGCTTTAAGCCTTAATTTAGAATCGTTAAGAATACTGATTCTAGGGGCTTTTAGTGTTAAATCCGCATTTTATTATTTGCGAAAAGTGATAACTTTGCCAACCCTTGACGAGTTATATTTTATTTACCCAAGAACCCTAAAATTCCATTATGGCATTTGACATAGACATGATTAAAGCTGTTTACGCGAAATTCCCTTCACGTATTGCAGCGGCAAGAAAAGCGGTTGGAAAACCCCTTACCTTATCTGAAAAAATTCTTTATTCACACCTTTGGGACGGAGACGCCACCTCAACATTCGAAAGAGGTAAGTCTTATGTAGACTTTGCTCCAGACCGTGTAGCCATGCAAGATGCTACAGCTCAAATGGCCTTACTTCAGTTTATGCAAGCTGGAAAGCCTACCGCAGCAGTCCCTTCAACAGTACATTGTGATCACTTAATCCTTGCTAAAGAAGGCGCTAAGGACGATTTAAGAAATTCATTAACTGCTTCTGGCGAAGTTTTCAACTTCCTAGAGTCGGTTTCTAACAAATACGGCATTGGTTTCTGGAAACCAGGCGCAGGTATTATTCACCAAGTAGTATTAGAAAATTATGCATTCCCTGGCGGAATGATGATTGGTACCGATTCGCACACCGTAAACGCTGGTGGATTAGGAATGGTAGCCATTGGTGTTGGTGGTGCCGATGCTGTAGACGTAATGGCAGGCATGCCTTGGGAGCTAAAATTCCCTAAACTAATTGGTGTTCACCTTACAGGAAAACTAAATGGTTGGACGGCTCCTAAAGATGTAATCTTGAAAGTTGCGGGTATTCTTACCGTAAAAGGTGGAACTGGCGCCATTGTAGAATATTTTGGCCCTGGTGCTAAATCAATGTCTGCGACTGGTAAAGGAACCATCTGTAATATGGGTGCCGAAATTGGTGCTACTACTTCTACTTTTGGTTACGATGAATCTATGGATCGTTACCTAAGAGCAACAGATAGAGCTGATGTAGCCGATTTAGCAAACGAAATCAAAGAACACCTTACTGGTGATGATGAGGTTTATGCTAACCCACAACAATATTTCGATCAAGTAATAGAAATTAACTTAGACGAGCTTGAGCCTTACATCAACGGACCATTTACACCAGACAGAGCTACTCCAGTTTCTAAAATGAAAGAGGAAGCTGAGAAAAATGGTTGGCCAATGGACGTGGAATGGGGCTTGATTGGTTCTTGTACCAACTCTTCTTACGAAGATTTATCAAGAGCCTCTTCTATCGCACAACAGGCGATTAATAAAAATTTAAAAACGAAATCAGAATTCGGAATTAACCCAGGTTCGGAACAAGTACGCTATACAGCAGAAAGAGATGGACTTTTAGGTATTTTCGAAGACTTGAACGCCACCATCTTTACAAACGCTTGCGGGCCATGTATTGGTCAGTGGGAAAGAACAGGTGACAATAAGAGAGTAAACACAATTGTACACTCTTTCAACCGTAACTTCTCAAAAAGAGCAGACGGCAACCCAAATACCCACGCTTTTGTAACCTCTCCAGAAATGGTGGCGGCCATCGCAATTTCGGGTAACTTAGGTTTCAACCCTCTAACTGATACCCTAACCAACGAAAATGGTGAGCAAGTAAAATTAGACCCACCAGTGGGTTCTGAGTTGCCAGCCAAAGGTTTTGCGGTAGAAGATAACGGTTACCAAGCGCCAGCAGCAAATGGTAGCAGTGTAGAAGTTATTGTAAAACCAGATTCTAAACGCTTACAGCTCCTCGCTCCTTTTGCTCCATGGAACGGAAAGAACATTACAGGTGCCAAGCTTTTGATCAAGGCATTTGGAAAATGTACTACCGACCACATTTCTATGGCAGGCCCTTGGTTGAGGTTTAGAGGTCACTTAGATAACATTTCTGACAACTGTTTGATTGGTGCGGTAAACGCATACAATCAGTCAACCAATTTGGTGAAAAACCAATTGACAGGAGAATATGGTCCAGTACCAGCTACAGCTCGTCAATACAAAGCAGCAGGCGTTCCATCTATCGTTGTGGGTGACCACAACTATGGTGAAGGATCTTCTCGTGAGCATGCGGCTATGGAGCCAAGGTTCTTAGGTGTAACTACAGTTTTGGTAAAATCATTTGCCAGAATTCACGAAACCAACTTGAAGAAACAAGGAATGTTAGGTTTGACTTTTGCAAATGAAGCGGATTACGACAAAGTACAGGAAGATGATACCATCAACTTCTTAGACCTTGATAAATTCACTGAAGGCAAGCCATTGAATATTGAGTTTGTACATGCCGATGGTTCTAAAGATGTAATTGTGGCCAACCATACTTACAACGAAGCCCAAATTGGCTGGTTCAAAGCGGGTTCTGCCCTTAACTTGATTAAAGAGGAGAACAAGAAAAGTTAATATAGTATTGAGTAGCTAGTACTTAGTATTTAGAAATATTGAAAAGCCTGATTCGTAAGAGTCGGGCTTTTTTGTATTGGTTAGGTCAGAAGTTTTAGGGAACTTATTGATTTTTGTTTCCAACACTGGTTTAAATGATAAGTACTCAACTGTCGCAGGTTCTCCGAACCTGTGACGATTATAAACTAGGACTCCAGTCCTTGTCTGCTTGATTACAAGCCCCCACTTCGATATAGCTAAAATTAGCCCTTTGCGCCTCTCAGCGTTCTTTGCGGTTAGTTTAGCTACCTGTGTTTCTGAAAAAGACCCCTACGGGGTGACTGTTCTGAGCAGTGTGTAATAGTGTTGTCTCTTTTGTAAAGCACAGTTCGGTAGCAATCTCCCACCAACCGCCCCCCTTGCTTTGTTGAAGCAGTATTTTTACTTTCATCGCACAAAGCTTGGGAGCATACCTGAGGTTTTCAAATATTATTTTTAAGTAAAAATTGAAGGTTGGAAGATCAACTAAAGTCAAATTCGTTCAAAATAGAGCCGTTAAATCAAGAATTCTATGATTCGGCCATCAACTTTCTTGAACAGGTATTCCACAAAGAGCAGAGCATTCCAAAAGAGTTAATACCTCTTAAAAATGATAGCGAAAAATGGTGGTGCATTATAAGTGATGGTGAAGTACTGGGCATTGTTGCAGCTTGGAAAATCAAATCTGAATGGCATTGGGGTCGACTGGCAATTGATAAGAAACTAAGAGGGCTTGGTTTAGGAAAAAAGATTGCCGTTAAGTCTTTGAATGATTTGTTTCACATGGGAATAGAAGAAGTATATATTGACGCTAGAGACATTACAGTTAGTTTACTTCTGAAAATTGGAGGGAAAATTACTGGTAAGAAGACGAGTTTTTATGGTGCTTCAATAACCCCTATGAAAATTATGAAGAACGATTTTATTCATATTAACACATAAGAAACAGTACTTAAATGAGCTCAATCGAAGTATCAAGCTGCTCATGAAGTTATCTCAGAGTACTTTACCGTTCACTTATCTGCATTCTCAAAAAAGCCATTAGAAGTACAGGAACTGCCTGATTGCTCTGAGTTTTATATAATTTGTAAATTGAAACATGAGTAGAGGATTTGTAAAGGAAGATGATCAGGAAGAAATACCTCTTGTGCCAGCAAGGGTCCATTTACCTGAAGGTGTAACAAACTATGTTACTCCATTAGGTATGAATGAGCTTTTGGAAGAAAAACAAAAGCTTATAGATGAGAAGGATCAGCTAGAGTTTACGAATGAAAATGAAAAACGAATTGCGGTCAACCATATCAATGCAAAACTGCAATTACTCAATAATAGAATTTCTACTGCCAAACTTATAAAGTTAGAAGATCAGCCGAAAAATGAAGTACGGTTTGGAGCTTGGGTAACTTTAAAAATTGGTAGCCAAACCAAACTCCAGCGATACCAAATTGTGGGGGTAGATGAAGCGGATATAGCTAAAAGAAAGATCTCATTCATTTCTCCGATTGCTCAAATATTGACAAACAAGAAAGTTGGAGAGAAAGCCATATTAAAGTTGGCAAAAGGAGATCGGGTTTTTGAGGTTATACAGATTGACTATACACCATAGGGACAGTTCGGCTATTTCTTTCTCACATAAATTGTTTTTTGTACTTCGCACACCACCTCTCCCTCCGTGTCTGTCACTTTCAGATCGAATAAATAATCCTTTTTCCCAGCCGCAGTTACCTCTTCTCGTATTTGGGTCAAAAGTGGTTCTGTTAATTCAAAAACACATTTTACGGTACCTCTACCTGGTTTTTTAAAACGAATGGAAGCAGCTTTATCCCAAACAATGTAATCACGGCCAAGGGTGTTCATCAACAAAAGCATATAAAACGGGTCGCACATAGAAGCCAAAGAACCACCATAGTGAACTCCTACAAGGTTTTTGTTCCACCAGCGAAGTTTCAATTGCACTTCGGCCTTCATAAAATCATCAGACAAATAGGTGAGTTTAATGCCTGCTCCCATAAATGGAGGGTACCAATTGATCAGTTTCACTTTTTGCTTGCGAGAAAGTAGTGGCATAATGTCTATTCTTTTATAAACGCGAAACGTGTTTTGTTCTGAAACTCTTAGCTTTGTGCTTCAAATTTATCATAACATTTCATGACAGCAGAAATACAAACCGAAAAAGGGGTAATGAAAGTTGAGTTCTTTGAAAAGGACGCCCCAAACACAGTAAAAAACTTTACTGACTTGGCTAAAAAAGGCTTTTATGATGGTCTTACTTTCCATCGTGTACTTCCAAACTTCGTAATTCAAGGCGGTTGCCCTAATGGTACTGGCGCTGGCGGACCTGGTTACAAAATCGATTGTGAGTTAGATGGCGATAACCAATACCATGACCGTGGTGTGCTTTCTATGGCCCACGCTGGTAGAAATACTGGTGGTTCTCAGTTCTTTATTTGCCACAGCAGAGACAATACTGCTCATTTAGATAGAAACCACACTTGCTTTGGTAAGGTAGTAGAGGGCGTAGATATCGTTGATGAAATCCGTCAGGGTGATAAAATCAATAAGATCGTTGTAAGCGAAGATTAGTCCGCATAATTATATAAAAGCCTCGGTTTGAAGTTCGAACCGAGGCTTTTCCATTTTACTATGGGTAAGTTACTTCAACTGCCCCAAAACTAAATTACGATAGCCCATAAGTGCATCCTGAGTAGATTGGAGATTCTCTTTGAATGCCGCCATGCCCTTAGGTTCAATATCGAGGGTGGCATTTAAGACATCTCGGTAATAGTCGGCCCAAGTATTAATAATATCTTTTTGCTCTGTAAGATCACCGCCATTGGCCAAGGCATCTTTACTCAACTTCAATTCAGCTTGTAAGCGCATAGTTGCCGACATAGAGGCTTCGAGAAGTACCACATGTGCCAAACGATCGCTGTTTTCAGTAAGCATTAAAGAGATAATCATCGCGCCAATTCCTACATTCTTTAAAGTCACAGGCGATACTTTGTCTATTCTATCTTGGTCGGTGTGGTAAAACTGATCGGTAAAATGCCAAAGCAATAAGCCCGGAATATTAGCTTGAAGGAATGGCGTGTGATCGCTTCCCCCTTCAAATGGATTATAGTTTACTTCCCAATTCTTTTTATCACCAATCATTTCGAAAACACCAATGGTCAGGTCATTGAAGTAGTGAGGCTTCAATTGCTCCTTTTTCAAAGGCCTTCCTCCCCACTCTGAATGTTTTTCTTTTCCTCTTGTCCAGATTGCGCCCGGGTCAGGCATTTTTTCTATTAAGAAAGAGCCACCAGTAATGGCCGTGTTCTCTCCTACCATGTCCAAACTCATTCCCCATTTAATGCCTTTTGCACGTTCGGTGTCTTCTTGTACATATCTGCGGGTTGAAACGATTTCATCACCAAACAAATAGGTAATGGTGCGCTCAGGGTTCACTTTTCCGGCTTTTAAAAGCCTTGCTGTAGAAGAGGCTACTTCACCTAAAGCTCCTACTCCACTTGCATTGTCATTGGCACCTGGTTCTTGTACGTGTGCACTGAACACAAATCTTTCATCGGGTAATGTGCTACCTTTCACTTCGGCCACTAGAGTCAACTCTTCAGACTCATAGATTTTGGTCTCCAAGTTAATTTTCACTTTTGTTTGACCCGCCATTACTGCTCTTTTCAAAATTTCATGTGCCCTAAAAGAAAGCAAAACACCAAAAGCTTTGGCTTCCGCGTCATTAGGTATTCCTGTGAAAGAAATAGAGTTCTGGTGTTTTTCTGGCTGGTTATAGCCCGGCAAACCATAGGTAATTACACCTGCCGCACCGTGCTTTTTAACGGCTTCATTAAAGGTACGCCCAGGGCTACCCTCAGTCATTACTACCTTACCTTTCAAGTCCAATCCGTTCAGGCTTTCGGCAGATACTTTTTCAACATACACCACTTCAAATTCTTTTTCGCCCCCCGTACTGTAAGAATAGGAAGCAATCATATTGAAGTTAGTTTTCAGGTTTAACAATTCTTCATTTCCAATTTTCAATGAACCTGAAACTGGCTCCCAAGTAGGGCGTGACATGGCTCGCTTCTCAATTCTGTAAGTAAGTCTATCAGTTGCTTTTGCATTTTCTTCTAACACGTAGCCTGCTTTTTTCAGCTTTTCTACTACATGGTAAATACTATTGTTAAAGCCCTCGTTTCCGGCCAAACGCCAATATTGCTGCACATAATCTACAGTTTCAAAAGCCGATTCTTGATTGAATTCAGCATCAGCCATATCATAGTACTTCTCTATAAATGAGTCTAACTGCTGGGCGGTAGCCTGAAACGCACTCAAAGTAAGCCCAACAAACAAAATCAGTGTTCTTTTCATTTTGAATTGATCAAATATGGTTCTTGAAAATTTGTCTACTCTATAAAGCCCAGTTCATCGAGCTTTTCATAAATCTCTAAACAAATCCATGCATCGGTAGCTGCATAGCGAATTTGCTTTTCTGTTAACTGCTCTACTTCCCAGTTTGAGGTTTGAGCCGATTTGGAAATTCGAATTCCCATAATCATGCCTGCCAAGTTTCTGGCACCAACATTTTCTGCTCCAATTTCTACAAACTTCTTATTCAGGTCTAAAAAGCCTTGTTGATTGAAGTTTTGTAGGTTGTTTAACAAGTTAAAGTCATCTTCTAAACCTATTCCAACTTTGGTAATATTGGGGTTTTCCATAAAATCAACAATGCAAGGCAAAAGCCCTGAATGCAATATTCTAAGCAGATATACTTTCTCTGGTGTTCCAATTTGGATCAGCGAAATTTTTCGAATTTGGCCTTTTTTGAACGTAGGTTTAGCTTCAGTGTCAAAACCCACTACATCAAACTGATTAATTTCATCCATTGCCTGTTGAATGGATTCTTCTGTGCTTGCAATGACCACCTTTCCTTTGTAAGCAGAAAGCGGCAATTCCATTAATTCTGCCTTGGTTATTGATTTGGTAAAACTCATTCGGCAGTATCTAGCTCGTCAGTTTGTTCATCATTTGAAGGCGTAATTCGTTTTATCTTAATATTAAGATAAGCGAACGCAACCGTCATTAAAGGACTTATTAAATTGAAAAAAGCGTAAGGTAAATAGGCACCTGTAGCTACTCCCAAAACTCCTGAATGATAGGCTCCACAAGTGTTCCAAGGAATAAGTACCGAGGTGACAGTTCCTGAGTCTTCTAATGTTCTAGATAGATTTTCTGGTGCAAGCCCTTTACGTTTATAAATATCGGCATACATTCTGCCTGGTACTACAATGGCCAAGTATTGATCTGATGCTGTACCATTAAAAAATATAGTAGTACCAGCAGTAGCAGCCACCAAAGAACCCGTTGAATTTACTTTCGAAATTACTGCGGCTGCAATTCTTTTTAAAAGACCAGTTCCTTCCATTACCCCACCAAAAATCATAGCAGAAATAATTAACCAAACAGTTTTGAGCATGCCTGCCATTCCTCCAGAAGTTAGAAGCTCATCGACCATGGCATGCCCCGTAACTACTCTAATATCTCCATATAGAGATTTCATAACTCCTACAAAAGTAACCTCCCAGTTAGCACCTTCCCAACCAGCTACCGACACAATCACATCTGGTTGAAAAATAAGTGCGAAAACAGCCCCCAACAGCGCTCCAATCAGAATGGCCGGAATAGCTGGCATTTTCTTTAGAATCATCCCAATTACGGCCAAAGGCACTAAAAACAGCCATCCGTTAATATTAAATTTTGAACTGATTGCAGTCAAAATCTCTCCCGTTTCAGTAATCTCACCGCTACCAGAACTGGTAAAGCCCAAAATTAAAAACAGAATTAAAGCGATAACAATTGACGGTACAGTGGTTAAAGTCATGTACCTAATGTGAGTAAACAAATCTGTTCCTGCCATGGCAGGTGCTAAGTTGGTAGTATCTGACAATGGCGACATTTTATCTCCGAAATAGGCACCTGATAAAATAGCCCCTGCTACCATGCCCTCATTTATACCTAAGGCCTGTCCAATACCAATTAAGGCAATACCAACAGTGGCTGCGGTGGTCCAAGAGCTACCTGTAGCCATAGAAACAATAGAGCATATAATACAGGCGGCAAAGAGAAATATTGTTGGGTTAAGAATTTGTAAACCATAATATATCATGGCGGGTACAATTCCACTCAGTAGCCAGGTACCTGCCAAACAGCCTATTAATAATAGTATGATGATAGAGGCCATGGCCGAACTAATACTTTTCACTATCCCATTTTGAATAGTGTCCCATTTGTAGCCCAACCGAAGTGCTACCAAGGTGGCTACACCAGCTGAAAGGATTAAAATTATTTGATTTGAGCCATCTAAAGCTGAATCACCAAAGATTCGAACATTAATAAAAAGGGCTACTACAAGAAAAATGATCGGGATAAAAGCCTGAAAAAGTGTAGGCGTTTTATAGGTATTGGTCATAGTTATTATAAAGTCAGGATTTGAAGATAAGAAGATTTATTTTATTCGAGCATTAGAGATGCTAAACGCTGCCCAACTTTACTGCCAACGGCAACTCCCATACCCCCTAAGCGCACGCCCAAAACTATATTTTCACTGTGTTTTTTAACAATTGGTTGCTTTGTTTTTCCAAAAGCCATAATGCCTGCCCATGCCATATCCACTTCAAAACTATGGTTAGGAAGAAGAATGGTTCTCAAGTCTGATTTCAGTTTATCTAAGATAAGATCGCGCACCTCAAATTCTGTACTCTCTTCCCCTTGAATATCTAAGTTTCTTCCTCCTCCAAAAATGATTCGGTCTTCATAATTACGGAAATAGTAATAGCCTTCTTCATAATGAAAAGTGCCTTTAAAGGGAAGTCCTGCAATCGGTTTTGTAACTAAAACTACACCCCTACCTGGTTTAAGCTCTGTTTCTGGTAAGAGCTTTCGGGTAAATGCATTGCTGCAAATGGCCAGCTTTCTAGCTTTAAAACTTACTTGTGATGTACTAACTGTTACGCCTTCTGGGGTTTCTTCAAAAGAAAGCACTTCGCAATTGGTAAATACTTTAATGCCCAATTGCTGGGCGAAGGCTTCTAGCGCCTTCATCATCTTACCTGTATCAATCTGCGCCTCCAGCGGGTTTTTGATCAGCGACTTTACCTGCTGTTGATCAAAACCAAATTCACTAATTAAGCCTGCTGCTTCCGAATATACATTTTGCCCAAAAAGTGGTTTGAGCAATTCATTTACTTTTTCAATTGAATTCAAGGCTTCCAAATCATTCTGAAATAGTAGCTCATAGCCTCCATAATTTTTGAAGCCGATATGATCATCTCCTAAACGAGAACGAAGAAGTTCAAGCCCCATCCAGCGAAATTCAACTAGTTCTTGTACTTCCGTTTCAGTCATTCCCTTCAAGTCATTCATGATTTCCGTAAGACTACCAAAACAGGCAAAACCTGCATTTTTTGTACTGGCACCAGTTGGGAAAATCCCTCGCTCTAATATAACTACCGACTGCTTAGGGTACTTCTCCTTGATGGAAACCGCTGTAGAAAGTCCTACAATCCCTCCTCCTATTATTATATGGTCGAAACTTGTAAATGATTGTCTTTCCCAAAAACTGAGCATATTCTATGTATTTAAAGAAACTTGCCTAAATTAATTGAAAAATGTAAACCATGTTCGATCCTGCCCAACTCTTAGAAAAAGCAAAAACGTCAAAACGCCATTTAGCACTACTTAATTTTGGGCTGTTACGTATGATCCCTTTTAATAAACCTCATGGAATTAAGATTGTAACAATTGGTGATAAATCGGTTAAAACCCGCTTTCCATACAAACGAAGTAACCTTAACCACATCAAAGGACTTCACGCTTGTGGGCTGGCTACCGTATCTGAGTTTACTACTGGTATTGTTTTACTATCTACATTAGATGCCAAGCAATACCGTATCATTATGCAGAAAATGGAAATGAACTATCATTACCAAGGCAAAATGGATTCATTTGCTGAGTTTTCTGTATCTGAAGAGTGGCTCCAAACCGAAGTAATCGAGCCTTTACAAACTCAAGAGTCGATTGTAGTGAATTGCGAAGTAAAAACTTATGATAGTGAGGGAAACCATCTAACCACTGGCAATATTTATTGGCAAATCAAGGCATGGAATAAAGTTAAAACAAAAGCTTAACCACTGGTATAAAGGGAGTTTGCAGCATTGTGGCTTTCATCTATCTTTCTCAAGACTGAAAACTTAGACAAGCCTTATGAAAAAGTTACTCTTTGCCTTATTAATTGCCGCAGCCGTTGTTTCCTGCAAATCTCCAAACACTTCCAACGAAGCTGGATTTATCACCTTATTGGGAAATGATACACTGGCCGTAGAATCGTTCACCAAATCAAATGATTTATTTTCGGCAAAGGTTGTATTACGATCGCCTAGTATTTCTTTAAGAAAATATGATCTCACTTACGCAAATGGCGACTTTTCAACTTTAGAAGTAACTGATTACGATCCAGCTCAAGGCTTTAATGGCGCTGGAACTTTAGTTCAAAGAATGACCAGACAGCAAGATAGTCTTGTTGTAGAATCGGAAGGCAGAGACGGAATGACCTCTAGAACTGTGGCTTTTGAAAAAGGTATGCTCCCATTTATAGATATGGTGCATTGGCCTTATGATTTGGCTTTTAACAATGCAGTTAAAAATCCAAATGACAGTATTAACCAAAGACTTTGGACGGGCAGAAGCTTTTCTACTTTTGTAATAGCCAAGGAAGGCAGTGATAGTCTAACAATCCGTCACCCTTCAAGAGGTGTTATGGGGGTAGATATTGATACCAATGGTGATATTCAATTATTAGACGCTGGGCTTACCACAAGAAAACTGAAGGTACGCAGGGCTAAAAATGTAGATATTAATAAGGTGGCGGCATCTTTTGCGGAAGACGATAAGAACGGAAAAAAATTTGGAGAACTTTCTGGCGCACCCGAGGGGCACTTTGAGTTTAAAGGTGCCGAGTTTGATGTTTCTTATGGTTCTCCTCAGAAACGCGGTCGCGAAATTTTTGGGGGCATAGTGCCTTGGGGTCAGCTTTGGAGAACGGGTGCAAATAGAGCTACACACTTCAAAACTTCAAAAGATTTAAAAATCGGAGATTTAGACATACCTGCAGGTGAATATACCTTTTTCACCATTCCTGAACCTAATGGTGGTACTTTAATCATTAATAAACAGACGGGGCAAAATGGTCAATCATATAATGAAGAAAGAGATTTGGGTCGTGTTCCTATGAAAATCAGCAAGCAAAATGAAATTACAGAGCCTTTCACCATTAAAGTAGTGGAATCAGACAAAGGTGGGGTGATTCAATTAATTTGGGATCAAACCATTTTCTCTGTCGACTTTACAGTCCAATGATCATTCGGATTGAAGTAATTAAAAACTGAATAATACTGGACATTTTTATACATCCAATTTTTCGTTTTTCACAACCAAAACTAGGTTGTAGTATTATAAAAATATGCGACCTAATGATTAGGTAACGATTTGGCAATAAACGCCCTTTTGGAAAAGTATATTATTATGTGTTAATTCATGTCGGCACTTCGACCAAAGGTGCCAAAATTACTTTAACCTAAACACCCGTGTGATGCAATCATTTACCATGAATTCCCTTTTTGGAGGGCTATTCATATTTCGTAATAAAGGCCAGCGCTACAAAGTAAGCAAAAGTGACTTTTACGAAGGAAAGAATTTTTTAGCCAACCAGTCGCGCCTCCTCAACCTTACAAAAGACCTAAGAAACACCAATCAAATAAGCACCGATAAAAGCATTCGTTTTTATGGGATGAACTTTGGGCAGACTACTAAAGATGCCGTACAGCATTTAGGGAAGCCCAACTATATTTCGCGCAAGAAGTCTGCATTAAAAAACCATAAAATTCTTTTCTATAGAATTACCGTTTGCAATGTAAACTGTGTACTTCAGTTCCATTTTCTGAAAGATCAGTTCTTTTTAGGAGTCATAGAAGTTAAAAACACCTCTACCAAAATACATAAAGAAATCACTGATTTAGTAAGAAAAAAATACTTTGTAGAACAAGAGGATTGGGTAGGCATATTGAAAGACAGTGAAAACAACACGCTCGAAATAAAGGAAGGGATGATTCAAAGGATGACATACCTTACAGGAGATCAAACCCTAAGAAATGAAATACAATCGCAAATAGAAAAGATACGTGATTTAAAGGAAAAACATGGCCAATTAAATCACGATATGATCTTAAAGATGATCTAAGAAACTTACACCTAAACACTACTCATTAAAAGAGTCGGGAGATCTTCCGACTCTTTTTTCGTTTTCCCTATTTGGGGAATGGTATTAAGCCAGTATCTTTAGACTTCTAGAAAACACCTTTTTTGATGAAATCCAAAAAACGTAGAAGTACGCACTGTAGTAATTGTGAGAGTGCGTTGGAAGAAAGTTATAACTTTTGCCCTACCTGCGGACAGTCCAATACCGATAATAATATCACCTTTTCAATTCTGATCAGGGAGTTTTTAGACAATTACCTTGGAGTAGATTCTAAGATGGCAAACAGTATTATGCCGTTTTTATTCAGCCCTGGTAAACTCACGAATAGATTTCAGGATGGTAAAATCAAACATTTCATCCACCCTGTAAGGCTCTATTTAGTACTCAGTGTTGTTTACTTCTTTGTTGTCTCACACCTCCTTAGTTTCGATCTTAGAGAACTAGGTGACGATAGTTTTAACATTCCTGCTAGGGCTGACATTGAGGAACTCCGCAATGATCCAGATTTTGCTATTCTTACAGATTCATTGAAAATAGAAGCCTTAAATGATTCGCTGGTCAGGCAATTTATTGGCATAAATAACTTCAACGTACTCTATGATTCCCTTGTGAGCAGGTACGATTCCGCTATTATAAACAATACTGAGGTTGCGCTTAACGCAGTAGACCTGATTGCTATTAACGAGGATGAGCATTTTCTTGATAAAACCAACAGATGGGCAAGAGACAGACACCTGAGTGACGATGATTTTATGGATTCACTAATGGGAGGTAAAGGTCGTTATAAGATTTTTAATGTTACAGATACTACTAGCAGTGAAGATGCTCGACACCTTAAATCGCAAGTGAGAAAGGTTTTTAAAAATGAAGAAGGTTTCAAAGGCTTTATTCTTGGCAATCTGCCAATTATGATGTTTTTGCTTATCCCTCTTTTTGCACTCGTGCTTAAAGTAGTTTATGCCAGACGTAACCACCTCTATATAAAACACATTGTGCATGCACTCCATGTACATTCCTTTGCTTATTTCATGTACGCCATTAGCCTTCTTATAATTTTCAAGCTACTAGTGGGTCATGTTCAGTGGCAATGGATTGTAGGAATAACCACCTTTATTGGAGTGAGTACTTATGTATACATTTCCTTCTTAAATGTCTACAAACAAGGCTGGTTTAAAACCCTGGTTAAGTTTAACATTGTAGGCTTTATTTACATTATACTCTTACAGATTTTCTTCAGCTTCGAAATCTTTATGAGCTTCTGGTACTATTAATGAATTGCTTTTAACGATTTGTAATTGGCTTCAATAATTTTATCGGCCAATTCTTCTGTAATTGAATCAGAAATAAACAGGGTTTCGAACTGAGATGGGGCCAAATAAACGCCATTATTAAGCATTTCTCTAAAGTATTTGCCAAACATGGCCGTATCGCAGTTTTTGGCCGAGTCAAAATCAGTTACTTTTTGGTCAGTAAAGAAAATACTAATCATTGAGCCAATCCTGTTCATGGTATATGGCAGCTCTAGCTCATCGAGGTTCTTCTGAAAACCTTCTTCTATTCTTTGGGTAATATTGGCCAAACGATCATACAAACCGTTTTCGTCCTTAATTTGATTTAACATTGCAAGCCCTGCCGCCATTGCCACGGGATTTCCTGAAAGGGTTCCTGCTTGATAAACTGGCCCTACCGGTGAAACGAAATCCATTATTTCTCTTTTACCACCATAAGCCCCAACAGGCATTCCACCACCAATGATTTTCCCTAAAGTAGTTAGGTCAGCCTGTACATTGAAAACGCCTTGAGCTCCTGACTTAGACAAACGGAAGCCTGTCATTACTTCATCAAAAATAAGCACTATTCCGTACTGATCGCACAGTGCTCTTAAACCTTGCAAATAACCTTCTTTGGGCAGAATGCAGCCCATATTCCCAGCAACTGGCTCTAGAATAATAGCTGCTACCTCATTCCCAACTTCGGAAAGCAGTTGTTTCGCTTTCTCAAGGTCGTTAAATGGAAGTGTTAATGTATCCTTAGCAGTACCCTTAGTTACCCCAGGACTATCCGGTGCTCCCATTGTCATTGCTCCAGAACCTGCCGCAATTAAAAATGAATCACCATGCCCGTGGTAACAGCCTTCAAATTTAATAATCTTATCTCTGCCCGTATACCCTCTAGCTAAGCGAACAGCTGACATGGTAGCTTCTGTACCAGAGTTTACCATTCTCACTTTTTCAATGGATGGAAACATTTCACAGATCAATTCGGCCATTTCAATTTCAGCATTAGTAGGTGCGCCAAACGAAAGGGAGGTTTTAACTGCTTCGATTACAGCTGCTTCAATTTTCTCATTTGCATGACCAAAAAGCATTGGCCCCCATGAATTTATGAGCTCAATAAAGGCGTTGTTGTCTTCATCGTACATAAATGCACCTTTGGCTCGCTTTATAAATAATGGATTTCCGCCTACGGCTTTAAAGGCACGAACAGGAGAATTTACGCCACCTGGAATAGAGTTTTGAGCTTGATCAAAGAGTTTTTGACTGCGAGAAGTATTGAGCATTGGGAATTAATTATTTGATTTTTTGACTTTAGAGTCTACCATTCTTAAAATCGGGGTGTACCTGTTGTCGTTTGTTAACTGATAATTAAAACTCTCCGTTAACTCACCCTGTATTGTATTAGTAGTTTTCAGTCCAAACTGAAAGTACTTTCCGTATTGAGATAACAGTCGACCGTAAGTAACCATGATGTCATAACCAATGTAAGCATCACCCAAACGGTCTTCCTTTTTTGGCACAGCGGAGAACATTTCTAAATAGCGTTTTCTGAATTCTCTTACCGATGCTTTATCATAATCAATCCAGTTTGAACCTGTAAATACAGCTTCTACCCTTTCAAGCTGTTGAAAAGAAATCGATTGTTCTGAACTCAACCAACGCGATGAGCCTACATAGTAAATTGTATCTTCTCTGGCATCGATACCACTGATTACACTCGCGGAAAGTGAGGGAATATCTGAAGCAATAAAAATATGCCCAATGCTGTCGGGCATAATTCCCAATTTTTCTTCTCGAAAATCATCTCCTGAATACTTCTCCCATCTCTTAACTCCTGCATCTAAGAGAGAATCCATTTCGGCAATCATTCTCGCACGTTCAGCAGAATCTTTATCAACCTTAATTTTTTCAACCAACATCTGTTGAATTTTTGCCGATTCATTCGGCCTTACCATTTGCTCAATTACTACATTGAAAGTATCCTTCTCTATAAGTCTTCTGTAAAGCTGGGCTCTTGGCTTATCTGCTTCACTAGCATAAAATATGGCCACATTCTTATTTTTGGTAAGGTGCTTTCGGGTATATTCTGCCGCACTGATTGCCAAAGATTCATTACTTGGGTAATATAAAAACGCAAATGGGTTGTCAATCAAAATTTCACCATTAGAAGACAATGGGTTAATGAAATTGATTTTATTCTCTTTAGAAAATCGTACCACTTCACCAATCGGCCCTGGGTATGCTGGACCAACTATTAAATCTAACTCTTTAAGCTTCGGGTCAGCCAAAATAGCACGGGTGGTTGTGGCGCTGGTCTTGGTATCGAAAGTCATCAAATTGATATTGATATTCTCTTCTGCCAGTTTTTCTAAGCCTAACTTCATTCCCTGAAGAAACCGAACAGGCCAATCATTCATCATTCTAACAAGACTGATAGAGTCTGATCCGTATTGAAATGGGAAAAACAATCCAATGTTGTATACTTCCTTTTTAGGAGAGAAATCTACCCCATCAATATTTACTTCGGGGTTAATTTTGAAGGTAGTAATCAAGCTATCAATTAAAACCAGATTACGATCCATTACGCTCTCTGTAAGCAGCAATGTCAATAAACGTGAAGCTACAACTGGGTCGGAATGGCTTTTTAAAAGAGATTTTAAATGGTTTCTGTCTTTTACATTAGAAACCGACTGGCTTTTTAAAGCTTCAATTTCATCCTTAAAACTCTCGTCATCAATCAACTCTAAATAATTAAGGCCTTCTTCAAAAGCACCTTCTTCAAAAGCAATTTTTGCTTGCCAAAAGTTAACCTCATTTACAGACTCAGACCAATCTGGATATTTCTCTTTTAACTGAGTAAACAGTTGCGCTGCCATGGCAGCATCACCTGAATGGTATGCTGAAATGGCTTGGTAAAAACCAGCATACCTCACCAAATCATTATCCTGTTCCAATGAACTGATTTGCTTAAATCTGCCCATTGCCAATGCATATTGTTCTCTATCTAACAAGCCTTTTGCTTCATCAAACATCATTTTAACGTCTTGCGCAATGGCTGAAGAGCCAACAAGAGATAGAAAAACAAGTATTATAAAACAGCGGGTCTTCATCATTATTTTTACTCCCATTCTATTGTAGCGGGTGGTTTAGAGCTTATATCATAAACCACTCTGTTTACTCCCTTTACTTGATTGATAATTTTATTTGAAACGTCCTGTAAAAACTCATATGGCAAATTACACCAATCAGCCGTCATTCCATCTACACTGCTTACTGCTCTGAGCGCCACTACTTTTTCATAGGTACGTTCATCTCCCATTACACCAACCGACTGAACTGGGAGTAGCATTGCGCCTGCCTGCCATACATCATCATACAAACCAGCTTCTTTTAGCCCATTGATAAAGATGTAGTCTACTTCTTGAAGAATGGCTACTTTTTCAGCAGTAATATCTCCTAATATACGGATTCCCAAACCTGGTCCCGGGAAAGGATGTCTACCTAGAATATTTTGATCAATATCTAACGACTTCCCTACAAGCCTTACTCCATCTTTAAAAAGTGTGTTCAATGGTTCTACAACCTTCAAATTCATTTTATCAGGTAAACCACCAACGTTGTGATGCGACTTTATTGTAGCCGATGGGCCATTAACAGAAACTGACTCAATAATATCTGGATATATAGTGCCTTGGCCTAACCATTTAACGCCTTGAATCTTCTGTGCTTCTTGGTCAAACACTTCAATAAAAACACGACCAATGGCCTTTCTTTTCCCTTCAGGATCAGAAATTCCTTCAAGTGCTTTGTAGAATTGGTCTTTTGCATTAACGCCCTTTACGTTCAAGCCCATTCCTTTGTAGGACTCTAAAACGCTCTCGAATTCATTTTTTCTTAAAAGACCATTATCAACAAAAATACAGTGTAAGTTTTCGCCAATGGCTTTATGAATAAGTACAGCCGCCACAGAGGAATCTACTCCTCCTGAAAGACCAAGCACTACTTTATCGTTCCCCAATTTTTCTTGAAGTTCGGCCACAGTTGATTCTACGAATACATCTGGTGTCCAGTCTTGACTACACTGAGCGATATGTACCACAAAATTCCTTAGTAACTCTTTTCCTTCAGTTGAATGAGTTACTTCTGGGTGAAACTGAATTCCGTAAGTTTCTTCGCTTCGAATTTTATATGCGGCTACCTTAACACTTGGCGTACTGGCTATTACATCAAAATCAGCTGGAAGATCAGAAATGGTATCTCCATGCGACATCCATACTTGTGAACCCAAATTGATTTCTTTCATCAAATCCGACTGCATGTCCACATGATTCAATTTAGCACGACCGTATTCTCTTATTTCAGAAGGTAATACATTGCCACCAAATTTTTGAGCCATAAGTTGGGCGCCATAGCAAACACCTAATAAAGGTAGCTTACCCCTGAATTGACTAAGGTCTAAATCAGGAGAACCTGCATCTCTTACAGAACAAGGACTTCCTGAAAGAATGACTCCTTTTATGTCGTCTGTAATGGGTGGTATGTTATTGAAAGGGTGGATTTCGCAATAGACATTGAGTTCTCTAACTCTACGGGCAATTAGTTGAGTATACTGAGAACCGAAATCCAGAATAAGTATCTGTTCAGCCATGCGCAAAAATAATATTCAACTCGACTAATCACTAATAAAAGACAAGTAATTGTGTCCCTTCTTTAGAGGAAAAAAGATTAAATTCAGCAGTGGCATTAAGTACACTCCCTAACCCTAGGCCATACCATATATATTATCGGCTTTTTGAGTTTCTAAAATTTCTGAATTGAACGATCATGGCAGGATACTCTGGCTCACCACTTCTTAAAAAAATGGGCATCAAAGATGGATTCAAAATTATGGTTTTAAACAAACCCGATTATTACTGGAATCTCTTTGACAGCCTACCTAGCAACCTTCACCTTGTCGATAGTCAAAGTGAAGATTTAGTCGATTTTATTCATTTTTTCACAAAGTCTGAAGAAGAGCTTCAAGGCAAAATTCTAAACTTAAAATCACAACTTAAGCCAACTGGGATGCTCTGGATTTCTTGGCCTAAGAAAGCCTCTAAAGTGCTAACTGATATTGATGACGGTATTGTCAGAAGCATCGGGTTAAAAAGTGGCTTAGTAGATGTAAAGGTTTGTGCCGTAGATGAAGTTTGGTCTGGATTAAAATTTGTTTTCCGTTTAAAGGATAGGCCTTAATGTAAATTTTAATTCGGTGAAAATGAAGATTCGCCAAATATTCATTCATCAAAGCCATACACGGTTAGATGAATCTCATTTTAAAGAAACCATTCATGTAATCTTTGTACCCGTCTTTTGCCTACGGTCTAAATTGAAGTAATTTAACGCGGTTCAAATCAATAACTATGAAATTTAGATTTACAAAAAACACTAAGATCGCTAGCTTTTTGCTATTCTTATTGTGCTTTGCGGCTCCGTTTGCACAAGCGCAAAAGATTCCGGCCAACGTAGCCGACAGAATTCACTTTAGAGACATTGGCCCTACTCGCCAAGGTGGTCGATATGTGGATTTTGCAGTAGTCGACAAATCAACCAAAATTATATATGCTGCAACCGCTTCGGGTGGCGTATGGAAATCTGTGAACAACGGAATTTCTTGGGAGCCAATTTTCGACAATGAGAATATTATTTCAGTAGGTGCTATTGCCGTAGACCAACGCAACAATGATGTAGTTTGGGTAGGTTCTGGTGAAGCCAATAACTCAAGGAGTTCATACTGGGGAAATGGTATTTATAAATCTACTGATGCAGGTAAAACATGGACCAACATGGGTCTTCCTGAATCGCACCATATTGGTAGAATCCTGATTGACCCTAAAAACTCAGATGTAGTTTACGTAGCGGCATTGGGTAAGCTTTATTCAGACAACCCAGAAAGAGGTTTGTACAAAACCACTAATGGCGGAAAAACTTGGTCAAAAGTACTTGAAGTTAAAAAAGCAGACGGAAAGTTTATTGGTGTGGTTGATATGGCCATGAGCCCTAGCGACCCTAACACTATTATTGCTGCTGCTTACGATAAAATCAGAACACCTTGGACCTTCAATGAAGGTGGAGAAGGAAGTGGAATCTACAAATCAACCAACGGTGGTAGAACTTGGAAAAAACTTTCTAAAGGTCTTCCAGGTGGTTTCTTAGGTAGAATTGGTGTGGCTTATGCACCTAGCAATTCAAAAGTAGTATATGCCAATGTTGAAAACGTAAACGTTGATGGTATTTCTACAGAAGAAAGAAGAAGAATGTTGGAGATTGGTATTCCTTTAGAAAGAAATCAGTCTGTAGACGGAACAGAAATGTATCGCTCTAACGATGGCGGAGAATCATGGAGAAAAATCAGCCCTGATGGAGAAGATATTGGTGGTGCACCTTCATATTACTATCAGCAAGTAAGAGTAAACCCAAAAGACCCTGACCATGTGTATGTAATTGGTATAGGAATGTGGGAATCTAGAAACGGTGGGAAAACTTGGGAAACTCCTTTCAGATTCGGTGGAGACAACCACGCCATGTGGATTGACCCAGCCGACCCAGAGCACATGCTTTTAGGTTATGATCATGGAATGGGAATCACCTATGATGGTGGTAAAACTTGGTACCATCCAGATGAAATTCCATTGGCTCAATTCTATGCAGTAGATGTTGACATGAACTACCCATACAATGTATATGGTGGTTTACAAGACAACGGTTCGGTAAGAGGCCCAAGCTCTAAAAGAGGTGGTTCTTCTATCGGTTTAGAAGATTGGAACCGTACAGGCGGTGGAGATGGTATGTACAATGTAGTTGATAGAACCAACAACAGATACCTATATAATGAATCACAATTTGGCCCGCTTTCTAGGCTAGATATGGAAACAGGCGAAAGTAAAGGTATTCGTTATACGGGCGATCGTAATATGCGTTGGAACTGGAATGCTCCAATAGTAGTATCTCAACACAACAGCGATATTATATACCATGCAGGCAACAAAGTGGTTAAATCTAATTTCAGAGGCGAAAGCTGGTCAGAAATCAGTGGTGACTTAAGTAAGAACGATCCTGTAAAAGCCAACGGAACGGGTAATATCCAGTACGGAACAATTACCACGCTTGAGGAATCACCAATTGATGCGAATGAGCTTTGGGCAGGTACAGATGATGGGAATTTACAAGTAACCCGTGACGGTGGTAAAACATGGACTAACTTAAATGCTAATGTACCAAACAACCCTGAGTACTGGGTAACTAGAGTTGAAGCTTCAGCCCATACTCCAGGAACAGCCTATGTTTCATACAATGGAATGCGTAGAGATGTTTTCAACGCATACCTTTATAAAACAACAGACTATGGAAAAACATGGACTTCATTAGCATCTGGCCTTCCAAACGAGCCAGTAAACGTAATCCGTGAAGACCACAAAAACCCTAATTTGTTATTTGTTGGTACTGAGCTTTCAGTTTACGCAAGTGCAGATGGCGGTAAAAACTGGGCAAAACTTAGCAATAACTACCCTACTAACCCAGCTTACGACATGGTGATTCACCCAAGAGAGAATGAGCTTGTGGTAGCAACACATGGTAGAGGTATATTCATTGCAGACATTACTCCTTTGCAAGGTCTAACTTCAGATGCCTTTAATTCTGATGTTACATTATTCGATGTACAGCCTGCTGTACAATGGGTACGTGGCTTAAGCAATACTTCGGCTTACACCAACTTTAATGGAGAAAGCCGTGCAGACGGTGTTCACATTAATTTCCATGCAAAAAATGCTGGTAAAGCGACCATTAAAATTTTTAAAGGTACCAGAGAAATTTACAAAATGGAGGTTAACGCCAAAGCTGGATTAAATCAAACAATCTGGGGAATGAATGAAATTACAGGCGAAAGACCAGCAAGTGATTTGCAGCAAATGAGAGCGCGTTTCGAGCGTTTCGGAATGAGTGGTGAAGATTTGGAACAAAGAATTGCTCAGGCTAGATACATGACCAAGTCAATTCAACCTGGTGAATTCACCATTGTGCTTGAAATGAATGGAAAGAAACAAAGTAAAGACACCAGAGTACTTCAAGACATCTGGTACAAAAAGTAATCGTTTTTAATTTTGAATGTATAAAGACCGTCTAAAAACCATTTTTAGACGGTCTTTTTTTTGATGCCCAATTGACTTTGAGGTTTCTGTTGTTTAGGACATAGACGTACAAGCATTTTCTAGTTACCTACCTATCAAAATAATTCCCTAAAACCTCCTGCTAAGCCAAGCCACAGCTCTAATTGGAGCATATTTAAAGAGATTTTAGTACCTCAAGTATTCAATAAGCATTTATTCAACTACTCTCTAGTAATAGCGTTTGAAGTTCTCAGTGTCATTCTTCTAGGAGCGTTTTCCAAAACGTACCTCATTCTAGCTATTTGACCTTTGGTGAATACACTCATGCATTCGTCAGAAGTGAGGTTCATATAGTTATTGGTTGGCGCTACCGATCCATCACATGCCAATGGAATATTGCCATTACAACCGCTGATAGATCTACTTACAAAAGGAGTGTCTTGAACAAAATCATCATATTCAAAACAATCCTCTCCTTCATGTGCTAAGCCCCAAAGGTGTAAAAGGCCGAGAAAGTGCCCCATTTCGTGAGTTAAAGTTTTACCTAAATTAACTGTGCCGTCTACAGTCGAAAATCCAAAATGGAAGGAATTGACCATAACGCCATCGCCAATAGTTGCAAGGCCACCCTCAAGTCCAGGTAAATCGGTCGAAGGAAAGGATGCGCGACCAGCTAAGGTGTTTGGAGGAAGTGCGTAAACCCAAATGTTGATATATTTTTCAGGATCCCAATTGGCTAGCTTTGGTAGTCTATCGAATAAATCTACGTAATCGTTAACTCGAGGAAATACATCAAAATAATTCACTCGATTAATTCCATTGGTCATTTCACCTTCAGGAGTAAACTCTGCTAATTTAAATTGAATGAAAGCATCATCGCTAATAGGAGAGTTATTTTCACCAAGTGTTCCTTTCACTCGTCTAAAATCATTGTTAAGACCTTCAATCTGTTCCTTAATTTTACTTTCAGCTAAATTTATGCTCCCTCCAATATCTTCACCATCATGAATTACATGTACAACAACTGGTAACGTATAAAGCGTTGGCTGATCAATTATGGGAACATCTGGTTGGTTATCAGAATCTTGTGTACAAGCACAGATGAGTATGAATGCAGTAAGTATTAAAAACGTTTTCTTCATTTAAATTTGACCCGTTTAAAAGTAAATATCAGAGATACGGAGATGCCATTCTCAGGTTGAGAAAATCCACTTTTAATCAGTAAAAAGTTGATGAAATTTATTCACCCAAAATGGGTTGATTACTTAATTGTAAAAGAGTCATCCTATTTCAGTACAACACCACGGGATTGCTCAAATAATTTTGTTTACTTCGTGATCTCAAAAATCAGTATTCAATGCGCATTAAGATTATCCTTTCAGCCCTTTTAGTTTTCGCGGTAGCAGTAAGCTGTAAAAAAGAAAGCGTTCCTCAAAAACCATTAGACTTCAATTTTAAGGTTAAAATGTCTAAAAGGATCAATGACGCAACCATCATTAGTGGGTTTTATGGTCATTTGAAGGAGTATGTAGGCCAAGATAGTGTTGGGGTTCCTGTTCAGAACAGCATTCTTCTGTATGATATCACCCATAAAGAAGCCATAGAAAGTGTTGCTTACCAAAGCGAGGGAACTACTTTTTATGACCTTAAGAAGCTCGAAAAACAGGACATAAAGCCTAAATTGACTGTAATTCCAAACAAGCAAGGGTTTTATCAATTCGACTTGGGTGACCTTGAATACTGTGTACTTATAGAAGTGAAGAAAAACACAGGCTACTATAGAGGCGGCATGCAAGTATTCAAAGGTACTTCTGATCAATTGAATGACAGAGAGCTTCGAATCGACTATAAGTCGAAACGTTAACCACCTCTTCCATTCTATTACTCTTATTTCAACCTCAAATTTAACGAGACTTAGGCTTAGTTTATTTAAGCCAACCCATCGGCTCAACTTTGTTGTAAATTCTTCAAAAAGCTAAAGATTTGTTACCTTTTGGTATTGAATGCCGTCAAAACATTCAATATCAATTGGAATATTGTGCTCCACTTTTTTCACTATTAAAAATTGTCAACTCAATCATGCAACAAATCACACAGTTTAAGAACTACTTTTTAGTACTGCTACTAATATGCTGCGCTAGCTTTAACACAAGAGCGCAAGGAACAAGACTACTGCGCCAACCTACAATGAGCAGCACGCATATTGTCTTTATTTATGGAGGGGATTTATGGCTTACAGATAGCAATGGGCAAAACTTAGTGCGCCTTACAAGTACCCCAGCAGTGGAAAGTGACCCGCATTTTTCACCAGATGGTAATTCAATTGCCTTTACTTCCAATCGTTCAGGAGGTAATTCTGTATACACAATTCCTGTAACAGGAGGCACACCTAAAAGGCTTACCTACCACCCTTCAGGGGCAATATCTAGAGGCTGGACCCCCGATGGAAAAAGGGTGCTATATGCCAGCTCAAGAGAAAGCGCTCCAACATCCATCAATCATTTGTGGACTATTCCAAAGGAAGGCGGCCCTTCTACCCAAGTAAGTGCCCAATGGGGAAATAATGGAGACTACTCCCCTAACGGAAAGCAAATTATTCTGGACAAGATGAGTCGCTGGGAAAGTGAATTTAGAAATTACAGAGGCGGACAAAACACTCCCCTGATCATTCTCGATTTGAACAGCCAAAACGAAACTTTGCTTTCTAACGAGAAAACCATAGATATTCTGCCTGTATGGATGGGCGAAACCATTTATTTCCTTTCAGACAGAGATTGGATTATGAACGTATGGGCTTACGAAACCCGTTCTGGTCAGTTCAAACAAATCACCAAATTCAAGGACACCGATGTTAAGTGGTTAGGTAAGGGTAACAATGAATTGATTATTGAAAGAGAAGGCTATTTGCATAAACTAAACCCTGCCAATGGAAAAACAACACAACTCAATATTAACGTAGTTGGTGATTTCCCTTGGTACGAAACACAATGGGAAGACGTGAGCAGAAGAGCCCGTTCAGTTTCACTTTCTGCTTCGGGTAAAAGAGTAATTATGGAAGCCAGAGGCGAAATATTTACTGTACCTACCGAGTATGGCGATGCCCGAAACATTACGCAAAGTTCTCATACGGCCGATCGTGCCCCTATATGGTCACCAGAAGGAGAAAAGATTGCTTGGTTTTCAGACGCAAACGGAAAAGGCTACTCTTTAATGTTGGCCAACCAAGACGGACTTTCCGCACCAGAAAGCATTAGTATTGGCGAGTCAAAAATGGCATGGGAGCCTACTTGGTCTCCTGACGGTAAGAAAATTGCCTTTGTTGACGATGATGTGAGAATACGCGTGGTTGACCTTGAGAGCAAGACCATTACAACGGCCGATGTAGGAGGCAACAACTTAGAACGCGGCTCAACGGGCATCACTTGGTCACCTGACTCTAAACATTTGGCTTATGCCAAATCGGGTTTCAATAACCTGAGAAGAATTATGGTTTGGTCATTGACCGACAAAAGCGTGAGGCCTATCACCAATGAATTGGCAGACTCCTTCTCTCCTGCTTGGGATTTAGACGGGAAGCATATGTATTTCTTGGCCAGCACCGATTTAGCGTTGGCTTCTGGCTGGGCAAACACAAGTTCAATGTCGGCCGACCCGCAATACGCTGCTTATGTAATGCTGCTACAAGAAGATGCAGAATCTCCATTTGTTCCGCGCAGCGATGAAGAAGAAGTGAAAAAGAAAAAGGAGGAAGAAAAAGAAGACAAGGATAAGGACAAAGAAACAAAAGAAGAGAAGAAAGATGAGGCAATAAGAATTGATGAGCAAAACATTGAAAGACGTACCATTGCGCTTCCTCTGCCCATATCAGGTTATGTTTCTATGCTCGCAGGTCCGAAAGGAAGTGTATTCATTAGCGAAAGAAAGCCTGGTAGTTGGAGTTTAACCCTCAATAAATTCACACTTGAAAAAAGAGAGTCAGAAGAGTTTTTAACTGGCGTGGGTCAATTTTCAATGTCGGCTGACGCTAAAAAATTATTGGTGCAAGTAAACGGAAGTTGGCAGGTAACCAGCCCCTCTGGATCAAGCGGAAAAGGTGGCAAGTCGGTAAAAGTAAATCTTCAAATGAAACTAGACCGTGGTCAAGAATGGAAACAGATGTTTGAGGAAGCATGGCGTTATGAAAGAGATTACTTCTATGACCCAAACATGCATGGTCGTGATTGGCAGAAAGTGTACGACAGATATGCTCCACTTGTTCCATACATCCGTCACAGAACCGATTTGAATTATATACTAGACCAAATAAATGGAGAAATGTCTGTTGGCCATAGTTTTGTTGGCGGTGGAGATTTCCCTTCTGTTGATCGCTCTAAAGTAGGTTTACTCGGTGCTAATCTTGTAGCAGATAAAAACTACTGGAAGATCACTCGAATCTTCACTACTGAAAGCTGGAACCCAGGGCTTACAAGTCCTTTAGATAGGCCAGGCATGAAAGTAAAAGAAGGGTATTACTTGGTGGGAATTAATGGAAAAGAACTCACTGCCTCTCAAAATCCGCATGAATTTCTAGACGGTACTTTAGGCCAGCAAACTTTGTTACACTTTAATGATAAGCCCAGTTTTAAAGATTCGTGGACGGAAATTGCAGAGCCTATTGGCAGCGAGAACGCTTTAAGACAAAGGGCTTGGGTTGAAGACAACAGGCGCAAAGTGGACGAACTTTCAAATGGTAGACTGGCCTACGTTTGGGTACCCAATACTAGCGGCCCTGGTTATGTATCCTTCAATCGCTATTATTTTGCACAGCAGCATAAAGAAGGAGCTGTAATTGACGAACGATTTAATGGAGGCGGCTTACTAGATGATTACATGGTTGATTTAATGACTAGGGAAGTACGTGCAGGCCTTACCAATGAAGTACCCAATGGTAGAGCATTTCAGCTACCGGCAGGTATTTTAGGGCCAAAAGTATTATTGATCAACGAAATGGCGGGTTCTGGGGGAGATTTCTTTCCGTGGGTATTCCGTCAGCAGAAAGCAGGACAATTGATTGGCGCAACCACTTGGGGTGGGCTCGTTAAATCTTCCACTCATTATGCTTTGGTAGATGGAGGTTCACTTACTGCACCTGATAATGCCGTTTTCGATCCAATCAATAATGAATGGGTGGCGGAAAATAAGGGAGTAGCCCCTGATATTGCTGTAAGACAAGATGCCAAAGCTTTATCGCAGGGCAACGATCCTCAATTGGAACGGGCTGTACAAGAAGTATTGAAGTTGCTTAATGCACAGGGAACGAAGAAAATAACCCCGCCTCCTTATTCAACTCCAGCAAAAAAAGGAAACTAAAAAAGAAGGCTCCAAAGCAGTAACGCTGCTTTGGAGCCTTAAAAATTAACGCCAATTTCTTAATTAGTTTACTTATAAATCTATCAGCTACAGGTAGCAAACAACTACTCGAAACTTTTCTACTCTGATCGAAGAGAATAAACTATAACAACTTTAGCTCTCTCGTAAGCTCAGTGAATGAAGCCCTTGAGCTTCGAACTTAAATCACTTTCTACGCTAAAGTTTGTCTTGGTTAATGAAATGCAAAGTTTCTACACCACAAATATGTAACCTAGCCCTTAATTATTATTAGATTTCATCCATTCTAATGCCACCCTTTCGTCAGAGAACAGGCGCATATCTTTGAAGCCATTACGGAAATTAAAGTTTTCCCAAACCTTATAGTCATTGATATCATTAGAAATAAGAATAGCCCTCCTAAAACTCAACTCTATACCTATGCCCTTCAGCTCTTTGGCCAAAATTTCCATTTCCTTTTGATTCGCAAATAATTGGGCTTCTCTAAGGTCTGTAATTACCTTTCGGCATTTATTCTCACTAGCAATTTGCGCTACTTTCGACAGATAGTTCGATGCAAGATCTTTCGTTAGTACTCCTTCAATCTTACCAAATACATGATTCAACTCATCATCATACCCCACCATCAACAACATACAATCTCCTTTGTTTAGGGTGCAAAGATAAGCCTAATCACTCATAAATCAATCATTAATTACTCATTATCAGATAGTTATAATTAATTCTAATGATTATAGCAAATGCAAAATGATTCTTAGGTAAAGAAGAAATTCACCAAATATTAAATCAGTGATTTCCATTCACATCAATAAAATACCGCTTAACGAATCAGTAGGTAACTGGTTTCATTCCTGACTCATCCAAAACATTTCTAAGCCACTTTGCACATCATGCAACGAATGCTCCCACCGCCATACTTTTCAATGGTAGGGATTGGAACAGAAACTAGCTTAGAATAGTTAGAAAGCCTAGATTTCTGATCGGCAGAAAGTGATTCATAGGCAGTTTGAGACATCACCAATACGGACTCACCCTGACTATTGGTTACCTCCAACATATTCCCAGCGAAAGCATACATTTGATCCATGGTAATCTCTATCACTTCATGATTCGTGCGCTCTAAGGCACTTGATATGTCTTCGCGTTGAAGTAGAGGAATCGCATCTAAACAAATCACAGCATACTTAGCGGCCAAGCACATCAACACATTGGTATGGTAGATGGCCTCATCGGTCTTATTAAAGGCTTCAAATAAGATGGCTTCGTAGCCCATCAATTCACAAAACTTATCTAATACTGCTGGATGGGTCCTTGTAGAGAGGCATGCATACAGAACTTTGTTATCATAATCGAGGATGATACTGCCCGTGCTCTCTAAAAATTTATCCTCCGCCTCAAATGAGGAAAGATCAATTACCTCATCCACCTTAATTCCTTCCTCAGCAAGCTGAGTCAATACCTCTTCCCTTCTCTCCGATCTCCTACTCTCAGTCATCATAGGGTAAAGTAGCACTCTCCCATCGTCATGAAAAGAGACCCAGTTGTTTGGGAAAACAGCATTGGGTTTCACAGGACTATCTGAATCGTCTAAAGCAATCACATCAATCCCCTCTGAGCGCAGCTTACTCACCGCCTCTTCAAACTCCAGTTTGGCTTTGTTTTCAATGGCAGCAATTTCATTCGCACCCTCCCGGCTTTGGAAAGAATTTGAACGAGCAGTAGAAGGATCGAAGCCGAAGTGTTTCGGCCTCATCATCATAATTCGTTTGGCAGCTTGTTTAGACATGCCGCAAAGAAACATTATTTCTTGAGAATCCGAGTAGAAAATCCCAATCCAAAAATAAAATCTGTTTCTCCAAGATTATTAGTCAAGTCGAAGCCAGTGTATACATCCAATTGAAGATTGTTGTTCACTAAATAAGTTACACCCATGTCTACATTATGAGTATTTACCCAGTCGTTTCTTAGGGTACCAAACAACTCAAGAAAGGCTCCCCAATTGGGTTGAAAAGCATATGAACCCACCACAGAATACTCTAAATAAAAAGGACCACTTTTGACAGGAACGAAGCCTCCAAGCCCGTAACCCAAAGTCAGTTTCTTGCTTAAAGTGTTGGAGAAATTTAACCTAAGATTTATCAAATCTTGTTCCATATCTTCATCAAAAATATCGGTAACATACTCTGCTAAAAACGAGGTTTGAGGAACAAACCCATCTTCGTTTAGAACATGGAACTTTGCACCTATCCAAGTTGAAGCAAATTGAACATTCCCTTTAACTACTACATCACCATTGACTTTTCCACGGTTAACGTAAACGTTCTGAGCCAACCTTAACTCTACCTTGTCACTCACACCATACCTCATCTGAAGGAAATTTAAAGTAAAAGTTTCCACCTTGGCATTATCAGACAAAGCTCCTCTTGAAGGAAATCCAACTTTTGAATACCCGATCCCTGATTCAATTTGAAAAACACTTTTTGGCACTACAAACGAAGAGTAAGTCTGCGTAGGACGATCAGTAATTATCGAACCCATAGCTCCTTCATTGGCCTCTTGTGCAAAAACTCCATTGGCCATCAAGCTGAAAACCAACATGGTAAAAAATACGTTCTTTTTCATTTTTCGACTCATCTAAAAATTTTACATTAAAAATTAAAAATCAGATATTTATACACTTTCTACTTATGTCTTTCTTTAAGAATTGAGATTACATCTTTTAAAGCGTATCCTTTGGCTTCCAAGAGCACCATATAGTGAAATAACAGGTCTGCTCCTTCGTTTAAAAACAGTGATTCATCGTTGTCTTTTGCTTCAATTACCAACTCTACCGCTTCCTCTCCTACCTTCTGTGCAATCTTATTCATACCCTTTGAAAACAGATGAGACACATACGATTCTTCTGGAGATTTTGTTCTTCGCTCTTTAATCACTTGTGTCAGCTGATCCAAAAATTCTACCCCAATTTCATTATTTTCTTCGAAACAAGTATCATCCCCTGTATGGCAAGTTGGGCCTTCTGGTTTTGCTTTTATCAATAAGGTATCGCTATCACAATCTATCAAAACCTCTTTGCAATAAATATAATTATTTGAAGCCTCCCCTTTTGTCCACAGCCTGTTTTTAGAACGACTAAAGAAAGTCACTTTACCTTCTGATAGGGTTTTCTCCAAGGCTTTAGCATTCATGTAACCGAGCATTAAAACCTTGTTCGAAACTTGGTCTTGAATGATGACAGGAACCAGTCCATCCCCTTTTGAAAAGTCTACTTCGTTTGTGTTTTTTAGTACTCTCATTTTTCTATTCTTACTGGGATATTATAGCCCTTTAAATAATTTTTTAAATCTGGAATTGACACCTCTTTGAAGTGAAAAATACTGGCTGCCAAAGCGGCATCAGCAAGACCAACTGTGAAGCTATCGAGGAAGTGTTCTTGGTTGCCAGCTCCGCCTGAAGCAATGACAGGAATGGACACTGAGCCCGAAACTTTAGCCGTAAGTTCGTTCGCAAAACCGGCTTTGGTTCCGTCATGATCCATAGAAGTCAGGAGTATTTCACCCGCCCCTCGCTCCTCTACTTCTTTCGCCCAAAGTAAAGTTCTTCTTTCGGTAGCAATACGCCCTCCACTTACATGCACGATATGTTCGCCTTCTACAAAGCGAGAGTCCATAGCGACCACTACACACTGACTTCCGAATTCACCGGCCAGTTCACTCACCAATTCAGGACGCATCACAGCCGATGAGTTGATAGAAATCTTATCTGCCCCTGCATTCAACAAAGCCGATACATCTGCAATGGAAGAAATACCTCCACCGACTGTAAACGGAATATTGATTTGGGACGCCACACGCTTCACCAATTCTATCAGCGTCTTTCGCTTTTCCACCGTAGCGGTAATATCTAGAAACACCAATTCATCGGCTCCTTCTGCAGCGTATATAGCAGCAAGCTCAACGGGGTCGCCTGCATCACGTAAATCAACAAAGTTGACTCCCTTTACGGTGCGTCCATTTTTAATGTCGAGACAGGGTATGATTCGTTTTGTTAACACCTTTTTGGTTTTAAGTTCTTAGTTTATTCAAAAGAGGCCAGTTCCTCTAGGCCAATTCTTCCTTCATAATAGGCCTTTCCTACAATGGTTCCGAACATGCCAGCTTGCTCTAATTTCTTGAGGTCATCCAGTTCAGCCACTCCTCCGCTCGCAATCAGCTTTAGCTTTGGGTAGCGCTTCAGAATATCATCATATAAATCAAATGAAGGCCCTTGTAACAGACCATCCTTGCTTACATCGGTACAGATCACGTACTCTATTCCTGCGCTCACATAGTCTTCCAGAAAGTCGAAAATGTTCATTCCCGAACCTTCTTGCCAACCGTTGATGCGCACTTCGTTGTGGTGCACATCGGCACCGAGAATAATTTTATCCGGACCATATTTCTTAAGCCAACTCAGTACCAAAGCTTTGTCTTTCACTGCAATACTTCCTGCTGTAATCTGTGCTGCGCCAGCTGCAAAAGCCATATCAATCGCTTCATCCGACTTTACACCACCACCAAAATCGACATGCAGACTGGTATTGGACGCAATTCTCTTGAGCGTTGGCTCATTTACTATCTTGCTGGCTTTTGCGCCATCCAAATCGACTACATGAAGTCGTTTGATGCCTGCAGCTTCAAATTTTTGAGCTACTACGAGCGGATCTGAAGCGTACTCGGTTTTTTGAGCGTAATCGCCTTGCGTGAGCCGAACGCATTTCCCATCTATAATATCTATGGCTGGTATGATGTGCATTGTTTCTGGTATTGGGTCAATAGTCAATAGTCAATAGTCAATAGTCAATAGTCAATAGTCAATTAGGAAAAACTCAAATCCGGAGATAGGGTTATCTTTTTTACTGATTACCTGTTTCCTGATTTTCTGCCCCACTGTTTCCCTGATCAACCGATTCACTTGATATCAAGAAAATTCTGAAGGATGCGTTCTCCTACTTTTCCGCTTTTTTCAGGATGGGCCTGTAATGCATAGAAGTTATCCTTATTTAAAGCCGCACTAAACGTATTCACGTATTCAGTGGTAGCAATGGTATATTCACTGGTTTCTGCATAATAGCTATGCACGTAATACACATAACTATCTGCTTCTATTCCTTTAAACAAAGGCCCAATAGTGTGCTCTAGGTTATTCCAGCCCATTTGAGGCACTTTTAAAGTCGGTTCAAACCTTTTTACCTGTACATCGAAGATGCCAAGGCAATCGGTGTTGTTTTCTTCGGAATGAGCGCACATCAGTTGCAAGCCTAAGCAAACGCCAAAAACAGGTTGCTTTAAGTCTTTAATCACTTCATCCAGCTTTCTTTCTTTCAGAAATCGCATGGCAGTACTGGCTTCGCCCACGCCTGGAAAGATAACCCGATCTGCAGAGCGAATCACTTCCGGGTCGGCACTGAGCACAGGAGAAACGCCCAAACGCTCTAAAGCATAGGTAACAGACTGCACATTGCCCGCATTATAATCTACAATAACTACACTCATATTTTTGAATGAAAAAAGCGGTTTAAACCACCGCTTCTTTTCTTTGTTTTAATTTCGCTTCAATTTTAGATTTAATCTCTGGCAGAGAATTATACAGTTGCTCATACGACTCAATAATAAAGTAATTCTCTTGCATTTTATCCTTTCTGTATGGCGTTTCTAAAATTTTATCTACGTCATACTCAAAGTGGTTGGGCTCATCGCTCAACGAGTATTTAGTTTCACCCGCAGACGATAATATTCCTGCTCCGTAGATTTTTACTTCACCCTCTTCTCTGATTAAACCAAACTCAATGGTGTACCAGTAAATTCTTGACAATAAGTGAATTGCCCAGTCGTCTTCAATCCATTCGTGACCAAACTGACTGATGGCCTGAAGGAAGTCTACAAAAGCCTGATTGGTGAGTAATGGAATGTGTGCAAATACATCGTGAAACATATCTGGCTCTTCCAAGTAATCCAACTGGCTCATTTTTCGCACCCAAGTAGTAGCAGGGAATTTCTTGTTGGCCATAAGCTCAAAGAAAAGACCATCTTCCACAATTCCGGGCACCGCGTAAATCTCCCAACCTGTTAAACCAAGAAGTATCTCATTGGTTTTCTCAAAATTTGGAATTCCTTCATTTGTGAAGTTCACCAACTTTAAACCCTTGGTAAATTCAGTAGTTGCGGCTTTAGGCAAACTAGGAAACTGTCGGTCGAAGAGGATACCCCATACTTTCTGGTCTTCGGCTGTGTAATTCTCATAAATCTGTTTCATTCTTTCCTTGTTAAAGACTCCGCTGGAATGGGCTAAAAAACAAAAAACCCGATTCTTGCGGAATCGGGTCTTATATGTTTGATTAATTGTTTCTATCCAATTTACATAGCGCTGCCGTTCCGATCGTTCGGGTAGTAATAGTAATAATGATGTGCGCTGCTATGTAACATTGCCCCAAAGGTAAAATGCATTTCCGAAATGGCAATTCTTTTTTTAAAAAAGAATTGGGTGGTGGGGTTTGTTGAAGGTGGAAAAGTAGTTGGGGCGACAGAAACATACTTCTGTTCGACCTCGATATTCTATTGATTATTCAATTCCATCATTACATAAAAATAAAATATATTGGTTATCATTATTTTTTTTGACAACTTCCAAGCACAAATCTATAATCAATACTCAAAAAAGCATAGTGAATCCAATATATCTAGATACGCATATTCATACTTCTGCCAACCCCAATGAAGTAAATAATGAATACGACATTGAGTTGTTAGTTAAAAAAATTCATGAATTCAATGGCGATTCAGAATTTTTAATTTCTCTTACTGACCATAATATGGTCAATAAAAATGCTTATTTGAAAGCACTTTCCTTATGTATTAACATTATCGTTGGTGTTGAATTACACATTAGAAATTACGATAGCTGTCCGGCCTACCATTGCCACATTTATTTCGACATAAAAGATATTACGGAACAAACACTAGATGACATAAACAAAAAGCTCGATGAACTGTACCCAAACAAGGTGGTACAAAAAACTGACCCTACAATTCCAACCATCCAAGATATTATTAACAAATTCGACTCATACGAATTCATGCTTCTCCCTCATGGGGGACAATCGCACGCGACCTTCAATACGTCAATCCCCAAAGAAACAAGACTTGATGGAACCTTAGAAAGAAACGTGTATTATAATCATTTTGAAGGATTTACCGCAAGAGGTGACAATGGACTCGAAAGGACTCAAGAATATTTCAAAAAGCTAGGCATAAATGAATTTGTTAATTTGATAACCTGTAGTGATAATTATACACCTAACACTTATCCAAATGGAAAAGATAAAAATCCATTTAACCCGACATGGATGTTGGCAAAACCAACATTTAATGGATTAAGGCTATCTCTATCAGAACAATCTAGGCTAATTTATTCAGAACTTAAACCTAAATTCTTCTCTGAAAACATACAATCTGTATCACATAAAAGGGAAAACATCGAAATTGACATAGAGTTTACGTCAGGATTGAATGTGATTATTGGGGGCTCTTCAAGCGGCAAAACACTTTTAGTTGATTCGATTTTTAACTGCCTTAATAATAAAACGGAAGAATCTATATACAAACAATATCAAATCGATAAAATGGTTATTGTCAATCCTTCTGGAATGACACCTCATTACCTTTCCCAAAACTACATTATGGGTGTAGTTAACAATATTAGTGAAGATAAAATAGAAAATATTGACATCATAAAGAGAGTATTCCCAGGAGATGAAGAGATAAAAGTAAACATCAATAATGGCTTAAGAGAATTTAAAAAGAACATAGAAGATTTGATTAAAAGTGTTAAGACATTAGAAGAAGAGAGTCAAACGCTTTTCACAATCCCTATTTTGTCTAGATTAATCACAAGAGATAATTTAGAAACTAATATTTACGATAAACTTCAGCCAACTGAGGTAGAAAACGAACAACTACGTTTCTCAAAAGGAGTCCATGACTCTTATATTTTGACTCTTAATTCGTTAGAGAACTTCTTATCCAACTATCCTTTTATAGAACATGATTCAAGTTTGACTGAACGCCTTAAAGAAGAATTAGGTAATGTTTTAGAAATCTCAAATAAAGAAAAAAAGGTACGACTACTTCTAGAGCAAGAACAAGAATCTTATAATCAAGTATTAAGACATTCAAATTCAGAAGAGCAAACCAAAAGACAAAACTTCAACAAGCTTCTTGAATCATTAAAAAAATACGTTCGTGCATACAGACAGTTTCACAGAACCATCACTTCAATTTCAAGCTATACACTAAACTTTGACTCAGAGGAGATAGAATCAATGGGTCACAAACTATACATTGAAAATGATTTCATTTTAAATAAAGACAAATTTATTGAAGTAGTAAATCATTTCTTAAAGACTAAAATCTCCGACTTTAAGAGTATAACACCAGAAATATTATTTGAAAGTAATTTCAAGAAACAAAAGCCCAAAGTTCATGATTATGATGATTTTGAAAATAGAATTTATAATAGTTTTGAAAATTTAAATAAAAAGAAATATAAGATCATTACGAATGACGGACGGGAATTTGACAGATTAAGTCCTGGATGGAAAACGTCAGTTATTTTAGATATCATTTTAGGATATGATAAAGATAGCGCTCCAATAATTATTGACCAACCAGAAGATAATTTAGCAACTGACTATATAAACAAAGGTTTGGTAACCGCTGTAAAGAAAATCAAGAGTAAAAAGCAAATAATTTTGGTATCACACAATGCTACCATCCCAATGTTAGCAGATGCTCAAAATATAATACTGTGTAAAAACGAAAACAACAAATTAATAATAAAATCCAGTCCGTTGGAGGGGGAAATTGACGGCACCAGTGTTGTTGATTTAATTGCATCCATTACAGATGGAGGTAAATCTTCTATAAAGAAGAGAGTGAAGAAATACAATCTCAAAAAATTTAGCGAATAATGAAGTTAATATTTAATAAAGAAGAGAATAACGACATTAGTGTAAAAATACAGCAAGGAACTGTTGCTGTCAACTTCACTTATCCAGAAATGATAAAGCAATTACTCCAAAATAACACTATCACTGACACTGATTTTGGAAATCTGACTGAAGACGAAACTTTAAGCTTAAATGAAATGCTCAATAAGATTTCCAGCATTTTTGACAAGGACGAATTAGATGCTGAAGAAACGGAATGAATAATATTATTCTTCACCATCCAGTCCCCCAAATCTACTTTTAGACCTTTCGTTCCTCAAGGAAAGAAAAGAAGCGGTTCGCCTCACTATCGCAGGTTCTCCGAACCTTTGACGCTCTATGGGCCAAAAGAGCCCTACAGTCGCTTGGCTTTGCCGAGTGACTACGTAAATTAAAAAGCTAGCCATCACTCGGTACAACCGAGCGATTGAGGTACATGCGTTACTTAGCCTCCTTCGCGGTTAAAGATGCCCTACCTGTTTCTTACATTTTACTTAACTTCTGAATACCTTCCAATAATCGGTCTACATCAGAAGTTGAGCTATATAGGTTTGGGGTTACGCGGATGCCTTCTTCATTCTCTGGTAAATTCCTTTTAACGGTAAATACGCCAAAGTCATCATACAACCTTTTGATTACTTCATCGGCATCTAGGTTACGTAGTTTGAAGGTAGCAATGGCGCAGCTTCTTTTCGCTTCGGTGGGCGTAAGCAACTCCGCATTGGCAATCCCTTCTATTTCTTTTGTCCAGTAGTTTTGTAGGTAACGAAGTCGTGCTTCTTTCACGGGGATGGTCACCATATTATTAAATTCTGCTGCCTTGGGCACCGTAAGCAAAGTGGGGAATGACAGCGTTCCGAAGTGGCCTAATTTGTTAACATTGTCCTCGCGCTGGCCTACATCTCCAAACATTGGGCTGAGGTCTTTGATCCTGTTCTTCTTCACATACATGAGCCCCATGCCTATGGGCGCACTGAACCACTTGTGCAGGTTGACGCCCACAAAATCACAACCCAAATCTGAAATTTTAAAATCGAGATGGGCAAAACTGTGCGCGGCATCTACAATTACCTCCACTCCTTTCGGTCGGGCCATATCGGCAATGGCTTTTACGGGCATAATCTGTCCTGTTAAATGAATCAGGTGCGTCACCAAAATACAGCGTGTTTTGTTAGTCATGGCCGCTTGGTATAAATTCACAAGCTGCGCATCACTCTCTGGAATCATCGGCAGCTCTATACGCTTGATGATAATACCCTTAGTTTTTTCAAGCATTTCAAAGGCCTCAATCATGCTTGGGTAGTCCTGTTCGCTGAAAATCACTTCATCCCCTGGCTGAAAGTCGATGCCTTGGATCAGAATATTCAGCGCTTCAGTGGCATTTCTGGTAATCAGCAATTCTTCACGTGCTGCTCCCGAAAACTTAGCCAAGGTGTCCATAACAGGGCCCAAATCCTGCTGATTAAAAGTTCTTCGCGCATAGGCCGAACTTTCGCTATTTACCTTTTTAATGGATTCCACATAAGCGTCTACCACCATTTTTGGCTGTACCCCAAAATAACCGTTCTCAAGATTGATCCACTTGTCGCTTACATCGTAGTGCGTTTTCTTAAAGGCTTTCCAAAATGCTTCATCTTGAGTTTTGGTGAGATCGAACTCTCCTTTCCATTCAGCAATATTCTCTTTAGGTAAGTATTCGTCTAAGGAACGACCAATGAAGGGCAGTGAAATTGCGCCAACTGCGAGTTTTTGAAGTAGGGATCTTCTTTTCATCTCAAAAAATTTGATGGTGATTTGAGTTCTAAGTTAGTAAATCATACCATTCCATAATTTACATTCAAAAATTCATTCAATACTCTAATCAAACGAAATTTACTTTTTGATAAAAATTGAGAAATGATCGACTGCTACAGTATCCTCTTCAAAGCCAATAATATCTGATATTCGAAACTCTGAATAATAAACAGGAAGTTTTGAGAGTCCGAGTTTTTAGCCTTACTCTGGGTTAAGAATGAACAGTGGTAAACCAACTTTTATGAAATCAGGTCGAAAAAATTTGAATATCAGAAAATAAGAATCATATTTGCGTACAAAATACACAAATATGATTCTTAATCTTGATCCAAACTTCTCTCCCTGCCCTGACCTACCTCAGGTAAAGTTCGATCTATTCACCTTCTCTGGAGGTGAGTCGCATATTAGAATAGCTCCAATTGAACCAAGCACCCAAGAGGTAAGCATAACTCACAGAATAACAAGTTTCAACAAGCTTGGAGAATTGCTTATTGCTACGGATGCGCTTAAAAGGATGGGAATCACCAAAATCAATGTTGTAATCCCCTATTTCCCTGCAGCGAGACAAGACAGGGTAATGATTGCAGGTGAACCATTGACAGTAAAGGTCTATGCTGACATAATCAATGCTCAAAATTATAATCGGGTTATAGTATTTGACCCTCATTCAGAAGTAACTCCTGCCCTACTCAATAATTGTGAAGTAATCGACAACACAGACTTCATCAAGAAGGCAATAAGCCAACTCCCTGAAAATATGCTACTTGTATCACCCGATGGAGGAGCACTTAAGAAAATATATAAACTAGCTTCAAGTCTTAAGCAACATGAGGTAGTCGAGTGCTCTAAATCTAGAAATGTTAGCACAGGAGAGGTTACCAATTTTCAAGTATATTCTCAAGACCTAAATAACAGGCCTTGCCTAATAGTAGACGACATTTGCGATGGTGGTGGCACCTTCTTAGGTGTAGCAAAGTCCCTCAAAGAAAAGAATGCTGGAAAACTCTACTTGGCCGTAAGCCATGGCATTTTCAGTAAAGGGTTAGAAGCACTCAGTACAGTTTTCGAACATATTTATACTACTGACTCATTCAATACTAATCATCAAGCAAAGAATCTTACACGACTTACACTGAATAGCGAGATTTTAAAAAGCGCCACACTCAATAATTAAGAAGATAGCCTTAAACACAAACGCCATGAACCCACTTTTACTCACAGACGGATATAAAGTAGATCACAGAAGGCAATACCCTACTGGCACTACGCTAGTTTACTCTAACTGGACGCCCAGAATGAGTAGACTGGGGAACATAGACAAAGTAGTTTTCTTTGGTCTTCAATATTTTTTGAAAAAGTATGTAATCGAAGACTTTGAAAAAGACTTCTTCAGTCAAGCTAAAGAAGTGGTGGTCAAAAAATATGCACGAAGAATCAATAATTACTTAGGCCCTAATGCTGTGGGAACTGACCACATTGCTAGGCTTCATGATTTAGGCTACATACCCATGGTTTTCAAAGCACTTCCAGAAGGCTCTTCGGTACCACTCAGAATTCCAATGTTCACCATGTACAATACAGTTGACGAGTTTTTTTGGCTTACTAATTACTTTGAAACTCTGTTATCTACTACGGTGTGGATGCCGTGCAACTCAGCAACTATTGCAAAAGCATACAGAAGAATCTTAGATAATTTTGCAGAAGAAACCAGTACTACTCCTGAATTTGTAGATTGGCAAGGCCATGATTTTTCTATGAGAGGAATGGCTGGATTAGAGGCAGCAACTATAAGTGGAGCAGCGCATTTATTAAGCTTTAGAGGTACCGACACTATCCCTAGTATCGATTTCTTAGAAGAATATTATGGAGCAGATTCTGACACAGAACTAATAGGTGGATCTGTAGCTGCCACAGAGCATTCAGTAATGAGTATGGGTACAGACACAGGAGAGTTCGAAACCTTTAAACGATTGATCACTGAGGTGTATCCAAATGGAATAGTTTCTATAGTGTCAGACACATGGGATTTATGGAAAGTGTTGACCAACTTCCTGCCTCGACTGAAAAGTGAAGTTTTGGCTAGAGATGGAAAACTGGTCATTCGCCCTGATAGTGGTGACCCTGTGAAAATCATTTGCGGAAATCCTGAAGGCAAAACAGAGTCTGAGAAAAAGGGAGTAATAGAATTACTTTGGGATGAATTCGGAGGCAAAGTCAATTACAAAGGATATAAAGAATTAGACCATCACATTGGCGCAATTTACGGAGACAGTATTACCTTAGAACGAGCTGAAAAAATCTGTACAACCTTAAAATCAAAAGGTTTTGCCTCCACGAATGTAGTATTGGGAGTTGGCTCTTTTACTTACCAGTACAATACCAGAGACACCTTCGGTTTTGCTATGAAAGCCACCTATGGTGAAGTTAACGGAGAAGGAAGGGAGATTTACAAAGACCCAATTACAGATGATGGTACAAAAAAGTCCGCTAGAGGATTGATGAAAGTCATTAAAGAAAATGGATGCTTTAAATTAATAGACCGAGTTTCGTGGGAGGAAGAAAAGCAAGGTGAATTAAAAGAAGTATTCAGAAATGGGAAGTTGCTTATTGATCAATCCTTAATGGACATAAGAGAACAAATTAGTTGTTGAAACACACTTTCCGTAAACAGCAAAGAAACCGCTCTTGAGCGGTCTCTTATGGATTAAAGCAATCAAACACTTATTTTCAGTTTATTCTTGATTCTTTTTAACCATTACCATTAATTTCCGCTGACTACTGACATAGAGTTGTCACTTGGCAGGTATAAGTTTGTGTCAATAAATCTTTAACCGGGATAAGACTATAGATCATTTATTCTGAATAGTGAAGAAAATGAGCAATAAGGAAACAGAAACATATTACCCTAAAAGCCGAACAGACTGGCGTAAATGGTTAGAAAAAAATCATGAGTCGGAACAATCTGTTTGGTTGGTTCATTTTAAGTCGTCCACAAAAGTTGCTTCTCTGACTTGGAGCGAAGCTGTGGATGAAGCCCTTTGCTTTGGCTGGATTGACAGCACCAGAAAGACTATAGACGAAGAAAGGTACATGCAGTATTTCAGCAAAAGAAAACCGAATAGCATGTGGTCAAAAATAAACAAAGAAAAGGTAGATCAACTCATCCAAAACAACCAAATGACCCAAGCTGGTTTGGCGAGTGTAGAAATCGCAAAACAGAATGGCTCTTGGACATTCTTAGATGAAGTTGAAGCCCTTGTTATTCCAGAAGACCTAGCAGCAGCATTGGCCGATCACGAAGGCGCTATAGACTACTTTGACGGCCTAAGTAAGTCAGCTAAAAAGATTTTGTTGCACTGGATAATCTCTGCTAAAAGGCCTGAAACCAGACAAAAGAGAGTTTTAGAAATCGCAGAAAACGCTAGTGAAAATTTGAAACCAAAACAGTTTAGGTAAATTATTCAAGAAATAAATGCTATAAACGTAACGTATAGGTAACGCTGGTTAATTCTTAAAAACAACCCGATTAAGATGTTAGAAGTAGAAAACCTAATATATCAATATGATGGTAGACAAAGAGAAGTCATGCTACACTTCCATAGTCTATTCACAAATCATTATAATTTAACATGTAAAATAACTTTCAATAACCCCTGCTACTATGGGAAAAGTTGGGTTTGTTATTTAAAACCAATCAAAGAAAACAAGATAGAGTTGGCCTTTTTTCGTGGAAACGAGTTATCTAATAATCAAGGCCTTTTAAAAAGCAATGGTCGCAAACAATTACTGAGTATCGATATTGAAAACCTTGAGAGTGTTCCGCATCAAACCTTGAATGAAATATTGCATGAAGCGATACTTCTTGATAAAACCAAGCCTTACGAATCAAAGCGAAAACCTACAAAACGATAAAATTATATGAGAAAGATAATTTCATTTATGTACATCTCCCTTGATGGTTTTATAGCAGGCTCTAACGGAGGAATGGACTGAATTATATAGTGGATAGAGAATAACAACAAACAATTGAATGAAATTTGACAAACATCTTCCGACTGAAAGACTGAAACCCTACATCAAATATTTTGTAGTGTCGGAGAATGAATTGGAAAATGAATATAAGATTTTTCCGTCTTCAGGACTTGTTATCGGTTTTCAGTACAAGGGCCAGCTTTCCATTGTGAAAGACAATACGGAAAGCAAACTAACAACAGCAGGAATTACGGGAATTACGGACAGCTTTAAAAGCTTCAAAAACACGGCAGATATCGGAACAGTTTTGGTTTATTTTACCGAAATCGGTTTTACTCATTTCGCTTCAACCCCCGCCAATGAATTGTTTAACTTAAGTTTATCGCTTGACGACATTTTTTACAAAAGCAGTGTGACAAAAGTAGAGGAAAGACTTGCAGTCGCTAGCACAGATAAGCAGCGCGTTCAAATCGTTGAACAGTTTTTAGGGTCGCAATTAAAAGACATTCAAGCTGACAAATTGATTGTTGAAGCGGTTAAACTCATTTACCAAACCAATGGAACCATTCGCATAAAGGAACTGAGTCAAAAATTATTGATTAGTCAAAGTCCTTTTGAAAAGCGTTTTAGAAAGGTAGTTGGAACCACAGCCAAAAAGTTTGCTTCAATTGTCCGCTTCAACGCAGTTCTTGACAATCTAACTCAAACAAAAACGCTGACCGAGATTTGCTATGAAAACAATTTTTTCGACCAAGCTCACTTCATAAAAGACTTCAAACAGTATACGGGCGACACGCCTGAAAATTTCAAACGGTTTTTGTAGAAAAACGATTTTTTACAATTACAGAGGTGCTAAACATTGCAATTTCCCATCGTAATCATAAAGCAAAAGCGATGAAGAAAATAGCCTTAAATCAACTGTCGTTTTCGGATTTGAGCATTATGGTTGCGCTAATTCAAAGAATTGTTTAACCGGCAAAAACTAAGAAAAATGTTTACAGTAGAACAAATCAAAGCGGCTCACAGCAAAGTAAAATCAGGTGCGGACTTCCCTGCTTATATTAAAGAAATCAAGTCATTGGGGGTTACCCATTACGAAGCCTATGTAACAGACGGGCATATTGACTATCACGGAGGCAATGATTATACAGCAAATATTCCTGCAAAGTATGACTCCTTTGTAATTACTGACACCGTAAAGAGCGAAGAATTTAAAGCAGCGTTAATAGCTCATCAACAAGGCAAAACAGATTTTTTGACCTTCATCAAAATGTGTGCGGCAGTTGGTATTGAAAAATGGGCCATCTGTATGAACAAAATGACCTGCACCTATTACGACAAAAAAGGAAATGAAATTTTGGTAGAAGAAATTCCTCAATAAAACTACATGTTACGAAGCAAACAGACTATTTTGATGGCCTAAGTAAGTCGGCCAAAAAGATTTTGTTGCTCTGGGTAATCTCCGCGAAAAGACCGGAGACCAGACAAAAGAGAGTTTTAGAAATCGCAGAAAACGCCAGTGAAAACTTGAAACCAAAACAGTTTAGGTGAGAAACCACATCGCTAATATTATTGGTATGATATAAGGAAGTTTTGATAAATTACGTTGCATATGAATACCATAAGCTAAATCCATAGACAACGTTAATAACAATAAAAAACTAATTATGAAAAACAAGTTAGCAAAGCTCGGAATCTTAGTATTCTTATTTTCCTGTTCATCTACTAAACAAATTTCCAAGAATACACAACAGATATTAAAGGACAACAACACTTTTTTAATTACTGAAATATCTACAGATAAAACTTATGGACTGTCTCCTAAAAACCCTGTGGAAGTTGGAGGTGCTAAAGATTCGGAAGACCCATTAAACGAAAGAAGATATCTAAATTCCCTAACGGGACCAAATGGAGAGTCAATTTCGTATTATCGAGCAGGTAGTTGTTGTCCTGTAAAAAGTAAAAATGGATTTATGGGAAGTGCTATGTTGGATAACTATAGGGTTACGTGGGAGAACTCAAAAGACACTGTTTCAATATATATCAATATGTATGACTCTGGTGAACTGAAAGCCCCTTTTGGCTTTGGATTAAAAAAGTAACTACTACGAATAAATTAGACGACTGTGAGCCTCCTGTCGCAGGTTCTCCGAACCTGTGACTAGCTATTAATCAAGGACTCAGTCCGCTTTCTTTAGCTCCTCCTCTCCAAGCCAACAGACTCTCGCGGTTTCGTTTTTCAAACTCAACCTCAGGGTGACGGTAAGTGATGGGGGCTTGCTGTTTACTCATTCAATCTGTTTTTCTGAAAAAGAGATTCGGAGCTGAGTGACCATAGAGCAAGTTATTTGCACTCTCCTTTTCATCCTTAGTGGTAGCGTGTTCGCAGAAGCTTCAGCGGATGAAAAGCACAGGAATTAGAAACTGTATAGCAAATCGAAAAATTAGATCCTTCGTACCTCAGGAAAAGAAAATAGGCCGTTTACTTCCAAACAATTATTCGCAGTGAAGTAAGAGTAAGCCTCATTGTTTTTTGATTAAATGTTATGCTGTTAAAATTAAGCTCAACTGCAGTTATATGCACCCTGCTTTTCATCCTGAGTGAAGCGAAGGATCTAAAAATAGAATCGTCAATCGGAAGATTGAAAGTTTTTGACCAATTTCATTTATGTCAAACTGGTCGATTTTTGTGTAAATCACTACCAACAAAAGCAAAGAGACCACCTCTCGGTAGTCTCTCTTGGATTAGACAGCAGTCAAACACATCTGACCCAGTCTCTTTAGTGATTTCAGTCTTCTAATTATTCCCTTCAATTATAGCTAAAGTTTGCTCTACCCAGTCTTTGTTGGCATCTAACTTAATCTCCGGGGCAATTCCTTCATTTTCATAGGGAATAAAAGAGGCCTGACGCATATCGGTTGGTGCATAAGTAAACATACCCGATGGCGAAGTGTAGGTTCTACCGTAATTAGTACCATAGCCCAACGCGCCATAAGTGGTTTGCCCTAAATGAACCGTGTTCTTTAATTTTCTTAAGCGTCCTGTGGTGAGTTCTCCGTTACTACCCGTGTAGAAGTTCGTCAGTACATACACCTGCGCTTTGCTCTTCTTTATGGCCTTTATAATCGGCTTAGATATTTTATCCGAGCCACCCACATTGTTTCTCAAATCAACAATTAAGTAAGGCGAGTTTAGTTCGTCTTCGATTTGAGTGATCAATTGATCTCTATTTGTCCGCATGGTGCTTCTATTAAAACTATTCATCCAAACGTATTGCACATCATCATTTAAGCGAGTCAGCTTGAAGCTTTCAGCCTCCTCAGATGTAACATTTACAATATCATAAGCCTCATCGCTTCCTTCTTTTCTCGTAGTAGAAAACAACTGCCCATTTTCGAAAAGCTGTTCTTCAGCGAAAATCAAATTCTTATATAGTTGACCATATAACACAATATTAAAACGTGAAGGCGAATCGGTTTGCTTGATGTAAGCGTAGATCTGCCCAGGCTCCCAAATGCTGATCTGAGATTCTAACACCACTCCTACCAAGCTATCGGCATCGATACGGTAAACACCTAATTTCATCAGGCTACCAGCATTGTAGATGCCTTCAATACCTGCTGCCGGTTTAGACTTCAGTTGGGTTTTCAGTTGCGTTAAATCCAGGTCTACCTTAGGGTGATTTTTGAAGGCATCGCTGGTTCTGTAGCTCTTTATAAATGTAGAATCGAAGATATCGTCCATCGTATAATCCGGTCTCGGCTCGTACACTTCGGCATGCTTATCATTCACAAAATGTTCTAGCTGATTGAGCTTCCAAAAGCAATCCACTTTGGTCATTTCATTGGTCATTTGCCCACGGAGTTTTTGGTATAAATTCTCGAATTCAGTTTTCTTATTTCCTTTTACCTGATGCTTAAATGAGTTCATCTTCTTCATCTGCGCATAGACAAAATCAAGCTCGGGTTTGCAGTCGCAATTGGCTTGTGCCGAAAGGTTAAAACTTAAAGTAATAAGGAAAATTAGGGTCAGTAAATTTTTCATGTCTGTTTGTTTATGTGTTTGACTGGTTCAAACGTACAAACAGAAATCGGCCTTTAAACCTATTTAATAAAGCTTGTGGCGAAATCACACTATTCTGTGGTGGAATTGACGGCTGTTTCTACAGCAGCCTGATAAGTTTTTGAAACAGGTACTTCAAGGTCGCCTGTGAGCATCACATTTACCTTACGGTTTCCGGTTTTCCATTGCCTAAAATGATAAGCATTGATCAAAAAAGAACGGTGGGTTCGGATCAATTCTGGCCGTTGCTCCTCCACGGCTGTCAGCTTATTTCTGATCAGCTGCGTCTTTAAATTCCCTCCTTCGTTAAAAGTCACTTCTACATAATTATCGGACGACTGAATGCAAATAAGGTCGTTCAATTGCAGCCGCAAACTCTCGTAATTTCCAGTGCCTTTGATTTCGATTTTATCGTTCTCTAAGCGCTTCTCTTTATACTTGCCGAAAGACCAACGACCAATGGCCACGATAGGGAAAACGGTGAGTGCCGCAGGCAAATAAATGGCAGTAGCAAAATAGGAAATGGTGTAAGCGTATGGGTCAGAGTTCACCACCAAATAATAGTACACCAAGCGGGTAGCCACAAAACCGATGATGATGACGAAAGACATAAAAGTGAGTTCCGCCCAAACAGGCCACTGCCCTACTTTTTTAAACAGCCAATACTGAAAGGGCAAGCAAATCAGATAACAAATGGAGCCAAAAAGACCGTAGAGCGGCAGATAAGTCAGCTTCTCATTCAAGTAAAGTTGACCTACATCAAGCGGTTCGGTAAAGAACAGAAAAACGAATACCCAAACCGCCAAGCCCAATGCAGTTAGCACATGATGTTTAATGGAAGGGTCGAATGGGTAATGCTGCTTTAACATATCTGGCTTTGGCTTACAATGATATTGGAAAAGCCGCTCTTTTCAAGGTTGAAAAATAGAAAACTATCAAAAATCGGATCAAAAGCCCCTTTTTGGATTAAACATTAGTCAAGCGCATTTGTCCACCCCGTTGATTAATGGCCACTACCTTCAATCCTAATCCGATTTCACATCAAGTGCTCTATCTCCAAAAATGGTTAAAACCATTACCAGATATTAGCACAAGTAGCCCACGGTTTAAACCGTGGGCTATAGAAAACCCAACCAGCATTAACCGTTTTAACGGTTTATTATTCCCTTCTTGTAGACGCTCCTCACCTCCTGTCGCAGGTTCTGCGAACCTGTGACACCCTATGGGCCAAAGGACTCAGTCCGTATTTATTAGGGCCAAGAATTACCGCCATTGATCGCGCTCAACACATACAAATCACCATAAATTTGTTTTTAGACCTTTCCTTCGTCAAGGAAAGAAAAGAGGCAGTTACGGTTGTGGAAGCATTACCAATTGCAAGAAATTTTTCACACACCACATGTCAGAGACACTCCCTTTTGTATTCTAAGTTGAAGCGAGAAACTAATTTATTTTGGTTCACTTTTACAAAAGCCGTAGTATGCTTAAGAAAATAAATTTCAAAAATGCTGTCATATTTTTTAAGGCCTTGTCACTAATATTAATAGACAATGGAAAACTTCGAACATCAGCACAATGCGCCAATGACTTTTGAACAAATACTAGAAAGCAACAAAGAGAAAATCTACAGGATCAGCCGTGTTTATGCCGTTGCTCCTTTAGAGCCGCAAGATTTGTTTCAGGAAGTGATTTATCAAATTTGGAAGTCCTTCTCCACTTTTAAAGGCAATTCAGGCATTGATACTTGGGTCTATAAAATTGCGCTGAATGTTTGTCAGCGATCTAAACTGAAACTAGACAAAGGCAAAGAGAAAACGGTAAGACTAGACTCTTTGCAGTTTGTTCCGGCAGAAGTTGGCCCAGACAAAAGTCAGCAAGAAAGGTACAAGGCACTGCACGACTGCATTGCTACATTAAACGAAGCGGATCAATCCTTATTAGTGCTACTGCTCGAAGGTTTACCTTATAAGCAAATTGCTACCATTACTGGTTTGACTGAAAACCATGTAGCCGTAAAAATGAAACGTATTAGAAAATTATTATTCGACTGTATCACCCCAAAATTGGCATAAGATGACAGAACAAGAACTAAAAGAAATATGGATGAGCTCTTCGCAAGCCGAGAGAATCCAAGTCGATTTATCAAAATTGGTGATGGAACTCAAGAACAAACTGAATCATATTGAAAAGGTAATCAGGAACAGAGATATCCGTGAGATTATAGCTGCATTTATCGGCATCCCAATATTTGTCTATTTTGCTTACGACATTCCATTTCCCATTACCCGAATTGCCAGTATACTCACTGTGGTGTGGTCAGTTTATGTGATTTATCGCTTTAGAAAACTTCAACTCAGTAGAAAAAACGAAGACCTCACACTGCCCTTCAAGGCTCAATTGGAAAACCAAAAAACCAACATGATGGCGCAGCACAGGTTTTTAGATACTGTTTTGTACTGGTATGCTGGCCCTCCTTTTCTACTGAATCTTGCATTTATATTAGGTTTAGGCAATCCAGAAATATTCAATTATTCCTCTGGCTTAAAAGAACATTTACCTTTTGACTCAGGAAGTAAAATCACCTTGATTGTGGGTCTGACGGCCTTCTATACTTTTGTAGTGTGGCTAAATAAACGAGCGGTAAAGAAAACGCTTAACCCACTCATTGCCGATATCCAACGCATTCAAGACCAGCTGGAAACCGAAGAATAAACTTATTTCGAACTCAATTTCACAACACATGAAAAAACTAATCGCATCATTCATCATTCTCAGTATTAGCACTATAGCTTTCGCACAAGGAGAGAAGGAGGTTTCACAAAAAACTTCTTCAGCATTCCAAAAGCATTTCAATCAAAATGAATACAAAGCTATTTTCGAAATGTTTTCTCCCGAAATGAAAACAGCTTTGCCTTTAGATCAGACTTTAACCTTTCTTGAAAATGTAAAGTCACAGGCAGGAACACTCAAAAACTTAGAATTTATTAAATACGAACAAGGTATGGTGGCGCTATACAAAGCTCAATTCGACCGTACTATACTCGGTCTGAATATTTCAACAGATCAAAACTCAAAAATTAACGGCATGCTTTTAAAGCCTTATCAGGACGATAGTCAACCGATATTGGAGCGTAACATTTCGAGTTTAATCCTGCCCTTCAAAGGTGAATGGACAGTTTTCTGGGGAGGCGATACCGAGGCGCTTAATTACCATGTGGCTACGCCTTCTCAAAGAGGTGCTTTTGACTTCTTAATTATGGATGAAAACGGTAAATCATTCAGCGGTGATGGAAGTAAAAACGAAGATTACTTTGCTTTCGGAAAAGAACTTATTGCACCTGCCGCAGGCGAAGTGGTTTTGGCGGTAGATGGAATCAAAGACAACAAACCGGGCATCATGAACCCTGCTTTTGTGACGGGTAATACAGTAATCATTAAAACAACGAATAATGAATACCTCCTTCTCGCTCACTTTAAACAACATTCTATCAAAGTAAAACAAGGAGATAGTGTAACTCAAGGGCAGGTATTGGGACTTAGTGGAAATTCGGGTAATTCTTCTGAGCCGCACCTTCATTTCCACATTCAAAACATGAAAGAAATGAGTCAGGCAACTGGTGCTAAAAGCTATTTCAAAAGCATTAAGGTAAACGGAAAAGTAAAAACAGATTACTCTCCCATTAAAGGTGAACGCATTTCGAATTAAGAGAATTTAACTCGGATTGAGAACGGGGTTTCAGCTTTAGCCAAAACCCCGCTCTCATTGCCAAATAAAATGTTCCTTTCGATTCTTACTTCTTTGCGGGGAAATAATTTGATGGTAACATTTTATATACGCCTTGACTGGAGAAATAACCAAAAGTCATGATGGATAGCGGATCTTTCAATTCACCATTGGGATAAATTAAGGCACTATTCCCTGTCAATTTAATAGAACTCAGTGTTGTTTGTAATTCCTTAGTTTCTGGCCCAACATAAAAAACCTCAATCACACCATCAAAGCGCAATTCAAATAACTTCATCTCTTCATTGTAGATCAAATTAATGTTCGCTTCTGCTTTGTCGGTTGTTTTCACCCGAATAGTACTAGCCCTACTTCCCTTTTTATTGTCAGCAAATCTGGCTAAAAAACCCTCCTCAGCCAGCCGATCGTTTATCAAGCTCATTAAAAAATGTCTTATCGATCCATTATAAGCAAGCGTCCTATTTGCTTCCCATAATTTGGTGACCTCAACACTTTCTGACTCTAACTCTGTAAAAACAGGAAATCCATAAAAAGATTTCCCCATTTTTGCCATATAAAATGAGAAGTTGTAATAGTCAATACTATATCCAAGGAATTGATTAACAAAATTAAGGTCATAGTAGGAGCTGTACAACGCGCTTCCCGAGGTCAAGTCTTTAGTGTCAATAATTTCATCATTAGTCAGATGGACATCTACCTTTTTATAACCATCACCGAGCACCATGGTTAAAAAACTCTCCATTCCTTTACTCCTTAATCGAGATAGCTTACGATCACCTTTCGCTTCTAGTTGAAATGGAGCAAGTTCAACTACTGCATGATTCAGCTTTATTATCAAAGAATCGGGGAGTTCATTGGGTTCATAGACTAAAATTAAGTTCTCATAAGCAATGTGAGAAACTACAATATTGAGTGTTTCATAAGGCATTTTTTTTATCTCAAAAAACCCATCTTGATCCGTTATACTTCCTATTGATGAACCAACCAGAGCTACAGTACAAAAGCTAATGGGATTTCCACTATCCTTCTCAATCACCCTTCCTTTGAGAACTGCTGCCTTTTGCCCAAACCCCATCTGTGCACCTGAAATCAAGCCGCCAACAACCAACATTAAATTGAATATAAATTTAAGCCCTACCATAAGTATTACTTTTCTACTTTACAGCTTTTCACTAAACCACTATCCACTTAAAGTACACATTTTCAACTCATTTTACGACCAGTAAAAACAACGTATAACCTAGTTCAATGTATTGAGTTACAGCATCATTTCAAAACCATAAAACACTTCGATTAGCAAACCACCTTATTAGGATTAAATTTTTTATGACTAAAATCACTTTAACACAAGCCAGATTTTAGCACTAAAGCATACAACCACATTACTTACTAAAAAGTAGAACATATTGAAATTTGTTTCTTATGTTTGTTCTACAATCTAGTAAGTTATGAAAGAAACACGCTTAGGAGACTTTGAAGAAACGCTCCTACTCTTGGTAGGCATTTTAGATAAGGAAGCTTATGCTTTTAAAATTGCCGAAGAGTTTGAGTCGCAAACCACCAGGGCCGTATCCATTGGCGCAGTCCATTCTACCCTCAACCGTCTTACAGAAAAAGGATTTCTAGAATCTGAAATGGGTGAATCTACCGCTGAGCGTGGTGGACGTAGAAAACGAATTTACACCATAACGGCTTCTGGTCAGAGAACGATACAAGAGGCTAGAGATTTTAAAATTGCTTTATGGAATCAGTTTCCGGCTTTTGCTGGGAACCTGAAGTTCAACTTTTGAGCGCCCTGCATCACTTACCGTCATTGCGAGGGAATGGATGTTCGATAGATAAATCCATGACCGAAGCAATCTGACTGACTATAAAGAAGAAGTAGAGGTTGCTTCGTCACAACCTTCTGCTATCGCGAAGTTTTTTTCTCGCAATGACGGTTCATAAACAATGAACAACACAAAAAACCATATCACTCCTCCTCGCTTAGCTGAAAAGCTACTGCTCTGGTTCATTAAAGATGAACTGGCTGAAGAGGTATTGGGTGATTTGGATGAAAAATTCTATACAACATTAAATCAACATTCAATAAGCAAAGCCAAACGCAACTATTGGTTTCAGGTCATCCATTACTTGCGCCCCTTTGCTTTTAAATTCTTTAAAAGAAACTCATTAAACAACAACACTATGATTAAGCACAACTTTAAAGTGAGCTACAGACAAATGCTCAAAAACAAAGGCTACTCTTTCATTAACATTATTGGTCTCGCCATGGGCATAGTAGTAGCAATGCTTATTGGCCTATGGGTTCATGATGAGCTTAATTACAACAAATATCATAAAAACTACACACAGATTGCTCAGGTATTACGAGCCGAAGATGGCGGAGATGGCAGCATCTCAGTAAGCAATTCACTCACCACTGGTATGGGCACGCTAATCCGAGAATCTTTTCCTGACCAAATTGAGCATCTTTTCATGGTCAGGTCGAGGACACAAGCACCAGTAATTGGAAACGGAGAATTGAAGTTTAGACAAATTGGAGCTTTTCTTCAGCCAGAAGGCCCAGAAGTACTAGGGATCGAAATGATTTATGGAACCACTCAAGGGCTCAAAGAGAAACGGTCAATTCTTCTTTCTCAATCCTTATCTGAAAAACTCTTTGGAAAAGAGAACCCTGTTGGACAGAGTGTTCAACTCAATGCTTCTTTCGACTTGCTGGTGGGTGGTGTTTACAAAGATCTCCCTAAAAACTCCAAATTCTCTAACGCCACTTTCTTTTCCCGTCTCTCGTTATTGCTTGGAGAAACCACCGAAGCCTTTAATGTATGGAACAATTACAATATTGATATTTATATAAAGTTAGCAGACAATGTAGATCAAAATCACCTTTCATCTTTAATTGCCGACAAGGTGAAAGGTCATTATAACGATTGGGGCAAAGAATCTGGCCAAACGCTTTTTCTCCACCCTATGAAGGACTGGCACTTAAAGTCGCAATGGAAAGATGGAAAAAACGTATTGAGTAATGAAATGAAATTCGTTCGGCTTTATGGTATAATTGGTGCTTTTGTATTGCTATTGGCCTGCATTAACTTTATGAATTTAAGTACCGCACGGTCTGAAAAAAGGGCCAAAGAAGTGGGCATTAGAAAAACACTAGGTTCTATGAGGAAACAGCTCATTTCTCAATTTTACATTGAGTCTTTCCTTTATACTTTAGCGGCTTTTTTAATTTCTCTCTTGCTACTTAAAATATTACTACCGTGGTTTAACGAGACTTCAGGGAAAGCCATTGCCGCACCTTGGGCTATTTCTGAGTTTTGGTTACTTGGTATTGGCTTTATGCTTTTTACAGCACTTGTTGCTGGCTCCTACCCCGCTGCTTACCTTTCAAGTTTCAAACCATTAATGGCGCTCAAAGGAGGATTAAGGTTTGGGAAGAATGCATCCATTCCACGAAAAGTGCTTGTTGTTTTTCAATTCACCATTTCCATCGCCTTAATTATTGGCACTATCACGGTCAACAATCAAATTCAAGCCGCTAAAGACCGACCAATTGGTTATTCACCCAAAGGCATGATCACACTGGCTCCAGCATCTCCAAACTTTAGAGAGCAGAGAGAATTATTGAAGAAGGAAATCCTAAACACAGGCATGGCTTCGGCTGTTGGTTTTTCTGATTACTCCGTAACCAGTACGCTGGGTTGGAATCATGGCTTCTCTTGGGAAAGCATGGATCCAAATTATGATAAGTCATTCAATACAATCACTATTTCAAATGGTTATGCTGAGGCAGTAGATATGGAGTTTATTGCAGGTCGAGATTTCGACCCTAACTTTAAAACAGATGAAAACTCTATCATCATTAACGAATCTGCCTTAAAAGAAATGAAACTTGAAAATCCGATTGGTACTGTGGTTCGATATAATCCAAGCTGGAGAGAAGCTAAAAGCTATACGATTATTGGTGTAGTTAAAGATATGATTAAAGGGTCACCTTTTCAGCAAACAGATCAATCCATTATGTTTTTAGATCAAGATCAGGACTACATAAACTATATGTATGTCAGACTAAACCCTGATATAAGCGCAAGCCAATCGTTACCAGCCATTGAAAAGGTTTACAAAGAGATTTTGCCCGAAGCACCATTCGACTATCATTTTGCGGATGACGATTACAACAGAAAGTTTGAAGCAGAACTTAGAATTGGAAAACTCGCCAGTTTTTTCACACTATTGGCTATTCTTATCAGTTGCCTAGGCTTGTTTGGGCTATCGGCTTTTCTTGCAGAACAACGCACCAAAGAGATAGGGATAAGAAAGGTACTAGGTGCAAGCGTAGCTAACTTATGGAAGCTTCTTTCTAAAGATTTTGCCTTGCTGGTCGTTGTATCGTGCTTTATTGCCATTCCAGTATCTTATAAGGTACTACAAGGTTGGTTAGATGGCTATGAAGTAAAGACTCAATTATATTGGTGGGTATTCGTCATTGCAGGAGCAGGTGGACTAATTGTTACCTTGATTACAGTTAGTTTTCAAGCTATAAAAGCGGCCATGGCCAATCCAGTAAAGAGTTTAAGGTCAGAATAACCTCATTATCCCTTTTAGTAAAGTTACTTGTGATGATCTAACAAAGATTTCTCCTTCCTGTTATTAATTTTAAATTTGTAACCTTCTAGGCTTGATTTTTGTTTAAGTTAGATAACTTAGATGATCTAAGCTTTTAATTCTTACTTGTTTAACACGGGTAAATAAAGAATATGTTTATGAAAAGTACCTCCTCACTATTTGCTATTGTGGCGGTCTGTTTGTTATTCACTTCTTGTGAAAACGAAGAACCACCTATTTCTTTTGCCTCTAACCCTGGGTTCTTTACCAAATGGGTTCTTTCAAAAGAAGGAGCTACTTGTAATCAAGGCGGCACATACACAGGAAGTAATCAAAATCATAAGACAGAACTAATTATTTTACCAAATTTAACCTATAACTATGTAATAGATGGAGAACTCGTACAAACCGGCAGTTTTTTTGCTCAAAACGGGAATATTACATTCACGCCTTCAATTCACCCTAATGATATTAATCTATATTCAACCTATATCTTAACTGGGCCCAACTTATTCATCACAACCACTGAATTACTCAACTCAGGAAGCAGAGAAATATGCAATGTAAAAAGAGTTTACACCAGAGAGCGTTAACAAGACCAAGACATCAAACAAACCTAATGTAAGTTTATAAATATTGAAAATTACTTGTTAACACGATAGATCTTCCAAAAGCTAAATGGTTCTCCCTCTAAAGTTAGTCCTTGTAAATCGATTAAAAATTCAGAAGCTTCATCACTATTCCAAAACTCTATTTTATTATCTCCATTCTCATTTGTCAAATTCATAACCTTCCAATCTATAACTAATCTTTTATCGACCTGTGTATGTTCAGGTAATTTAACGTCATATTTTGGTGAGTAAAAATCCTTCGATTTACTATACCCATTCTTAAGCATTAAAGTATAAACACCTTTGGCTTTATCCGCCCCCATGGCTACAACTTCCGCACCTGATTTACTATAAAATGCTAAAACTCCACCAGCACCTTGACTACCAAAAACCGCTACAGATGGCCCTTTATAAACCTCAACTCTATCGATACTCGTAGCTGGTAAAGCCGAAATATCTTCAATTCTAACTGGAGAATCATCTAATAAAATCATAGGGGATAATGCTGACAATTCTCCTTTACTACTATCAAAACCAATTGCATCTCTAATATGGATAAATAAAGCTGACCCCACAAGTTCTATCTTGACTCCAGGAATTCGCCCTTGCAAAGCTTGAAATGGATTGTTAAAAGCACTAGTGCTAGTTCTATTAAATGAAACAGTATAATCACTAGCTCCATATACGTTATTTTCATTTCCTTTTTTTTGCTCCCCTCTTTCTGCCTCAACAACAAAACTCCCTAAATCCATAAATTTCGTTGAATCAAAACCATTAACCGGGTTTATAAATTTTCTATAAAACGCATCTTTATTAAAACTGCTCAATAAATCGCTTTCCAAATCAAATGTTTCAACTGAATTAAAAGCCGCTTCCATAGCAGGCGGCTCAGAAATCATGGAGTCTATTTCAAGTACAGCTGTTGAACGATTATTTCGCTTCTTTACTTGAATTACAACTTCGTGATCTTCGAAGTATTGAAGGTCGGTAAAATTAAAGCGTCCATTCTCATCCGACTTAGCTTCAGCCAAGAGAGGAGGGGTCGTATTTTTATTTAAAAAAGTAACAGTAGCCCCCTCTTCTATTTTACCATTAATTGATTTTTTAACTATACCATCAATTTCAAGTCCTTTCTCAGCAACAAAGCTTGGTTCAGATTTTTCTTCCTTAAGAACATCATCCCATGTAAACCTTGACCAACCTTGAGTTAGCAAAAGTAAATCTAAATGACTCTTAGCTTTGGTGTTATTTAGATCAAAATAGTACATAGGGTCTTCTACAAACCCCTTCAAGTCTGAAGTGAGTAACAAATCGGAAACAATTGTATTATCTGGTTTTTGGTCAAATGTCTTACCGAGATCGATAACACTAACAGAAAACACCCCTTGAAGTGGGTCGCCATTCGGATTCCGCAAATTAACATTTGCCTCAACTTTACTCCTAAAAGAGTATTCACTTTGAATTCCGGTGACATCAACCTGAACTGATTCTTTAGAAACAAAAATCAATCTATCTGAGAGCACATTTGCATCAGAATCTAACAACGAAATATGCGCTAACCCTGATAAAAAGTGGCTCAAAGGTAATTCAATAACGGCTGTTTCATTCTCCAGATTAGGTTCAAACGCATACACAACCTCACCTCTAGTATGAATTATTATAGAGTATTTCTGAGTCCTATCTACACCCTTGCTTCTGACCCTTATTTTTAAGCTATTTTCAAGATTATCGACCCACAAAACAAAACCTTGCTCTTCAACCTTGGGAAGGTTATATTTTTTTTCTCTTCCATCAATTAATGCATAATAAGTATCACCTATAACAGGAGTGAAAGAAAAACTTCCCATACCCCTATGTTGTGAGTTAATTTTACCAACCTCATACCCCTTCTGATTTACAATCTTACCAGTAAAATTAATCCCCTTACCTCCAATGTCAATCGCTTTAAACCCTAATCGACTTCTAACTCCTCCTACTAGATAACCACCCTCTGGAAAGAACTGTAAATCGACTTCATCAGACACTACTTCTTTAGAATCCCAAAACTTATCTATTACCACTATCTCCTTTTCAAAAAAATAACTTTGATCATTATTCTTCATCCAATTACTATAGCCTTTAACAAAATAACTGCCTGCTGGTAGATCATCACTTAACTCTAAAGAACCATAACCAAATCCTGAGTCAGAAAAAATCTTTCTTTTATCTATTAACAGCCCATCCTTATTATACAAATCCACATACACTATAGTACTAATCGGTGAAGGAATATTATGAGACCCAGCTACCGCATAGGTTTGAAACCAAACTACCTCTCCAACAGAATAGTATTTTCGGTCGGTGTGGATATAAATTTTCTCTACAGGGTTAGATATGTTAAACTCATCTAAAGCTACGCGAATAGCCTCTGGAGAGTACATCTTCTGAGAAATTAGTTTACCCTGAAAGCAGGAAAAACAAATCACAAACAACACAAACTTAATAAAGCATTTAACCATATTGCGAATATCCTAATTAATATTATAATAACAAAATTATAAAAAATAAACTACCTGCCTACTTTCCAACTAATTGACCATCAGACAAAACTGATCTATGATTATATTCAAATTGTAACGAAGTGCTTGACAGAAGTATTTAAATAGATGATTCAAGTTTCTAAAATTCACCACCCCAATCATATACACAATTTTCATAGTCTATCTAAGCAATTTGTAAAACAAAAACATGATAAAGAGCCCTAAGTCATACAAAACAGACACAACAAAGGCATCCATAACGTCTAAACAAAATAGCTATAAACCAATTGATTGCAGACATTAAAACATTGAAAAAAGAAAGTAGTTTGCCTTAAACAATGTTCGGCCACCCAAACAAAACGGTTTGATTTTAGGCGTATAAATGGCTAATATCAAACCGTTTTTCATATATCGCTTTTGTCAAATCCATGATCAAACTCAGAGCACTTTCTATTTCGCTACTTGCTTTTTTTATCTTCACTGGCTGTTCTACTGAAAAAGAAGAACCAACAAAAACAGTAGTAATTCAGGGTGAGCTTATCAACTTCGATAACGCCACCAAAACCCTAAGCGCCAGAGGTAGCCTAGCAAGTTTAACAGGCATTCAAAACGTTGAGCTTTCTGTAGATGCTAACAATCGTTTCTCTACTTCTTTTGTATTGGAAGAAGAAGGTTACTTTAGTGTGGGAAGAAATCAACTCTACTTAAGCCCTGGTGACAGCTTGGTGGTGAGTCTTGATTATATGGATCCGAACAAGGCTACTTTCGAAGGTAAAGGAGCAGAAGTAAACCGTTATTTAATGGACGTTCCGTTTCCGAAAAGCGGTTCCTACCTTTCTGGCGGAAGAGAAGTTAAATCTCCTGATGTACAAGACATCGTTAAACTAGCCGACACAGAAAACGCGGTCCGATTAAGCAAACTGGAAAACGTGAAAAATGCTTCCGCGAAGTTTATAGAATTTGAAAAACTTAGACTCGATTTAGATTACATCAACACTTTAGAAAGCTTCCCGATTTACGCCAGTTTTAAAGATTACTTTGAGTTTAGTGATGAAAATTGGATTAAGGCCATGACGCCAGCCAAAGAAATTCTGAATGAAAAAACAGCCAACTTAGACCAGAATAAATACATGGAACACCCCAATTTCAGAGATATGCTAGGGGTATTCGGTAACGAGAAGTTCAGAAATAGTGGCTTTTTTACTGATTTCTCCCTAACACCTGAAATGAAGGAATTCCAAAAAACAGAGTCCTTTCTATACTCTCTCAAAAATGCGGGTTTAGTAGATAGTATTGTAGTTCAATCGAAAACCGTAATGGCCGAATTGAAAAACCCCGACTACCAAAACGCCATTGAATACACCCTGTCTTCTTACAATAGCCTCGACCCCGGACATGCCGCCTATGATTTTGTAATGAACACCGAAAGCGGTGAAAAGCACCCGCTTTCTGAATACAAGGGCAAAGTCATTTATGTCGATTTTTGGGCAACATGGTGCGGCCCTTGTATAGCGGAAGAACCAGCTTATGAACAGCTAAAAGAAGACTACAAAGGAAAAGACATCGAGTTTCTTTCTGTTTCCATTGACACGAACGTTAAGGCCTGGGAAAACTACATTCAGAAGAAAGGCTGGACGGAAAAGACCTATTTAATCAGTCAGGCAGAATTGGCCGATTACAAAATCAACGGCATTCCGCGCTACCTGCTTATTGACGAGAATTTTAATATTGTTACTGCCTTTGCTCCTCGCCCTTCAGAAGAGAAAGTACGCACCATGATAGACGAGCTGCTTTAAAAAACATTCAATCACCACAACCAAAAGGGAACTGCTTAGGTGGCTCCCTTTTTTTATGTCTTGTCGTCACCATCTTCAAAATCATTTTTATATATCGAGAATTATAGATATGTTTGAGCCATGGATTTAAAGCTAGCGACTGAAATAGCAAAATGCCTTTCAAACCCAACGCGGTTACAGATCATGGAATGGTTGAAGGAGCCAGAAACTCACTTCCCCCCACATGAAACATTACAGCATTTTAATGATGGAGTATGCGTAACCTACATTCAAGAAAAGGCAGGTCTCTCTCAGTCTACCATTTCGACTTACCTAACCAATATGGAAAAGTGCTCTTTATTGGTTTTAACACGTCATGGTAAATGGTCATACTTTAAACGCAATGAAGAGACCTTAAAAGAGTTCTCTGAGTTCATATTATAAAAAATTTAAACTTTCAAATCTATATATAGAGATATGTAAATGCTATGAATATCGTGTATGACATATTAGGATGGACCGGGTCCGCACTAATAATTTCTGCTTACGCTTTGACTTTAAAGGAACAAAACCGCTGGTTGAACCTCGGGAAATACCTCAACCTACTGGGCGGCCTTTTAATTGCCATCAACTGTTTCCATTACAACGCAATTCCCCCATTTGTAACTAACTTACTATGGAGTGTGATTGCCACTTTAACTATTTATAGATCAAGAAAGAAAACACTATTGAAAAGTTCAGTTCAAACGAAATTATAAGAGATGAAAATATTAATTATCGGAGGCAATGGTACAATCGGAAAGAAAGTATCGGCCCATTTTAGAGAAAAGAACGAAGTATTTGTTGGCGCAAGAACCAATGGGGATGTACAAATTGACATTGCTGATATTGCATCCATTACATCTGCTTTAGAAGGATTAGGAAAATTAGACGCCATTATCTGCATTGCTGGCGAAGCCAAATGGGCCAACTTCAATGAGCTTTCAGAAGAAGATTATTATATCGGATTAAGAAGCAAATTGATGGGGCAAGTCAACCTTGTCAGAATTGGTCAGAACTATCTAAACCCAGAAGGTTCGATTACACTTTCAACAGGTATTTTAGCCGATGATCCAGTGGTCAAAACTACGAGTGCGGCCATGGTCAATGGCGGAATTCACAGTTTTGTACAAGCGGTTGATCTAGAAATGGAAAATGGCATTAGAGTAAATGTGGTCTCGCTCGGTATGGTAGAAGATGCTTACGACAAGTACAAAGACTATTTCCCTGGCCATAACCCAATTCCGATGAACAAAGCCATCAACGCTTATGTAAGAAGTGTAAATGGTAGAGGTCGTGGCGAAGTGATCAGGGTTTATGAATAGCAGTATTCACCATCTAAAAAACTCCACTAGCAATTCTCTGAATTCTTCTTTTCATTTAAAATACCTATACTCATTCGACCATATATATCGAAAAACACTATGAAAAACCTATTGCAAAAAACCACCTCCTTACTTGTACTCACTGCTGTACTTTTTGCCTGTAAGCCAGAAGTAAAAGTAGCACCCGATAGCTTTACAGTAACTGGAACCATCGAAGGGCTCGACACTGAATACATGTCGAGAAGCTATAAGGATGCCGAGGGAAATAGAGTTTCTGACTCCATTTTTGTGGAGAATGGAAAGTTTACCTACACCGCAAAAATCAGTGAACCGGAATTTATTGTTTTTTGGCCGAATGTAGAAAACACCATCAAAAGAACCGACAGAGGCTATTACCCAGCCAAATCTTCTCAATTTGCTTTTCTAGCAGCTCCCGGAGATTACATCGAGTTTAAAGGAGAGGTAACCGATTTTGTAGACGCCTACCCTACCGGAACTCCAGCTAATGACGATTTGGCGAGCATCAACAGCAAAATTTTTCCGCTATTGAATCAAGCTGTGAACATGCAGTTAGAGCAAAACAAGCTAGAAGACACCGACCCACGTTATCAAGTGCTTACCGATTCGATGAACCTACTGAATGAGAAAGTAGACGAAATGAAAAAAGAGTTTGTGGCCTCTAACCCAAAGTCAGAAGCCGCTGCTTGGTACTTGTCAGATATGATGGTACGCAGTCAGGTATCACAAGATGAAGCCATTAAAATCTTTAAGTCTTTCGACAAAGGCTTGGCAGGATACACTTACTACGAGGCTGTAGCGCAAAGAGTAGAAGGAATTGAATCTACTATGGAAGGAAAAATCATTCCGAATTTCACCAGTAATGCCACACCAAATGGCGAGACTTTTGAGCTTTACAGTTTAAAAGGAAAATATGTATTGGTAGATTTCTGGGGAACATGGTGTGCGCCTTGTATTGCCGAAATGCCAACCGTAAAAGAGTACCAAGAAAAATACAAAGATCAGTTAGTCATCTTGGGCATCAACAGCGGAGACAGCATGGAAAAGATGGTTCAGTTTCTTGATAAATACGACTACGATTGGCAACAAGTACTAGCCCAAAACGAAACTGAAGATCTTGTGCTAAAACTAAATGTAGCGGGCTTCCCTACCAAATTCATTTTAGACCCTGAAGGAAAAATCATTAAACGCTTTGTAGGCAGTACCGAAGAGGCTTTTGATGTGCTAGATGAGATTTTAGAATAGTACTTCATCAGGTAAACAAAAAAAGAAAGGCCATTCTAACAATTAGAATGGCCTTTCTACTATTTCTGACCGATGGACTCATCCATTAAAGAGAATGATCATTAGTTCCATCCCCCACCGAGCGCCTTATAGATATTGACCATGGCGTTCATTTGCTGCATTTTAGTTTCAACCAGTTCAAACTTAGATTCTAAAGCATCGCGCTGTGTCAATAATACTTCCATATAATCTGCCCTTGCCGATTTGAAAAGGTCATTTGAAATACTGATCGACTGTGAAAGCGCATCAACTTCTTTCGCTTTCAAGTCATAGCTCTGTTTTAAATTTTCAATGTTTGAAAGCTGATTGGCTACCTCAACAAAAGCACCTAAAATCGTTTTCTCATAATTGAAAACAGCCTGAATTTGCTTTGCATTAGCATTGTTGTAAGTCGCTTTAATCTCATTCTTATTGATCAAGGGCGCCATAAGATCACCCGCCAATGAGTACAGTAATGACTCAGGGGCTTTAAGCAAAAAGCTTGGATTAAAAGCTTGAAGACCAACACCAGCACTAATCCCTACTGAAGGATAAAACCTAGCTCTGGCCACTTGCACATCTAACTTCGAAGCTTGTAGCTCTAATTCTGCCTGTCTAATATCAGGTCGATTTGCTAGCAACTGAGAAGGAATTCCTGAATGAATTTGCTCTGGAATCAAATCGTTGAAAGTTTTAGAATCACGCTCAACTGATTGAGGGTAACGACCCACCAAAAAGTTAATTCGGTTCTCCGTTTCAATAATTCTCTGCTGAATATCAAACTGTAAACTACGAGTATGGTATACCTCAGCTTCGAATTTACGCACGGCCAGTTCTGTAACTCTAGCGGCTTCTTTCTGTAGCTTTACTATTTTCAACGCATCACTCTGAATTACAATGTTCTGTTTGACAATGTCCAACTGATTATCCAAAGCCAATAACTCATAATATGAATTAGCAATTTCAGCAATAAGATTAGTGACCATGAAGTTCTTCCCATCTACAGAAGAGAGGTAACGTGTTAAAGCTGCTTTTTTGGAATTACGCAGTTTACGCCAAACATCCACCTCCCAAGTAGCATAAGCCACCACCATAAAGTCACCCAAAGGTTCTGGAAATTCTCTACCTGGTTCAATGTCAGTATTCGCCTCTAGTGCACCATTACGAGTATATCGTCCTACTTTATCTACTCCCGTTCCTGCTCTTAAATTCACCGAAGGTAAGTATTCACCTTTCTTCGCACTTACCTCGTTTCTTGCAATCTCAATTTCTTGAAGAGTAATATTCAATTCTTGATTATTGCTTAGGGCAGTATCAATTAATGATACCAAGTAAGGATCGGTAAAGTATTCCCGCCATTGCATATTGGCGGTGTTAGTGGTATCCTGATCGCTGTAATAACGGTCAGGCACATCTGTATTAGCCACTTTTTGTGCTAATTCTGGAGCCGTACAAGCCGAAAAGGCCATTAACAAACCGGCTACGACTATGTATTTATATTTCAATCTATTACGCATTTTTAAATCGTTCTTCGGTTAATGGTCTGTCGTGTTCATCTCTAATCAATTGACGGCCTTCTGCCATTTTCGCAAAAATGAAATAGAGCCCTGGTATTATAATTACCCCGAAAATTGTTCCGAGCATCATACCCCCTAATGCCGAAGCGCCAATTGTTCTGTTTCCAATTGCACCGGCTCCAGTGGCTATTACAAGCGGAATCAAACCAGCCACAAAGGCAAATGATGTCATTAAAATTGGTCGGAAACGCGTTTTTGCTCCCTCAATAGCTGCTTCAAGAATTGTAAACCCTTGCCTATGTTTCTGCACAGCAAACTCTACAATTAATACAGCATTCTTTCCAAGTAAACCTACCAGCATAATCAGTCCAATTTGAGCATAGATGTCGTTATCTAAACCCATCAATTTGAGTAACAGAAACGAGCCAAATACCCCCACTGGAATTGATAGAATAACCGCAAGTGGTAAAAGGAAACTTTCGTATTGAGCTGCCAAAACAAAGTATACAAAGGCCAAAACAATGATAAAAATGTAAATAGCTTGGTTTCCACTACTGGCCTCGTCATATGACAGTCCTTCCCAAGCAATATCATAACCCTTAGGTAAGGTTTCCTTGGCCACCTCATTGATTGCCTGAATAGCATCTGCAGTAGTATATCCTTTTGAAGGTAAGCCCCTGATAGAAGCTGAGTTATACATGTTGTACCGTGTTACCTCATTTGGCCCTTGTTTCTTCTCAATTTTCATAAAAGCTGAATAAGGCACCATTTCTCCATGATCGTTTTTAACAAAGAGTTTTAATACATCTGAAGGAAGTTTTCTGAACTGAGGATCTGACTGAACATACACTTTGAAGAAGCGCCCAAACCTAATAAAACCTTGCTCATAAGTACTACCAATCAGTATGTTGAGGTTTTCCATGGCATCATTAATAGAAACCCCTTTTTGCATTGCCAATTCATTGTCTATCACCAATTCATATTGAGGATAGTTGGCAGCAAAGAATGTAAACAGACCTGTCAACTCTTCACGTTTACCCAAATCCTCAATAAACTGCTTATTGATTTTATCAAATTCTTGGTAATCGGTATTGGTAGTTTTGTCTAACAAACGCATAGAAAAACCACCCGAAGAACCAAAACCAGGTACTGCTGGCGGCTCGAAAAACTCTACCACAGCCCCAAGCCCTTTCGACTTTTCTTCCAGCTCTTCCATGATTTCCTTCACGGATTCTTCTCGATCTCCCCAAGGTTTAAGGTTAATGAGACAGGTTCCTGCATTAGAGCCCCTTCCCTCGGTCATAATTTCATAACCTGCCAATGAAGAAACCGATTCTACCCCGTGAATTTCTTCACAGATTTTCTGAAGTTTTTGAGATATCTGATTGGTTCTTTCCAAGGTGGAACCTGGAGGGGTTTGAATAATTGCATAAATAGTACCTTGGTCTTCGCCCGGAATAAAGCCTGAAGGAAGTACTTTGCTTTCTAAGTATATGCCCGCACAAAACGCTATCAAAATACCGAAAGTCACCACTCTTCTGTTTACAATCCGCCTTAACAAGGACGTATACTTCCCAGTCATTTTCTCAAAGGCATTGTTGAACCCATCTAGGAGCTTGTTCATTACCGTTTTTTTCTTGGGCTTACCATGATTGTTCTTTAAAATCATGGCACAAAGCACAGGCGTAAGCGTAAGCGCCACCACACCAGAAAGTACAATGGCAGAAGCCATGGTAATAGAAAACTGCCGGTAAAAAATACCCACTGGGCCAGTCATAAATGCCAGCGGTACAAAAACGGCTGTCATTACCGCGGTAATGGCTATAATGGCACCACTGATTTCATGCAACACTTCTTGCGTAGCCACATAAGGCGAAAGATTTTTCTCTTCCATTTTGGCATGCACTGCTTCCACCACAACGATGGCATTATCTACCACAATACCAATGGCCAACACCAGCGCAAACAGCGTAATTAGGTTAATGGAAAGACCAAAAAACTGCATTACGAAAAATGCACCAATTAACGAAACAGGAACGGCAAGTGTAGGAATCAAAGTAGATCGCCAGTCGCCTAGAAATAGGAAAACCACCACAGCAACAAGGATAAAGGCTTCTCCTAAAGTGTGCAGCACCTTATCAATTGATGCATCTAAAAATTGAGATACATCATAGCTGATTTTATAGTCCATTCCGGGAGGGAAATTGGCTTTCATTTCCTCCAGTTTAGATTTCACCTCCGCAATTACATCACTGGCATTACTTCCATAATTCTGCTTTAATACAATAGCGGCAGAAGGATGCCCGTCCAAATTAGAGTAGATATCGAAAAACTCACTTCCCAATTCAGATTTGGCTATATCCTTTAGGTGAATGCTTTCCCCTTCAGAATTAGCCCTAATGATGATATTATCATATTCCTCAGGTTTGTTAAACCTACCTTTATAGGTAAGTACATACTCCAACGATTGAGCTGCAATACCAGAGCTTTGGCCAATCCTGCCCGGCCGACCAATAATGCTTTGCTCTGCCAAGGCTTCCATTACTTCTTCCACAGAAATATTATAGGCACGCATTCTATCTGGGTTCAGCCATATACGCATGGCATAAGTTCTACTACCCAAAATCTGCGATCTGGCAACCCCTTTAATCCTGTTAATTTCGGGGATCATCTGAACGTTGGCGTAATTGTAAAGGAACTTCTCATCCATACTTTCATTGTCCGCATACAGGTTGACATACATCAGCATACTTGGCTGAATCGGTGTAATGATTACCCCTTCCCGTTGCACTAATTCTGGCAGCAACGGCATTACTTGGTCTACCCGAGTTTTCACCCGGATAACCGCCAAATTGGGATCTGTACCGGGTTCAAAAACCACGTTTATGGTAGCCTCTCCAGCACTTGTAGCATCTGTGGCCATATAGCGCATATCTTGAACACCATTGATTGAATTTTCTAAAGTGATGAGGGTAGACTTCACCAAAACATCGGCACTAGAGCCAGGGTAAGCAATAAATATACTTACAGTGGTTGGTGCTATTTGGGGAAATTGAGAGATAGGCAGCTGCTTAATGGCCAGCCCTCCTATGAAAAGAATAACGACCGAAATCACAATTGCGAAGACGGGTCTGTGTAATATTTTATTAAACATTTTTTCTGATTTTAAGGAGGTAGATTATTCAGCGTATAAATTCAGATTAGACAACACAGTCAATGGCTGCACAAAGTCATAGCTGATCTCATCGTTTTCCCTAACCAAGCGTAGGCCTTCAAGAAGGATTTTATCGTTTTCTGACAACCCCTCTGAAACCGCAAATACATGGGGCATTTCAGCCGCAATTTTAATTTCTCTAGACCTAACTACATTGTGTTCGTCTATCACGAATACATATCTTTTGTCTAGAATTTCGAATGTAGATTTCTGAGGAATTAGCAATGCGTTTTCCAGTGGCACACTCATTAATACATTACCCGTTCCGCCATGGCGCAATAGGCCATTCGGGTTTGGAAATGTTGCCCTGAAAGCGATGTTTCCGTTTTCATTATTAAAATCCGCTTCTATGGTTTCTACAACTCCGGCCTGATCGAACTGCTTATTATTGGCCATTAAGAGCTTTACGTTAACGGCCTCGACACTTTGTATTTGCGACTTATAATCCAAGTATTCTGCCTCTGGTACATTATAATACACCCACATTTGACTATTGTCAGAAAAGTTTGAAAGCAGTTCACCTTCTTCTAATAAACTTCCTTCACGAACATGAAACCTATCGATGATTCCATCAAACGGAGCTCTAATTTCTGTGAACTGTAAATGAACTTGTGCCAATGACAATTCGGCCTTGGCTTTTTCTAATGTTGCCTGCGCTAAAGCCAATTCATTTGGAGCTACCACATTGCCATCGGCCAACTTTTTAGTGTTTTGATATTCTATTTCTGCAAAATTGACTTCCGCTTGTGCCTTTTGTAATTCGGCTTCGTAGAGCTTAGGCATAATCTTAAATAGCAGTTGGCCTTGCTTTACAGATTGGCCTTCATCAACATAAATTTTCTGCAAGTAGCCTCTTTCTTGAGCGCGCAACTCAATATGGCGAATAGAGCGAATTTGACTTACATAATTTTTGGTTATGGAAGTATCCATTCGAGCAGGACTTGTCACTGAAAACTTGGTTTCAATTTCGTGAACTTCCTTTTTTGTTTCACAGCTTGTGGATAGTAACAATGCACACAAACTTGTAAGCATGAGAATTTTCTTCATCACAATTTTGGGATTTAAAACAATAAGATTTTAAGGGTATTTCTTTTGAGATTAGTGCAAACAAGCACAAAATGATCTCCTGTGACTTTGATAAATCACTTAACAATTAGAATTTTAGACTAAGTTATCAGATAGAAACCTAACCTATTGACAATAAGTATTATATGCGGAAAACCTGATATACAATATACCAGTGGCGAGAAGTTAAATAGGAAAAACGTTGTGTAAAAGTTACTTTTTTAACCCTTCGGCTAGAGAAAAAGCCAAGCAACAGTAAGCACAAAATAGCCGCCATATATGCGCTACCCGCAAGGTGCTTTTTTGAAGAAGTTAGTTCTTCTTCAATCTCAGTTTCAACAACATCAACATTGAAGGTCTTTTCAAAATCTGATAACGGAGCTTCTGAAATAAAAAGCTGATGATCTTGAGCAACTAGAGGTATAACTTCAGTGCTTTCATTCAACAGTTCAGAACACGTTGCAGAATCCTGATTTAGTTGTGCGTATGGATAGCCCCAGACATTCAATACCAGAATGCCTATTGCTAAAAAATACCTGATACGCAGATTTTTCATCAGGCGCCAAAGCTACACTACGTAAATTATAATGCCAAGCATAGATTTGTTAATTATTTATGAGTTGATAAAAATTATAATCCGCTGATTTTGAGGAAGCATCGAGGTTAATCTAAAGTGCCCATTTTCATGAAAAATCAACTCTACGGTTCGAATTTATATCCTTAAGAAAGTTATGGAACTAAGTTTAGACAAAAAATTGAGTTGATTGGGTTTTGAATTTAACCGCAAAAAAGACAGAGAGTCGTAAAGAGGGAATAACCCAACGAATCATCGTTTGCAACTAAAGATACCTGGCACTTTCAAGGCTCCCTCTAACCATCGTTTACAACGAGGATTATCGCTACTGTCAATACTCTTCACCAGAATATCTACTACACTAGTCCGTTATTCGCACACTACTTTTAATCCTGCCCCAGGAACTAAAGATATTCGCCCTTACAGGGCTTATTTGATCTTATATTATACAGGGAACGGGCTACGCCCGTCCCTACAATATGACGCCCTTTCAGGGCTTTCGGTTCAAAATATCTAGTTTATTAAAAGCGATAAAGAGCCAAAGAATACCACCTCTACCAGCCCTGAAAGGGCGTCATATCCAAACGAAGGGTGCAACCCTTCGTGAAAAGCACCTCTCCTATTTAAGCCCTGAAGGGGCGTAATAAGCTATTCTCTGCAATTTTCTCAAAACATTACTTACATTTGATAGTATCATATGACACTATCATGAAGCCGCCTTACGAAATAACCAACCTTATTTTAAAGCTCATCTCCTCCATTTCGGAGAGAATTGGCGAGATCAATGCTTCACATCTAATCAAACCCCAAACCGAGTTAAGAAAAAGGAATAAAATCAAAACCATTCAGTCATCTCTTGAAATTGAGGGGAATACGCTAACGGTTGAACAAATAACAGCCTTACTAGATAACAAAAGGGTAATTGCTCCCGCTAAAGACATTACCGAAGTAAAAAATGCCATTACAGTATACGATAGCATTCAGGCTTACAAGTTTGACTCCATCAGCGACTTCAAAAAAGCACACAAAACATTGATGTATAATTTGATTGATTCGGCAGGCGAGTTTAGAAAAACAGGCGTTGGAGTGGTCAAAGGATCAAAAGTTCAACATTTAGCACCACCAGGCCCAATTGTAAATGGTTTGATGAACGAGCTTTTTAAATACCTTAAGCAAAACGATGACATCCCCCTGATCAAAAGCTGTGTTTTCCACTATGAACTAGAGTTTATACACCCTTTTGTAGATGGGAATGGAAGAATGGGACGCTTATGGCAAACCGTTATTCTAACCCAGCATAACCCCTTGTTTGAGTTCATCCCCGTTGAATCAATCATTAAAGAAAAACAAGATCAATATTATTTATCCTTAAACAGGGCAGATAAATTGGGGCAAGCCACTCCTTTTATTGAGTTTATGCTAAGCGTAATCCATGATGCGCTGGCCATTGTTTTAGACAGTCAACGACCGAGCCTTTCAAACCATGATCGCTTGATGATTTTCAAAGAGAAATTTACGGGGTTAGAGTTTTCGAGAATAGAGTACCTCAAACATTTCAAAGAAATATCTTCGGCAACCGCCAGTAGAGACTTAAAACTTGCTGTCGAAAAAGGCATCCTACTTAAACATGGGGATAAAAGGCTTACCAAGTATAAGTTTAGTTGAGCCACTTCTTCTACTCAAAAAACCGTCATAAGGATTTACCGCAAAGGACACAGAGAATCGCAAAGAAAGAGCGCATAATTCGTAGAAATCAAGCCGACTCAAGGCAAGTAAAGAGGCAGTTATTTGCACTCTCCTTTTTCATCCTGATCCCGATCGCTTAGTGGGAAGAAAAATGTATCCCGCCCTTACAGGGCTTATTTAATTTTGTGCTATACTGGGAACGGGCTGCACCCGTCCCTACAATATCTCGCCCTTACAGGGCTTTCAGTACAAAATATCTAGTTTCTTAAAAGACATAAGAGTAAAGGAATAAGGCTTCCCCCAGCCCTGAAAGGGCGTCATATCCAAACGAAGGGTGCAACCCTTCGTGAAAATCACCTCTACTATTTAAGCCCTGAAGGGGCGGAATAAGTAACGCGCACCACAGCCCAAGAAGTTATACTAAATGAAACTTTCTTTCTATTTTTGATTGGTGCTGAGAAATTGAAAACAACGTTAAAGAGGTTCCTCTTTCTACCCTTAAGAAAATTGTGGAGCTGGGTTTTAGGTGGAGAAATTGAGTTGTCGATAAAACTTTAATTTTAACCACAAAGGACACAGAGATGCGCAAAGCCTCTGAGTAGGCTGATAATAGAATATTTGTAGATCACTGCTTGAATATTTTGGCACTCTTTAGTTTCATTATAAAACCTTGGTGTTAATTTAAATGAACTGAAAAGAAATTACGATTATGGGGATTTTGAACAGCCTATTTAAGAAAAAAAACGAACCCAATTTATCAGAAATAATAACTGAAATTCCTGAAAGTTGGAGTGTACTCACTGGGCACAATAAAGGCAAACCAATGTTAGTGCGGAAGAACCTTGCATGCAACCGAATTGCTGGAAATAAAAATTATCCTACGAGTTGTGGAATTGCATTTAAACTTTTATCCCCAAATGCTGATGGTTTACCTGATATTGAGAACGAACCTGAATTAGATAATCTGGAAGATGATATTTTTGACTTTTTACAATCGGACTTGAATTCAATTGTCCCAATCGTTATAACGACCTCTGGATTTAAAGAGTTTGTTATCTACACAAAAGATTTCGCAGAATTTGAAGTGAGACTAAAAAAACTGAAACTGAAATATCCGAAATATCAACTCACAACCTATAACAAACCTGATCAAAATTGGAATACTTATAAATCGTTTAAATAAAAAAATGTCGCAGGTTCTCCGAACCTGTGACGATTATAATTCAGGACTCTGTCCTGATTTACTCACACCATAAAACAAATAGACTGTCGCGTCACAAACCTTAGCTCTGCTCGGTTAATTTCATGCTTGCGGTATGCAGGCTCACAGTGACGGTGCTGAGCCGTGGCTTATATAGAAGCCATGTCTATTCATAGTCCTTTGGTGCAAATCCCCCACCTACCGCCCCCGAGGGCAGACATCAGTGCAAATATTGGATTTCGGATGTCTCACTCATCAAAGGGAACAATCAATATAAACTACAATTGAGGTAAAAATAATTCACACCATCTCTTGCTTCCTTTTTTATATTAACTACATTTAAGGTAAATAATAAAGCAATGGGTAAACATAACCTTGGTGAATTCGAAGAAATCGTGCTCTTAACCGTGGCCATTTTACATGGTGAGGCCTACGGAGTAGCGATTATCGATGAAATGGAATCGCGCTTAGGCCGCTCGGTGAGCATTGGTGCTTTGCAAACGGTATTAAGAAGATTGGAAGACAAAGGATTTCTGACTTCTGAATTTGGCGAAGCCACCAAAGTGCGGGGCGGAAAAAGAAAGCGTTTTTTCACGGTAACCAGTTTAGGCAAAACCACTCTTCGCGAAGCCAAAGAACAACGCCTAAGCTTATGGAAAGCCATTCCAGAAATAGCACTTAACGATTAATCGTCATGCGGTCACATGACAATATTCAGCCTTCAAAGTTTTGGCTCAGGTTCTTCAGGTGGTTCTGCAGAGCCGAGTACAAAGAAGACATTGAAGGTGATTTATTAGAACGGTTTGAGGCGAATGCCGAAAACCACGGAGTACAAAAGGCAAAAAGGTTATTCAAGAAAGACGTGCTAAAGCTGTTCAGGCCCAGCATAATCCGAAAATTAGAAGGAAATCAAAAACTCAATTATTACGGTATGTTCAAACACAACTTATTAGTCAGCTACAGAAATTTTCTGCGCTACAAAAGCGCATTTCTAATCAATCTAATTGGCCTTTCCAGCGGATTGGCCTGCACCCTACTCATCTACCTTTGGGTAACCGATGAACTCAGCGTAGACAAATTCCACAAGCTCGATGACCAGCTTTATCAAGTCATGCTTCACCATGAAGAGTCGGGCACGCTCAATACGCAAGAAGACACACAAGCCATACTGGCCGAAGCCTTGGAGCAAGAAGTGCCAGAAATAGAAATTGGCTTACAGGCCACCCCCTCCTTTTGGTTCGGTAAAATGCCACTAACGACTTCCGAGAAAACGATTAAAGCTTCGGGCAGATTTGCCGGAAAACGCTATTTCGAGCTTTTTACATTTCCGCTGATTTATGGTTCAGCCACCAGTGCATTAGAAAATAAAGAGTCGATTGCTATTTCTGAAAGTTTGGCTACAAGCCTATTTGGTGACCCAGGAAAAGCAATGGGGCAAAACATAAAATGGCAAGTGCTCGAATTCAGTAGAGAGCTTCAAGTTTCGGGAGTTTTCGAAGATGTTCCCGCCAATTCTACTGAAGAATTCAACTTTGTTTTACCCTTCGATATCTTCGCTGATATACTGGGCGAAGGTAAACATTGGGGCAATTATAATGCGCTTACCTATGTCAAATTGACCAAAGGAACAGATGTTGACCAGCTCAATGAAAAGCTTGCGCCATTTGTGAAAGAGAAAGCGCCTAAATCTAATGTAACTCCGTTCGTTCGCCCCTATTCCGATAAGTACCTGTACTCCAATTATGAAAATGGTGTACAATCGGGTGGTAGAATAGAATATGTAAGACTCTTCTCTATTATTTCAATTTTCATTCTGATGATTGCCTGCATCAACTTTATGAACCTTTCTACGGCCAAAGCCTCACGAAGAACCAAAGAAATTGGCGTAAAGAAAGCCATTGGTGCCAGACGCGAAGCTCTGATTTGGCAGTATTTAGAAGAGGCATTTCTCATGACCTTTATTTCTATTCTGGTAGCCTTGGTATTGGTCGTGCTTATTCTTCCTCAGTTCAATGTGATTACGGGCAAGCAAATCGCTTTTCAATTCAGTTCTAATTTGCTCATTTTGCTTTTCGCCATTCTAGTAATCACTGGATTGATAGCGGGAAGTTACCCTGCGCTTTACTTGTCGGGATTCAAAGTAACTACCATTCTTAAAGGGAAAATTAAGAATTCATTGGGTGAACTTTGGGTCAGAAAAGGCTTGGTTGTTTTTCAGTTTACTTTATCTGTAGTACTTATTGCAGCCGTATTGGTGGTTTCAAAACAAATAGAATTCGTTCAGAACAAAAACATAGGTTACAATAAGGAAAACCTGATTCTCTTTGCCAACGAAGGCAAAGTGACAGAAAACCTAGATGTTTTTTTCGATCAGCTTAAAAACACGCCTGGAGTAATCAATGCGGGTGGCACGCAACATACCATTATTAGTGGCGGAAGTTACACCACCGATGTGCACTGGCCAGAAAAAAATGAGGCAGTGCAAACCCGATTCGGTAATATGACGGTGACTTATGATTTTATAGAAACGCTTGGCGTAGATATTATTGAAGGCAGAAGTTTTTCTAGAGAACTAACCACAGACATTTCTAAACTCATCATAAATCAGGAGGCAGTTAAGGTAATGGGGTTCACCAATCCAATAGGCCAAACCGTAAGACTTTGGGGCAAAGACATGCAGATTATTGGCGTGGTGAAAGACTTCAATTTCAGTTCTTTACATGAGCCAATCACCCCAATGTTCTTCAAATTAGAAGACCAAAGAATGATGAACATTTTGGTTCGGATTGAACCCGGACAAGAACGAAGCACCATTGATAGAATCTCAAAGCTTTACAAAGAATACAATGCTGGCTTCGATTTCAATTACACCTTTTTAGACCAAGATTACGCAATTCAATATGCTGCAGAAGGACGTGTTGCTACACTTTCTAAATATTTTGGAGGAATAGCCATTATCATTTCATGCTTAGGGATTTTTGGATTGGCTGCTTTTACCGCAGAAAGACGCTCTAAAGAAATTGGCGTAAGAAAAGCTTTGGGCGCCAGTAATTCAAACATCGTTAGGTTACTCTCTGTCGATTTTAACCAAATGATTGTATTGGCCATTCTGATTGCGCTTCCTCTAAGCTATTTCTTACTGAAATCATGGCTGGATGAATTCGCCTATCATATTGATCTTGAAATCTGGCATTTCTTATTGGCTGGCCTTGCTGCGCTCGTCATTGCATGGCTTACCGTAGGCTTACAAACCTTTAAGGCCGCCAGGGCAAACCCAGTAAAGAGCCTTAGAAGCGAATAAATCACCTATTCATATAATTAAAAAATCAGGTTTGAATAGGTCAATTCAAACCCGCAACAGATATGTAGAATAGTATTCCCCAAACAGCAAAGCAGTAAAAACTTAAAATTTAAACAACACAATTATGATTCAAAATCAGTTTACAAAAACAACAAAGGGTTGCTATACCCTGCTATTAAGCGCTATCGTTTTTCTTTTTAGCTCAAGTGAACTTAGAGCGCAATCAACCCCTAACAATCAGGACGAATTGAACCAAGTCATACTCCATTTCGACAGTCTTTTTTGGAAAAGTTATAACACTTGTGATGTCAAAAACATGGGTGAATTGCTCACAAATGACATTGAGTTTTACCATGATAAAAATGGTTTAACTACTTCAAAAAAGGCCCTTCTGGAAAGTATATCTTCCGGACTGTGCTCGAATGAAAATTCAAAGCTAAGAAGAGCAGCAGTTGAAAGCAGTGTTAAAGTCTATCCTATGAATAACTATGGAGCCATTATTTCAGGTGAGCATATTTTCTATGTCAATGAGACTGGTAAAGACGAATATGCAGAGGGGAAAGCCCAATTTACCCATTTATGGAAATTCGAAAACGGAAAATGGAAAATGGCTCGTGTTATCAGCTATGATCATAAGTCAATGCCGTACACCAATACTAAAGCGGCAGTGACGGTTTCATATAAACTATTGACCGAGTATGCTGGCCAATACAATGCTCCACAAACTGGACTGGTAACAATAACTAAAAAAGAAAATTCATTAGAGATGTCAGCAGGCTCAATGCAAATTGTCCTTAAGCCGCAAAATGACCATCTCTTTTTTCACGAACAGAGCAGCCTTACTTTTGAGTTTGTAAAAGATGTCAATAACAAAGTTGTCAAACTCATTGTAAGAGAAAACGGAGCGATTGCTGAGGAAGCAACGCGCATTAATTAACTCCTAAGACATGGCTCTCACCATATCTACCACCATGGTGAGAGTCAATTGCAAGAACCAACAACCGACAGAATCATTCTAGTCTAGTGTTTAAATATCAACTGATATAGTACTACTTTTGCGGGCTAAGTAATGAACATGGCGAAAGAGGAGCCCACCAAATTAAGTCCAGAACAGATTCGCCAATGCATTGAGGTATTGGAGAGCCTAAATGCCAACACCAACCAAATCTTCGATATCCCCAAAGAAGAGCGATTGGCTTTAATCATGGCCGCTGGTGCATTTTCTCGCCCTAGCAAAGAAGAACTTTTGAAGCGCAAAAGAGGCGCTAAAAAAGTAATCAAGAAGAAAATAGCAGCTAAAGACAAGGACGCAAGAAACGCCACGGGAATTAGAAGTGCGCGGGAAGCCTCCATCTTCATTGCTCCCACCATGATTGACCTTACAGGCAAGGAACATGAAAAAGAAGTCGAGCTGGAATCGCCACGAGAATGCTACGTGTGCAAAACCACTTTCAATAAACTTCACCATTTCTACGACACCATGTGCAAAGAATGTGGTGACTTCAATTATGCCAAACGTTTTCAAACCGCAGACCTCACCGGCCAAGTGGCCTTGGTCACAGGCTCTAGGTTGAAAATCGGCTACCACATTACTTTAATGATGCTGAGGGCTGGCGCTACCGTAATTGCCACTACCCGCTTCCCCATCGATTCGGCTTTACGCTTTTCTAAAGAAGCCGATTTCAAAGAATGGGGACACCGCTTGAACATTCACGGCTTAGATTTAAGGCATATTCCGAGCGTAGAAATCTTCTGCAATTTTATAGAGCAGACTTACGACAGGCTCGATATATTGATCAACAATGCGGCACAGACCGTGAGACGACCTTCTGGTTTTTACTCGCATTTGATGCCCAATGAAAGACTCAAGTTTGAAGAGTTAACACCCTTCGCCCAAGACCTTCTGGCTGATCACAACGACTGCATACAAGAATTAAGAACTTTAAGTGCTGGCTTTACTGAAGGCGAAAACAAGAATTTACCTGTAAGCTGGCACGGCAAACAATTGGGTATTGGACTAAGTGCTTCGGCTCAGCTCTCTCAAATCCCATACAGCATCGACAATTCACTTACTGCTAAAGAAGTCTTCCCCGAAGGGAAACTAGATGCGGATTTACAGCAGGTGGATTTACGAAAAACGAACAGTTGGCGATTGAAGCTTGGCGAAGTGCACACCAACGAAATGCTGGAAGTGCAATTGGTGAATTCCGTTGCCCCTTTTGTATTGTGCAACCGTTTGGTAAACCTGATGAAAAAGGAAAATACTGGCATTAAGCACATTATCAATGTGTCGGCCATGGAAGGTAAATTCCACCAATTCCATAAAGAACCGCGCCATCCACATACCAATATGGCCAAAGCCGCTTTGAACATGATGACGCTTACTTCGGCATCGGACTTGGCTAAATTTGGGATTTACACTAATGCCGTAGATACAGGTTGGGTAACAGACGAAGACCCTGCGGAATTGGCCAGAAGAAAAGAAGAACTGCATGATTTTCAGCCGCCATTAGACATTGTGGATGGTGCTGCCAGAGTAATGGATCCTTTATTTGATGGAATCAATACGGGGAAACATTGGTGTGGAAAATTCTTGAAAGACTACAAACCTACTTCTTGGTAAGTTAATCATTCGGCCTCGTTCACCCTTTTCCAATACACCGATTTACCGAACATGGGCATTTTCATATAGCCCCTCACCTCCAGTTGGTCGCCATCCAATTTGAGAATGCAATCGTATGATTTTCCCTTTTCAGGGTCGTATACTTTTCCTTCCACCCACTTTGAATCTTTGAAGGTAAAACCTTCTATCAAATCAATTCCAATGAGTGGCCTTTCCTTCAAACTTTCAATCTCATTATTAGCATCACGGATGACATGATCGCTATTGGCACTTGCTTTCAACCAAATAATTTCACCAGCATAGTGGCCCGCTTCTTTGTAAATTCTCACTTTCGCCTTCTTCCCTTCCGTCCACCAAACACCCAAAATGGTATCGGCAGTATCGGATGGTGTTTTAATAACAGACATCGTTAAAAGAAATATTGTAGCAATAAATTTCATAGGTAATAACTCTGTTTCAACCTGATCACCCGGCCTGTTGTTCTAAAACACGAGGGCTTTGATCAAAGATTGAGTGTAATCAAAAAACCTACTAAGGCCTTTAATCATTCGCGAAATAATCGGCTTATACGTAGAGCTCAAAATTATCAGACATATTTTTGGTCTTGTCTGTTTATAAAAAAGACTTCACCTTCGCCCAGCAATTCTATCTCACATTAAATAATATTAACTGGAATAGACAGTTCTCTGAATGAATAAATTACTATTTTTGAACGAGTTTAAGCAATCGTGAATAAGCAAGAAAAGAAAGTCAGAAGGAAGAAAAAGGTTGGTTCATACCAATACGGCAGTGTCATTTTTAGTGTGGCCTTGGCCTTATTTGTGGTGGGGCTTTTCGGAATGCTCCTATTACATACCAACCGCCTCACTTCGGTGATTCAGGAGAACATCGAGATTCAGGTATACCTCAACAAAAACACGTCAGAAAATCAACGTAACCGCATTCAGCGTGAGATATCTACAAGTCCTTACGTGCTCAAAAAAGAAGAAAAGCCTCAAATCACCTTTATTTCGAAAGAGGATGCGGCCAAGCAATTTGTTAATGATACTGGCGAAGATTTCTCAGAATTCTTAGGCGATAACCCACTGCGCGATGCCTTGGTGGTAAACATTGCTCCTGAGTTTCAAACCAATGCTAAACTAGATAGTATCGGCAATAAAATCGAAGCCATTAGTGGGGTTTATGAAGTCACTTTTGTAGAAAGTCTTGTAGATTCCATCAACAAAAACCTTAGAAACATAGGGCTAATCCTTTTGGGCTTTGCCACTATTTTGCTGATTGTGGTGGTTATGTTAATTAACAATACCATTAAACTGGCCCTTTTCTCTCAGCGATTCTTAATTCGAAGTATGCAATTGGTGGGCGCTACCAGTAGCTTCATCAAAAAACCATTTCTAAAAAGAGCACTTTTTCATGGCGCCATAGCTGGAGTTATTTCCGCACTATTGCTTTATGGATTGCTTCAATTTGCCAATACCAAAATAGAAAGGTTAGTAGAACTTCAGCAAGAAGTTTTCATCTTGGCGCTTTACGGCTTACTCATTATTCTGGGAAGCTTTATTGCCTTTATCAGCACCTATAGGGCCATGAACAAGTATTTAAAAATGTCACTAGACGAACTATACTAATATGTCTGAAAATAAAAAGAACTTCGCCTTCGGGAAAGAAAACTACAAATGGATGCTCATTGGATTAGGCGTTTTGCTCTTGGGCTTTTTCGTTATGTCTTTAGAAAGCAACCCACAAGGCCAAGGTTTTCTTGGGCTTACTTTAGGGCCAATTATCATCCTTGCCGGTTTCATCATTGAGTTCTTTGCCATATTCAAGAAAGATAAGAACGATTAATGACCATTATTGAATCGATTATTCTTGGCATCGTTCAAGGATTAACAGAATTTCTTCCTGTAAGTAGTAGCGGACATTTAGAAATAGTAAAAGCCATTTTAGGCGACACTAGTGTTCCTGAAGAAAGTTTATTGATGACAGTAGTGCTACACGCTGCCACTGCCCTAAGTACCATTGTAATTTTCAGAAAAGAAATCAGTGAATTGGTCATGGGCCTTTTCCAGTTCAAGAACAACGACCAGTTCAAGTATTCCTTAAAAATAGTAGCCTCAATGATTCCTGCAGCCGTTATTGGCGTGCTCTTCGATGAAGAAATTGAATCGCTATTTGGCGGACAACTGTTATTGGTGGGCTGTATGCTTATTCTCACTGCAGGCCTTCTATTCTTAGCCGACAAAGCCAAAAAAACCGACAAAGCAGTATCAATGCCCAACGCAATCACTATCGGTATTGCACAGGCCATTGCCATTTTACCGGGCATTTCACGTTCTGGCGCTACCATTTCTACTGCCGTACTTTTGGGCATCGACAGAGAAAAGGCCGCTCGTTTCTCCTTCTTAATGGTGGTTCCATTAATCTTAGGAAAAGTAGCCAAAGACATGCTTAGTGGCGATATCGCTTCTAGCCAAATTGAAAGCGCTTCCCTCATTGTTGGCTTTTTAGCTGCTTTTCTAGCTGGCCTTGTAGCTTGTAAGTGGATGATCGCCTTGGTGAAGAAAAGTCAATTGAAATATTTCTCATTCTATTGCTTTGCCGTTGGTTTAGGTGCAATAATCTACACCTTCATATAATGCCGAAATCTTTAGAAATAGATCCATCCCTCAGTAAAGAAGAAAATTTCAAAAACGGTCAGGTCATTCTAATTGACAAGCCTTTAGAATGGACATCTTTTGGGGTAGTTAAGAAAATCAGGTACAACATAGGGATTAAGAAAATTGGCCATGCAGGCACTTTGGATCCACTTGCTTCTGGACTTTTAATTCTTTGTACAGGAAAAAAAACCAAGTCTATTGAAAGCTATATGGCAGATGTAAAAGAATACACAGGCAGCTTTACGTTGGGCAGCACTACACCTAGCTATGACTTAGAATCTGAACCAACTCCCGCTGTTGATATATCGCATTTAACAGCCGAAGCAATACAGCAAAACACCGAAAATTTCATCGGAGAGATCACCCAAACCCCTCCTATTTTTTCTGCCATAAAAGTAGATGGAAAGCGCGCTTATGATTTAGCGCGTGCGGGTAAGGATGTAGAATTAAAATCAAGACAAGTAACCATTTCGGAATTTGAAATAGTAAGCTTAGATTTACCTAAAGTCAACTTCAGGGTTGTCTGTTCAAAAGGCACTTATATTCGTACGCTGGCCAATGATTTTGGAGAAAAGTTAGGCGTTGGCGCATATTTAAGTGCATTAAGGCGAACTAAAATTGGTGAACATTCGGTTGATGAAGCCTGGCAACTTGAAGACTTTATAAACTACGTGAAAACGATAGAATGAAAATTCATCTCGGAACAAACGACATTACGGAACTACGCAATGCAGTAGTCACCAGCGGCACTTTTGATGGCGTACACGTAGGTCATCAAAAAATACTTGCTCGCTTGCGCGAAGAAGCCGACAGAATTGGTGGAGAAACGGTACTAATTACTTATTGGCCTCATCCGCGCCAAGTGCTCAAACCTTGGGATAATTCTTTAAAATTGTTGACCACTTTCCCTGAAAAAGCTACCGTTCTAGAAAAGTATGGAGTAGACCATTTGGTAAAAATCCCTTTTACCCAAGAATTTGCCCAAATGAGCAGCGAAGAATACATCCGAGTTATTCTGACTGAGCGTGTTCATACCAAAAAACTAATTATTGGCTACGACCATCGCTTTGGGAAAAACAGAGATGGTGGATTGAAAGAACTTCAAGAATTCGGTCCAAAATACGGTTACGAAGTGGAAGAAATTCCAAGACAAGACATTGATGAAATTGGGGTTTCTTCTACCAAAATCAGAAGATCACTAGAAACAGGAGATGTAAAAACCGCCAACGAATACCTTGGCCGTCCGTATTCAGTAGCAGGAATGGTGGTGCACGGACAGAAAATTGGAAGAACCATTGGCTTTCCTACCGCCAACATTCACGTAAAAGAAAGTTATAAGCTCATTCCAGCCGATGGCATTTATGCCGTTCAGGTTTGTAACAAGTACACCAAAAGAGACGGTATGCTGAACATTGGCAACCGCCCAACCATTGGGGGCGATGACAAAACCATCGAAGTACATATTTTCGATTTTGATGAAGACATCTACGATTCGGAAATTAGTGTAGAGTTTATAGATTTGATTCGTAGAGAAGAAAAGTTCAGTTCGGTAGAAGCACTTAAAAACCAACTGAAGCAAGATGAAATTGCTGTAAAAGCCTGTTTATCAAATTATAAAGCAAAAAATCATGATCAATAAGGTAGTTGCTAATGCCGATGAAGCTGTAAAAGACATTCCTAACAATGCTGTATTAATGTTAGGCGGTTTTGGGCTTTGCGGTATTCCTGAAAACTGTATTTCTGCCCTGCTGAAAACGGGTGTAAACGGATTGACCTGTATTTCAAATAACGCTGGCGTTGACGATTTCGGGATTGGCTTAATGCTTAAAACCCGTCAGGTAAAGAAAATGATTTCCTCTTATGTAGGCGAAAATGCTGAATTCGAAAGACAATTGCTTTCTGGGGAGTTGGAAGTAGACCTTATTCCACAAGGCACCTTGGCCGAAAGAATCAGGGCTGGAGGGGCTGGAATCCCTGCTTTTTATACACCAGCAGGTTACGGTACCGAAGTGGCAGAAGGCAAAGAAACCAGAGAATATGATGGCAAAATGTATTTGCTCGAAAACTGGCTTAAGGCAGATTTCGCTTTGGTAAAAGCGTGGAAAGGTGATACTTCTGGTAATTTAATCTTTAAAGGGACGGCCAGAAACTTCAACCCAATGATGGCTGCTGCGGGTAAAATCACCATTGTCGAAGTAGAAGAACTGGTAGAACCGGGCGAGTTGGATCCTAACCACATTCACACCCCTGGTATTTACGTGCAGCGTATTTTTCAAGGAAAAGACTATGAAAAGCGAATCGAACAACGAACTACTAGGTTAAAGTGATTTGATAATGAATCAATGAGTTAATGAATTAATAGCACATCAAATTACCTTATCTTCAAAATACCAAATTTTCAAATTAACACCATGGCACTCGATAAAATAGGCATTGCGAAAAGAATAGCACAGGAAGTTCAAGATGGTACTTATATCAATCTGGGAATTGGTATTCCTACCCTTGTAGCCAATTTTATTCCTGAAAACATCAATGTTGTGCTTCAGTCTGAGAATGGATTATTGGGCATTGGCCCTTTTCCGGAAGAGGATGAAGTAGATGCTGATTTGATCAATGCAGGCAAGCAAACGGTAACTACTACCAAAGGCTCTGCACTTTTCAGCTCTTCTCAGAGTTTTGAGATGATTAGAGGCGGTCATGTTGATCTTACCATTTTGGGCGCTATGGAAGTGTCTGAAAATGGAGACATCGCCAACTGGAAAATTCCCGGTAAAATGGTGAAAGGAATGGGTGGTGCTATGGACCTTGTGGCTTCTGCCGACAATATTATTGTGGCCATGCAGCATTGTAGTCGCAGTGGAGACTCAAAACTTTTAAGCGAATGCAGTTTACCCATCACTGGTTTGCGCTGCGTAAAGAAGATTGTAACCGATATGGCGGTTTTGGATGTACTTCCCGAAGGTGGTTTTAAACTTTTAGAACGCGCCCCTGGCGTAACTGTAGAAGAAATCAAAGCAGCCACCGCAGGCAAACTAATCATCGAAGGCGATATTCCTGAGATGAAGATTTGACTTTAGTGTTTTCGGTTAAAAGATTGAATTGTAAGTCGCTCCTTAGGTTCCGAGACTTCTGAATTTCACGTACCACGAGTCAACCTTCCCTATATTACTGAAAAAGACCCTTACAGGGTGACGACAAAGCAATCTATTTGCACACACCTTTTTATCCTGAGTGGTACCGCGTTCGCTGGAGCTTTAGCGGATGAGAAACGAAGGAACTAGATAAACGAAGTCATCGACAAAAAAATGTCATACCCAACTTTCTTATGCATAAGAAAATTATGTATACTTGTGTATGTCATCGAGTAAACTATTAAAAGGAAGTCTGGCTACCATTGTTCTCAAGCTGCTGGAAGAGAACAAAAAAATGTACGGTTATGAAATCACACAACGAGTAAAGGAAATTACCGCAGGTGAATTCAAAATCACGGAAGGTGCCTTATACCCTACACTTCACAAATTAGAAGCCGAAGGAATGCTTTCTACCGAAACGCAAAAGGTAGATAATCGCATCCGAAAATACTACTCCCTTACCAAAGAAGGAAATGCCGAAGCCCAAACCAAAGTAGCCGAACTGGAAGAGTTTCTGTTGAATTTACAAAAGTTGTTGAACCCTAAATTAGGTATGGGATGAGCCTAACCACAGCACAGCACGACATATTGGTGAAGTACCTGAAAGACGTAGAGATCAAACACCAAGAACCTTTCGAAGAGTTTTACGATCATATTGCCACAGCAATTGAAAATGACAAACCAGAAGATGCAAATACTTTTTTAAGAGAAGTAATTCAACCTTCTTTTGGAGGAGTAAAGGGAATCAAAAAAATAGTGCTGAACCAAAGAAAGGCACGAACAAGAATGATCTGGGAAAAGGCTATAAGAGTTTTCTTTAGCTTTTTTGGCTGGCCAGCAATTGGTATTGTAATGGTAAGTTTCATTCTCGTTCAAACAAGTCAAAATACGCTTGGCTCTAAATTTACATTAATTGCTTCGCTAATTTTGGGTTTACTTTTACCCCTTATTGTATTTGCCTATGGTTCTATTAGTTTTTACATAGACTGTAAAAGAAGCAACAAGAATTATAGAAATTCTGACTTGAACAGTTCGCTGATGGTTCTCGTCCATCTACCTTTCACCATTCTTAATATAGTCGGAAACCTCATTATCCCCATGATTATTGGTAGAGATATTTTCAAAATATTCATCTTAGAAAACATTTGGCTTAGCACCTTCTTCTGTGCCTTTACTCTTTTATATGGCTTTACTTGCCTAAAGCTTATGAAAGAGCAGTTTATTTTTAAACTAGAGGCGATATGAAACTAGCGCATTATCAAATTGAGCATATTCGAGAATATATTGATGGACAAAATATTTGGTACGATGACATCAAGATTGAATTGATTGACCATATCGTTTGCAATATAGAGCACCAGATGGAAGACAGCGACATTAAATTTGTAGAAGCTGCTGCCATAGCCATAAAAGAAATTGATCCTGCATCTATTCAGAAAGAGCGATTGAAGGTAGAACACATTGCTACTTTTAAAGAGGTTTACCACGAGATAATTGACTTGTTCTCTGGTTCTAAAATTTACTTGGCCGTAGTGGCTATTTTGGCTGGTGTACTTCTGATCACAGTCAGTAACAACCTAGAGGAAACTCTGAGATTATTTAGCACAACGACTTTAACCACCCTCTTTGTAAATTTCTTTGCTCGCACTTATTTCAATCGAAAATTCAAGCCTTTATACAACTCGTACTTCATGAGTCGGCTCAATACTGTTTATACTTCTGCATTACTTTCTACCTCACTAATTGGCTTATTGTTAGCCGACTGGCTAGTTCAAAACCCGGTGGCTTTGATTATTTACATAAGCACCTTCAACCTTTACCTCATTGCAAGTTTTAAGGTAATAAATCGAACTTTTAACAAACTCAAGCACCATGTCGCTTACCGTTGAACAAATTGACCAAGTCAAGACCTTTATCAACAAAAGGGGCTTCAATACCATTGAAGTAGAAATGGAAGCGCTTGATCATATGGCAAGTAAAATTGAATCATTACTGGAAGAGAAGCCCGATATGAACTTTGATTTGGCCATTACCAAAGCTCATGCAGGCTTGGGCATTTTTGGTTTTGCTACTTTTGAAGAAGCTATTTTTGCTGGGTGTAAAGAGAGGTCTAAAAAAATCCGCAAGGCTGTACTGCGCGATTACTTACTAGGGCCTAAGCTTTTAATAACTTTGGCCATAATCTCAACCACTTTTCTCATTCAAAAATTTTTATTAAACCTTCCTTGGTCTGAAGAAGCTATGGCTGTTTTCATTTTTTCGGTTGTTTTAACCATGATTATTCTTCCATCTATCTATTTCATAAAAACAAAAAGGAAATGGGGCAAGAGATCTTTTTTGATATCAAACACCTTTGCAGGAACAAGTGGAGCAAGCCTAATCATATTCTACATCACGAGGTTCGTGCTTGAATTTGGCACACTGTCTCCGCTATTATTGCAAATCACATTTACATTCGTAATCCTGATGCTCAGTTTAATAGCTTTGATCAACTTTGCGATTATAAAAGATGCCATTGCGTTCACTGAAGAGAAATATTTAAAATATGCCTAATACACCTCTTACTCAAGAACAGATTGCAGCCATTAGGTCCTTTATCAACAAGCGTGGCTTTAGTACCATTGAAGTAGAAATGGAAGCGCTCGATCATATGGCAAGTAAGATAGAAGCATTGCTCGAAGAAAACCCAGACATGAACTTTGACTTAGCCATTACCAAAGCTCATGCTTCTTTTGGTATTTACGGCTTATCTACTTTGGCAGAATCTATTGAAGGTAGCTTGCTTCAGCGTTTCAAGCGACAGTTCTTTAAAGAACTTCTATCCTATTTTAACAGTACCAAAATATTTACCCCTATGGCATTAACAGCCTTGGGCTATTTCCTTATGACTCAATATCCACCAAACGATAAAGGATTGCTTCTTCGTTTGGGATTTCTTATTTATGGATTCCTCTTGGCTATTATCCCCTATTACATTCTTAGAAAAGGAATGAAAAGATGGAACAAGAAATCAAGCTTTGTCAAAATGAGCACTTATGGCTTGTATATTACTCAGTTTGGCTTTGGTCAAATTTTTGGCATTGCTACTGAAACACTTTATAAATCAGGCTCATTGACTTTCCCTTATGTGTTTGTAGCTGGCTTTGTATTAACCTCACTAACTATTTTTATTAATTATGATTTAATGAAATGGGGTATTGCCACGGTCAACGAAAAATGGGCAAAGTATATGCCTGAGGTAGCGGTGTAATTGTTAGGCCCTTCGTATCCTCAGAGAAAGAAAACAAGCATTTTGCCTTAAATCAACCTCAATAGAATAAAGAAATCTATTACATAGTGTATTATTTTTTCACCCTCCTTTTTTTATCTCTTTCATCATTCATATTTAGACGAAAAAGGCCTGCACACTTTTTATAGAAAATCTAATCCATGTATCTTGTCGGCCTATCTAAGGCAGAAAATTATGGAAGACAATAAGATGATTGGTTATATTAAAAATGTATTGGAAAACATGCCAACCGATTGGTTGAGTCTAACTACCCACCGCCTAGATATTTATGATGAAAAGCTAGCTAAAACTCAATTCCTTGAGCAGTTCGAAAAGCTTTATAACGAAAATAATTTTGAGACTTCAGCACTTAGTTCGCTACCAACTGCCTACGACTATATTCGCTTGGGTCACCCGTTGTCTTCTGTATTGGAATGGGCAGTTTCACGTTGGCATAATCTAAAGCCAGAAAGTGTAATCAGCTTTTCTTCAAAAACGGCTCCTATATTAGCCATTCTCAGAAAAAACTTACTAGAGAACAAACACACCCAAATCAATTACACAGACGAACTTCCGGCATTCTTCGATTCTGAAGTAGTAGAGCATATTTACGGATATAAGTTTGAACTAAAGAAAGTAGAAAGCGCAGCAGATGTTACTGCCCCGAATAGCTATCGGGGTAACGGCAGCATCGTTTTCATCTCGCAACAAGCAGCAGTTGGTAATATTGACCTCAACTCAGGCATAGACTTTTTTATTAACCTTCACGCTCAACTGGGTAGTGTTTTAGTGGCAAATGGCGCCTCGAACGAGCGCTATATTTCAGAGATTCAGCATGTAAGAAGGAGAGAAACAATTGCAATGACACCTGCCAACTGTCTCGTTGCACTAAAATCACTAGTAACACAATCTCCTGTTGAGTATCAAAAAACGAATGTAGAAACAGACAAATCAACTGTTTTAAACTTACTCACGAACATTACAGGAACAACTGCAAAACCACTAGTTGCTTCTAGTGGCCTGTCGATTCAATATGCAATTATGATGGGGCTCATCCACGATGCCATGGAAAATCATAGTGGAAAGGCAATTAAATTTATTGTTCCTCCAAATTGCTATGGCGGCACAAACGATCAGGCCAGACGGGTTGCGGCATGTCTTGATCATGTTGAGGTAGTTGATTTACCTGTTGATGGCGGTAATGATATGGTTCAAAGCATTGATGCCGTTCTGGAAAAAATCGCTAAAGAAGATGCTATTCCTTACATTATTGCTGAAATACCAACAAACCCTAGAGTTGAGGTTCCAGACCTAATTAAATTGAAGGCTGTTTTAAGCAAAGAGCGCAAAACAGCTAAAGGCGGGGTGGCTATTGACCCAGTCTTTATTTTAGATCAAACATTCTGTCCTAATGTGCTTTTTTTAGGCGAGGGTGAAATTCTATCAACAATGAGGGCAATTTCTTATGCCAGTGGATCGAAGTTTCCGAGTGGTGGAAAATGTACTGCGGGGTATTGTGTAGCCAACAACAAAGCCGAAGGTTTACTTAAAAAAATAGAACAACATTTGATGCTTTGTGATAATGAGGCCACTGCACTTCAGTATGAAATCTTAGCCAAGCAATTGCCCTCAATGAATCAGCGGATTAAAGATGCCTATAGGAATACACGTGAATTTGTAAACTTTATTCACAAAACTTTGCCCGAGGCTAAAATCAATTTTGTTTCGGAAGAGTTGGCAGAGCAGGGCTTTACACCTTCTGTGTTTTCATTAGACCTTCCTACAAAAGGAAACACTGACGCTGAGAGAGAAGCCTATAAGAGAGCACTAAATCATAAGTTGATTAATTTAATGATTACCGAAATTCCGAATGAAAGTAAGTATTGTGTTAGTTATGGGCAGCTAAAAGGCTGTTATTGGACCATACCTGCCACCTCTACACAAGGCACAACCAAGGAAGGTGATAAAGATTATATTGCGCGTGTGGCGCTTTCTGGCAACATGGACTTAGAACATCATAAAAAGGTCTTTTCTGATTTTGTTGAAAGCATCTGAAACACTTAAATATGGCAATAGGTGCTCTGGTCTATCTTTCTCAATTAATGCTATAACACCTTATTGATTAAAGACTCTGTCGACTTTTAAATGCTTTATATCAAATTCAATATTCAGAACCTTTCAAAGTACCATGATTTTGAAAGACTGTATGAACATATGGTTGAGGTAAGACAACCAGGTTTTAAGTTTGAAGAAGAGGAAGGCCCTGAGTTTGATTGGGACGACATGACACAAGCCGAAGTAGATGATGCGGTAAAAAAATTATCTGCTTATTTAGATCAATCACCAGAAGAACGAAGGTACTTAACGCTTATACCAGACTATGTAAATGAGTTTCTAGAGGGTTATTTGCAAAAAGATAATAAAAGACTTGGTACTCTAGGCATTCAAGAAGTGCTATCCATCTTCAGTTATTTAGAATTCGACTTTGAAGTAGACATGGAGAGACTTGAAAATGTCAACGAACAATCTGGCATTGTTGAATTTTCTACAGGCAATTATCCTTTTGGAGGCTCAGACCGCTTTTTAATCACACTAAAAGCTTATGGTCTAACGCCTACAGAATACTTTGATGGCTTTAATATCTGCGCAATTGAATGGAGCTCCAATTTTGAATACCACACTACTGAGCTACCTGAAACTACAAAAGCGTATTTAAATAGGGGGTGAAAAAAGAGTCAGTTCTGCCCTTACACCATAGATATTCTTTAAATGAAACGCCAGAGCTATGGTTGTATCCAAGCTTAAACACAAATCTATCTCAGGAAAAGCAACTACAACCAAGTTAATTATTAGCGTGTCTAGTTTAGTTGAACAACCATTTACTGATGAGAAAACTTGCCCTACTTGTATTGACAACTATATGCATTGCATGCGATACGAATGAAGAAGACATAACTTCTGATACTTATGAAGTTACTATTGCAGGAACGAGTACTGACTGCAAACTTATACTCATTGATTTTAAAGAAAGTGACTTACAAAGAATTGAGAAAATAACTAATTCAAATGGATTAAGGTATGAGGCATACAATTTGGATAAGCAGAATTTCAGTACTGAGGGACAAGTTCTAACTGTTCGGCTGAGAAAAACACTGGATTCCGAGATTTTCGCCTGCACAACATTAGGAATTGGCTACCCATGGGTAACAATATTAGAAGCAGAATTAAAGTAATAGATTTCCACTATTTGTGAATAATCTTCATACAATCCTTTTCACTTGCATAAACACAAAAAAGTCTGCTGAAATAAATCAGCAGACCTTATATTTTACTTGATCAAGGGTTTAGCCTTAATCTCTATTTCCCTTATTCGGTCTTGAGTTTCCGCTGCGTTGGCCACCAGAATTACCTCTAGGGCCACCAGAACGTGACCCACCAGAGTTCCCTCTTGGGGCATTCCCTCCAGAGCGTTGCCCTCCAGTACCGCCAGACTTGCGTTGCCCTCCGCCCTGTCCGTCCGTTCTTCGCTGACCACCCTGGCCTTCATTTCTTCTTTGGCCGCCTTGACCAGCACTACGTTGGCCTCCACCCGAACCCCCTTTACGAAAATCTGGTTTTCTGCCTCCACTCGATCTTCTTGGTTCGTCTTTTGGCGCTGGAGGTGTAGCACTTGGCTCATAACCTTCCATAATTTCAATATCAAGCTTTTGCCTTAAGAGCTTCTCAATACCATGTACTAAATCATGCTCATCATGACTTACCAAAGAAATGGCTTCGCCACTTGCTCCTGCCCTACCTGTACGACCAATTCTATGCACGTAATCTTCAGACACGTTCGGCAATTCAAAATTAATTACGTGAGGAAGTAAAGGAATATCCAAACCTCTGGCTGCAATATCGGTCGCTACTAAAACGCGCGTAGTTCCATTCTTAAAGCCTTCCAAAGCCTTGGTTCTTGCGCCTTGGCTTTTATTACCATGAATCGCTAAGGAAGCAATTCCATTTTTTGTGAGTTTTTCGCTTAGCTTGTTGGCTGCATGCTTGGTTCGGGTAAAAATCAATACCTGACTCCAGTTGCCTTGAGAAATCAACTTGGTTACCAAAGATGTTTTCTTAGGCTTATCTACATGATACACCTTCTGAATAACCAATTCCGCTGCAGTGTTCTTTGGTGTAGCTTCCACCAAAATTGGGTCAGTCATAAAACTGCCTGCCAATTGCTTAATTTCTGTAGAAAAAGTAGCGGAGAACAATAGGTTCTGCCGCCTTGCTGGCATTAAGGCCAATATTTTCTTGATGTCGCGTAAAAAGCCCATATCGAGCATTCTATCGGCTTCATCCAATACTAAAATTTCTACCTGACTTAAAGACAGCATTCTTTGGTTGTACAAATCGAGCAAACGACCTGGTGTAGCTACCAAAATATCCACTCCGTTGCGCAAAGCACGTACCTGAGGGTTTTGATTCACTCCACCAAAAATCACAGTAGACTCGATACTTAGGAATTCGCTGTATTCTTTTACGTTTTCATATATCTGAGCAGCAAGCTCACGTGTTGGCGTTAAGATCAAAGCCCTCACTGGTCTTCTCTTTGCTTGTTTGGATTCAGATAAAATCTGAAGCATAGGCAGAACAAAGCCTGCCGTTTTTCCTGTTCCTGTTTGAGCTGACGCTAAAATGTCTTTTCGCTCTAAAATGGGTGGAATTGCTTTTGTTTGGATGGGAGATGGCTCAGTATAACCCTTTTTTGTGATCGCATGTAAAAGCGAATCAGAAAGCCCTAATGACTTAAATGACATATAAATTAATTACGAAACAAGTGAACGAGAGCGCCCACAAAACGGTGAGGCTTGTCACTTGGTGATTTGACTATGTTAAAATATTAAGCAGAAGAAATGTCTGGTCAATTTCACAAGCCATTTCGAAGTGCGAGGCAAAGGTACACCGAATTTTCGCCATAGTTGGGTTTTATGGATAGTTTCGAAAAAACATAGTGGGGAGAAGGGCGAAAATCTCTGTGCAATTCACAATTTATTTGAGAGATATGGACCTGTGCTTCCCCATAAATTTAAAATCAATGACTACCTGCTCACATCACTTTTAATGCTCCAAAAATATTTTTTCTTTTAAAACAGCTTGATATCAATGATTTAACCCATTTAATTAATCAGTATATTCCACTTTTATATAGAACTTTACAAAACACATTTTTTGATACTGTCTATATCGTATTTTTGTAACCAAACTCTATTCAAGTAAGCCGAGAGAATTTGAAAGACTATAAAAAGTTAATTGACGATACCCTATTCTTTATTGCTCAAAAGGGCTGGGCTATAAATGAGTCTTCATTTTATGATTCGCTTGCTATATTCTTAAGTGAGAATTTAGAGATGGCCTACGTGCTCATTGATAGGATCAGTAACCAAGAAGGTAATGTAGAGACGATAACATTTGTTGACTCAGGGAAAGTGAAAACAAACGTTTCATACCCCCTCCTAAACACTCCTTGTGAAAATGTTGTGGGTAAAAACCTCTGCGTTTATGCCAGTAATGTGCAGCAGCTATTCCCTAAAGACGATATGCTGGCCCCCATGAAAGCCGAGAGCTATATTGGCATTCCCCTATGGAGTTCGGAAGGCGATGCCATTGGACTTATTGCTTTGTTAGACACCAAGCCCATTACTAATGCTTCGGAGATTGAAACCATACTGCAAATTGTAGCCGTTCGGGTTGCCCATGAAATAGAAAGAAACAGTTATGAGCAAGCGCTTATATCCAAAAACAAGGAACTGGAAAGGCAGAATAAAGAACTAGAACAATTTACCTATATCGCTTCCCATGACCTTCAGGAACCATTACGCACATTAACCAGCATTAATCAACTTCTTCAAGAAGAGTTTAAAGGAAGGTTAGATGAAAGGGCCGAAACCTATCTGAAGTTCATCAACCAATCGGCTCAGAGAATGCAACTCCTAGTTAAAGGCTTATTGGATTATTCAAAAATTGGGAAACTAGGAGATTTCAGTGAAATTGACTGTAACGAGGTACTTAAGGAAGTACTATCTGATATTTCCCTTTCCATCCAAGAGAGCAATGCGAAAATTGTAATTGAAGAACTGCCAATACTGAAAGGCTACAAAACAGAACTAAGACAGCTCTTTCAAAACTTGATTGTCAATGCCACAAAATTTGTAGAGAAAGGTACAACACCTGAAGTATTTGTTTCGGCCAAAAGTCTAGGGCAAGAATGGCTTTTCTCTATAAAAGACAACGGGATTGGCATTGAAGAAAAAGATAGGGAAAAGATTTTTGTCATTTTCAAAAGACTTCACAATAGAAGTAAATTTGAAGGGACAGGCATAGGTTTATCTAACTGCAAAAAGATAGTAGAATTACACAATGGGAACATTTGGGTAGATTCAGTGTTAGGGGAAGGAAGTATATTCCATTTTACCATTGCCAAAACTTAGAATTTGTGAACAAGAAGCTAAACTGCATATTGCTGATCGATGATGATGATGCCACCAACTTCATTCATCAAGTGATTGTAAAAAAAGCCAAGATAACAGAGAAAATAGTCACCACCTTTAATGGAAAACAAGCCCTTGAGTATTTAACCAACAGCGGTAAATACGCTAATACAGAAAATACACTTCCCTCTTTAATTTTCCTTGATATCAACATGCCAGTAATGGACGGTTGGGAGTTCATTAGAGCTTACCAGGGACTGCCCGAAAGCATAAAAAACCAGGTGGTAATTGTAATGCTCACCACATCATATGATCCCGATGATAAAGAGAAGGCTCAACAGATTCATGAAATTGCTGAATTTGATAAAAAACCGCTGACTTTTGAAATGCTGGATAAAATCATTGAAAAATATTTTTCAGAGGATATCTAATTAAAGAAGAACTTGGTTGAGGAGCTGGATTAACAATTAAACCCCTACCTCAAAAACAAATCAGCATACTCAGTCCCTACTCTAAATGAAGTACACATGTCCGTTGTAACTATAGTGTGCCTTTTTGCGAGTCTTTTCCAATAACGATATGCTTTACGATTTCCTTCAATTTGAGTCGAATGATTATAACCAGGTATAGGAGGTTGTTCTTCTAAAGATTGAAAATCACCTTTCTTTACGCGACTCCAGTTGAGTTTATCTATTCGATTTCCAACAATCACGAACTTCTCCCCTAATCTGAACCATTGCGTGCAGCTTCCATCGCCAGCTTGAATTACAATCTGTTTGAGGTTTGGTTCACCTTTAATCATGGAGTCCACCTTAAAAAGAACATTAGAATAACCATCGCCTTCATTTGAAATAAGAGTTCTCAAGCTCTTATCAAAATGCAGTACTTCAATGGCACTACCTATAAATACGTAATCATATTTTTCGATAAGCCGCTTCACCCTAGCTTCATCTATTCCGTCACAAACACATGCATTCATTACTTGCGGTAAACACAGCAAAGCTATTCTCATTGGCAGGATGAAGTATCTCATCATAGGGCTATTCAAATTCATTTGAACTTACAAAAGAATCGACAACTAATCTATTCGTTAAACAAAAAAACCTGTCAGTATAGAAACTAACAGGTTTAAAAATCATAGTTTTCTTTTTCAATCAAAAACTCTCTCTCAATTCAAAAGTCTTGCGCATTCGGTTGATCATCTTTGTAGATTCTTCGAAGTTTAGCGTTTGCTGACCATCTGAATAAGCCTCTTCTGGTTTTTCATGTGTTTCGAAGATTACGCCATCGGCACCTGCCATAATACTGGCCAAAGCGATAGGCTCTACAAAGTCACGGATACCAATTCCATGCGAAGGATCTGAAATCACTGGCAAATGCGTTTTCTCTTTCAAAACAGCAATCGCATTCAAGTCCATTGTGTTTCTTGTAGCGCTTTCATAAGTACGGATACCTCTTTCGCAAAGCAAAAGCCTTTCATTTCCTCCACTGAAAACATATTCCGCAGAAGAAAGCAATTCGTCAATGGTGCCAGAAATACCACGCTTGATCATTACGGGTTTATCCACTTTACCCAGTTCATCCAGAAGATTGAAATTTTGGGTGTTTCTTGCGCCTACCTGATAGATATCAGTGTATGGATACATTTCAGCAATTTGAGAAACCTGCATTACTTCGGTAATGATTTTAATGCCTGCTTCTTTGGCCAGTTGATACCACAGCTGCAAGCCTTCAATACCCAATCCACGGAAAGAATAAGGTGAACTTCGGGGCTTGTACACACCTCCGCGCATAATAGAAATGCCGTTTTCTTTCAAATGCCCAATCACCTTTCTGATCTGGTCTTCACTTTCGATAGAGCACGGCCCAGCCATAATTTGGAAACCGCCTTCTTCAATGACAACACCATCGCCAAGGTCGATAATGGTCGGTTTTACCTTCCACTTTTTCGATACCAGTTTATAGTCGTCCGATACGATATGAATATCGCTGATGCCTTCCATATGGCCGATTTCACGGATATCAAAATCCTTTTTCCCCGTACCAATCAAGTATTCTCCTTTTTGGGTAATCACGGTGGTCGGCTTATATTTCAAGCCTTTTACTCTATTGACAATAGCCTCTTTTTGAGCTGCGTTAATGTCTTTTTCGAATTGTATAATCATGGTATTTAGTCATTGGTCAATAGTCATTGGTCGATAGCGAGAGCTATAAACTTGACTATGGTGTTATATTTTTAATTTACGATATACGATTTATGATGTACGCTACACACATCATTATTTGCAGTATGATTTACTAAATGAAATAGCAATTGAGTTAACACCTCTTACACTATTTTCTAATAACTAATAACTCCTTACCTGTTTCACTGATCCCCTGATCTACTGCTTCACAGATTTAACAAAGCCACTTATCTTCTCTTCTAAATTCCCTTCTTCCGAAATGGCTTTAATAAAGGCGCTGCCAATAATGGCTCCGTTGGCATTTTCGCAGGCTTTGTCAAAGGTTTCTGCATTTGAAATACCAAAACCTATGAGGGTCGGGTTTTTCAAATTCATATTTTTCACACGAGCAAAATAGTCGGATTGATCTAGAGAAATGCTGGCCTTTGCCCCCGTGATACTCGCTGACGATACCATGTAGATAAAGCCGTTTGAATTTTCGTCTATCTGTTTGATTCTAGCCTCAGAAGTTTGTGGAGTGATTAAGAAGATATTATACAAGCCATGCTTTTCGAACATTGGCTTATAAATTTCTAAATACTCAAACATCGGTAAGTCAGGTAGAATCACCGCGTCTACTCCTACTTCTTCGCACTTGGCACAAAAGTTCTCTACCCCAAACTGCACAATTGGGTTTACATAACCCATCAGCACAATCGGTACCGAAACTTTGTCTCTAATGTCTTTCAATTGATTGAAAAGCACTTTCAATGTCATGCCGTTTTCCAAAGCCACCCCATTGCTCTCTTGAATGGTCGGGCCATCGGCAATGGGATCGGAATATGGAATTCCAATTTCAATTAAGTCGGCACCCGAAGTTTCAAGCGCTTCTAAAATTGTAGTCGTATCGTTCAGCTGAGGGTAGCCCGCAGTAAAATACACGTTCAATACGCGCTCCTTTTTGTCTTGAAATAATTTATCTATTCTGTTCATTGTTTTTAGTGCTTAGTAATTCGTGCGCGGTGCTCAGGGATTTTAAAACTGGGCACTGGGCACTATAAACCATCAACCGATTAATATTTCCCCCATTTAATGTAGGTCTCTAAATCCTTATCTCCTCGGCCAGAAAGGTTGATGACCACTACATCGGAAGGATTGAATGTCATTTGATTGAGCGCGGCAAAGGCATGCGCGCTTTCCACCGCTGGAATAATTCCTTCTGTTCGACTCAGTAATACTCCCGCCTTCATGGCTTCTTCATCCGTAACGCTGTAGAATTTCGCTCTGCCCGTTTCAAATAAATGGGCATGTACTGGGCCAATTCCAGGGTAATCCAGTCCCGCAGAAATTGAATAAGGCTCTACAACTTGACCGTCTTCTGTCTGCATTAAAAGCGTTTTACTACCGTGAAGAATGCCTGGTTTTCCTAAAACCGTAGTTGCTGCAGATTCTCCCGTATGATTTCCCAAACCAGCGGCTTCCACCGCTACTAACTGCACATCTTCTTCATTATAATAATGGTAGAAAGCGCCAGCGGCATTGCTACCTCCACCCACGCAAGCGATCACGTAATCTGGGTTTTCCTTGCCCTTCTTTTCCAACAATTGGGCTTTAATTTCTTTGCTAATGACCGACTGAAAACGAGCTACCATTTCAGGGTACGGGTGAGGCCCCACTACCGAACCGATAATGTAGTGTGTATCAGTTGGGTTATTGATCCAGTGACGCATGGCTTCGTTGGTGGCATCTTTTAAGGTTTTGCTCCCGCTTGTGGCTGGCCGAACTTCAGCGCCTAAAATGCGCATCCGCTCTACGTTTGGTTTTTGACGCGCCATGTCCACTTCGCCCATGTACACAATGCATTCAATGCCCATCAGCGCGCAAACCGTAGCGGTTGCTACCCCATGCTGACCTGCACCAGTTTCTGCGATAATTTTCTGTTTGCCCAGCTTTTGCGCCAGTAGAATTTGGCCTACAGTATTATTCACTTTATGCGCTCCTGTATGGCAAAGGTCTTCTCTTTTAAGATAGATTTCCGCACCGTACTTTTCAGACAAACGTTCTGCTAAGTATAAAGGAGTTGGGCGCCCTACAAAATCACGAAGCAAATGATTGAATTGCTTCTGAAAATCAGGTGCCTGAACAATTTGCTCGTAGTTCTCTCGTAGCTCTTCAATGTTTGGATAAAGCATTTCAGGAATAAATGCTCCTCCAAAATTTCCGTAATACCCTCTTTCGTCTACTTGTATTTTCATTTCCTTTTGTTTTCTAAACTTTATTTGGCCAGCCACGAAGGACTACGCTTTTCACTCATCATTCTTCTTTAGTCGCTTGGACAGATCCTGAAACAAGTTCAGGATGACTGTTCGAACCGTCATTGCGAGGAACAAGCCATGCGCGAGCAATGGTTTGTGACGAAGCAATCTGCCCGTTTCGTCACGGTTCCATTATTAAAAACAGAACCATATACTCAATTGAATAAATCAAAACAGCCATTATAACTGGCAAAATCATTAACCTTTTATCTATGTTAAGGATCTTCACTGGTCTTCCGAAGTATAAATAGGCTAGTATTACAGTACTCAATATCAATGAATAGTAGGCAATATTGAACTGAAAAAGACCTAGTTCTGATGCTCTTTCAAAAGACGTTATTAAACGATACAAATGAGACAAAGCCATCAGGAACCAACCTATTCTTCTTAGCATCAACAAAGCTATAACCCCTGAAAAACTGAGTAAACAACCTAGCCATACTCTTCTGGTGATATAATTATATTCAAAAGCATTTGTCAACGGGTCAAATACCTGTTCAGTAATGAAATACAATGCTGCACCATAGAAAAGAAGAAGGGCTACCCCGAAGATCAAATACCCAAAGTTCACAGGCTTTTGCGTCTTTGGATAGAAGAACTTCACAACCCTAACAAAAGGATTGATTTCAAATTCTTTCATATGTCCACTTTCTTCCGTCACTATAACTTATTCTTCAACTCCTTCAACCTCTCCACATCCTTCAACCCAGGTTCAATCTCAAACTTTGAGTTGACATCAATCGCATAAGGTTGAACTTTCAAATCGCTTAACGATTCAATGTTTTCTAGGTCAATCCCTCCACTTAAAAAGTAAGGAATTTCCCCATCGTATTCATTCAATAACTCCCAATTAAACAGCTCTCCATTCCCTCCTCTTTCTTTTCCCTTGGTATCAAAAAGGAAGAAATCGACATGAGACTTATACGCTTCCAATACATCGAAATCAAAGTTTTCTCCCATCGAAAACACTTTCATTATCTTAACTCCATTTGCTTTTAGTTCAGCACAAAATTTTGGTGCTTCGTCACCGTGTAACTGCACTAAATCCAGCCCAAATTTGGCTACTTTTCCCTTCACAAAATCAAGTACTGCGTTTACAAACACTCCTACCTTTTTTGTACTGGAAGGAAAAGCATTTAACAACTGAGCATCCAAACCATCCGCCACATCACGTTTTGATTTTCCGTAGAAAATAAAGCCCATATAGTCAGGCTGTAGCTTTAACAGCTCGCTGATATTGGTGCTTTCTCGCATGCCGCAGACTTTTAGTTTCATGGTTAGTTATCAGTTATCAGTTATCAGTTATCAGTTATCAGTTATCAGTTA